>Ga0224510_10001016_pt1 | contig 19358 bp, 21 predicted proteins | sample SF_May12_sed_USG_FD_170161 | JGI IMG/M metagenome (GOLD analysis project Ga0224510, IMG submission 170161) | Sediment microbial communities from San Francisco Bay, California, United States - SF_May12_sed_USGS_4_1 | ecosystem: Environmental > Aquatic > Marine > Sediment | place: USA: California... | reverse complement strand
CGGCCTTGCTGCCTCCATCGCGAACAAATGCCACAACCCGTTGGCGCAAATCTGTTGAGCATCTCATCCCACAGGATCGCACACGTCGACCGTCAATAGCGATCAGTAATTGAGGGCTTAGCCATAGTTGAGGTATGCTCGTCCCGCTTGGCAAGCTTCAGAAGAAGCACCTTCTTTCGTTGCTCGTCAATGTCGTACAGCAGGCGGTAGGGGCCAATGCGAAGGCGGTACTGCGCGGTGAATTGCGATACGATGAGTTGTCCTGCGAGCTTTTTCGTCCGTTTTCCTTCAGGCCTGGGATTGGTTGTGAGTGATCGAACGGCTGTGACAATGGCTGCTTGATATGCGGAGGGAATCTTGGAGAGTATTTTCTGGAAGGCGCGTTCGACTCGTTCGCTGGGAAAGACGACCTCGTAGCCCAACTAGAATCCCATTTTTTTGAAGAGTCGTTCAGCGGAAATCGCCTTCCCTTGCGCATATTCTGCTCGGGCTCTGGCAATCTCCCCCAACAGTTTCCGATCTTTCAGCTCATCAAAAGACTCAACTAGGTCCAACATGTCCTCGTACGGCACGAGAAAGGAGACCGGCTTCCCGTGAGACAGCACCATGGAAGGAGATTTAGAACGAATCAACTTTGAGAGCTGTGCTTGCGCCTCACGAACATTCACCGACTTGGCTTTTCTGAGCAGATTGGCCGCACTCATGCTTCCTCCGCCTGTATGGCACTTGTATAGACAATAGCAGCTTCGTCTTCTCTCGGCAAGCACACTGCGCTTGCTGAGGATATACCCAGTAGAGAAGGAGTCCTACTCGGATCGCTGGTAATGTTTTTGAGTCTTATACGGCTGTGGCTGGCTATACATTAAACCGGAAATACACGATATCCGCTTCTTTAATGATGTAGTCTTTACCTTCAAGGCGAAACAGCCCCTTCTCCTTCACCTTGGCTTCAGACCCGCAGGCCAGCAGATCGTCGTAGTGGTAGACCTCGGCGCGAATGAAGCCGCGTTCCATGTCGGAGTGAATCTTGCCCGCCGCTTGCGGAGCTTTGGTATTTCGAGGAATAGGCCAGGCGCGGGATTCGGTTTCACCGGCGGTGAAAAACGTCACCAGATCCAGCAAGCCATAGGCTTCACGCGTCAGTCGAACAAGTCCTGATTCGGTTAATCCCATTTCACTCAGGAAGTCTGCCCGTTCGCTTTCCGGTAGCGACGAGAGCTCTGCTTCAAACTGCCCGCAGATGGTGACGACACGAGCCCCACGCTTGGCCGCAAAGTCTCTCACCGTCTGGACCATCGCTTCGTCAGGATTCTTTCCTTCCGAGACATTGGCAACAAACAGTACCGGCTTGGCGGAGAGTAACTGGCATTCCGTAAGGATCGACTGCTCTTCCGCCGAATATTCCCGATTGCCGAGCCACTCGCCCTTGTCGAGCATGCCGATGAGCTTGATGAGAAATTCCACTTCAAAGGCAGCCTTCTTGTCACCAGCCCGGACTTTCTTTTCGGTCTTCTGCTTTCGCCGATCGAGCGTCTCAAGATCGGAGAGCATCAATTCGGTCTCTATCACGCCGATGTCACGGAGTGGATCGACGCCTCCGCTGACATGAACAACGTCAGTCCCCTGAAAACAACGGACCACATGCAGGACTGCATCGACTTCGCGGATGTGGCCAAGGAACTGATTGCCGAGTCCTTCCCCTTTGCTAGCCCCCTCGACCAGACCAGCAATGTCACGCACTTCCAGCGTACTGTAGGTGGTTTTCTTTGAGGCGAAGATCTCCGTCAATTTGACGAGTCGAGGATCCGGCACCAACGCCACACCTGTATTAGGCTCCACAGTGGCAAATGGATAGTTCGCCGCGAGTGCACCTCCCCCGGTGAGTGCATTGAAGACCGTTGTTTTCCCAACGTTGGGAAGCCCAATCATACCGCAACAGAGACCCATATTATTTCCTTATCTTTCTACGCACTGGTTACACAAGGGAGTAGCGGAACTGACCGTACTGCGCACGGCCACCGATACACCAGACCGAACTCGTTCGCCCCGGAACCATTCTCAATTGCTCTTAGCGGCGGGATAAGAACCATTCTTCTGTCTGCCGTGGTGGACCAGCGCAGGTGAGTCCGGTTACTCCCCTTCTTCTACTCGTTCTCTGACATTGAACTGATTCATCGCGACCTCCGGCCCACGATGGATCAAACACTCCAACGCATCAACCGCCCGCTCCAGACAGGGCTCAAAAACATCCAGCTCGTCTTTTGTGACTGGCTCTAGCACATAGTCTGCGGAATCCCGACCCGGTGCAGGCCGACCAACCCCGATCTTTAGTCTGATAAATTGTGGGGTTCCCAGCGCTTCGATGAGGGATTTGATCCCGTTATGGCCCCCATACCCTCCGGCAAGCTTGATCCGAAGCCGGCCCGGCTCTAGATCCAGGTCGTCATGAATGACGATGAGCTCGCCGGGAGTAAGGGAATACTCTCTCAGAAGACCTTTTACGGGAGGGCCGGAACAATTCATCCAGTCGAGAAGCCCGGCTAACTCGATCAATTCTCGCCCAAGTCTCCCCGAACCTCGCTGAGCAGTCCCGCGTGGTGAGAGTCGGATCGACCACCGAGCGGCAGCCCGCTCGATGGCCCACATCCCGACATTGTGACGGGTCTGGGCATAGGCTTTTCCAGGATTGCCCAGTCCAACAAGCAGACGCAACGTTACTTCTTCTTTTCAGCTTCTTTCTTCTCAGCCTTGGGCGCGGCAGCGGCGTCCTTCTTATCCCCGCCCTTCGCGTCACCGGCAGCTGCCGCTGCTGCTCCGGCTTTGGCTGGCGCTGCGGCACCTGCCGCACCTTCAGCCCCAGCCTCCTTACCTTTCGCCAGAACTTCCGGTTCTCCTGCTTGACCAGCCCCAGCCGTCAACAAGGCCTCCAGTTTGGCATCCGACATCGGGGCCGCCACGCTGACGACCATCTGGTCTGGCTCATCCAAGAATCGGATGCCCTCACGCGCGCCAATTTCTTTCACATGGATACCGCTCCCAATGATCAAGGCTGACGCATCCACTTCGATGTGATCAGGCAACGCAGCGGGCAAACATTCGACATGCATATCACGCATGTTGTGGTGCAACACACCACCTTCCTTCACGCCGGCTGGAGTGCTGCCGATGACCTTGACCGGCACTTTGACTCGAATCGGCTTACTCATGGAAATTTCAAAGAGATCCGCATGCAACACCGCTCCCGTCACCGGATCTACTTGATAGTCCCGCAAGAGGGCCGTGCGACTTGGATTGGACTTTGCTCCGTTGACGGTCAGTGAAATCAGCGCGGTGCTACCCGCATGGGACTTCAGAATCTTGACCAAGTCGTCGGGATTGGCGATCAGCGAGAGACATTCACCCTGTCCGTACAACACCGCCGGAATCTTCCCTGCCCGTCGCATCGATCGCGCCGCGCCCTTACCTGCTTGTTCTCTCACCGACACTGTCAAATCGAATTTCATGATTCTCCTCCGTCTCCCCAGCTTCCAGCACAACGCCCCGCCCAGATCGGGCTAGGCAAATAATGAACTTACCGACTCATCTTCATGAATGCGCCTGATCGCCTCGCCTAAGAGCGGCGCCACTGACAATTGATGCAACTTCGGACAGATCAGCTCTTTCCCTCGCAACGGAATAGTGTTGGTGACCACCACCTGGGAAAGACACGACGACTGTAATCGTTCCAATGCCGGCCCCGACAACACCGCATGGGTGCAGGCGGTCATCACCTCTCGCGCGCCATGGTCGAGACAAGCCTGAGCCCCCTGAACAATCGTGCCCGCCGTATCGATCATATCGTCAAGGAGAAGGACCCGCTTCCCCTGCACATCTCCGATGATATTCATGATTTGAGCTTGATTGGGACCTTCCCGGCGCTTATCGATGATCGCCAAGTTGGCCTGGAGCCGTTTGGCAAACGCTCGTGCTCGCTCCACCCCACCAGCATCGGGAGATACCACAACTAGGTCCGTCACTTGCTTCTTGATGATGTAGTCCAGCAAAACAGGAAGGGCGTACAAGTGATCGACCGGTACGTTAAAAAATCCCTGAATTTGTCCGGCATGAAGATCCATTGAGAGCACACGATCCGCACCCGCCGTCGTCATCAAGTCCGCAACCAATTTGGCAGTAATGGGAACGCGGGGTTGATCCTTCCGATCCTGGCGGGCATATCCAAAATATGGGATCACCGCTGTGATACGATTTGCCGAGGAGCGTTTCAACGCATCAATGATGATCAACAACTCCATCAAGGAATCGTTGACCGGCTGGCAACAGGACTGCACCACAAAGACATCGGCACCGCGAACATTTTCGTCGATCTTGACGCGGATCTCTCCATCACTGAACGAAGAAACCGTCGCTTCACCCAACTTCTGCCCGAGATAGGCACAAATCTCATGTGCAAGCGCAAGATTGGCGTTGCCAGAGAAGATTTTCAATTCTCTGTTCATTGAACGTTCCTAACTACCCGTCTCGTCTTTAGTCTAACGTGCTGGATTCTCTAGTGGTTCTTGTGCGGCACGCAATGCTGACCGTTATCAGCCTGACAACACTCGTCGCAGCACACACGACTGGGGAAACCCATCAAGGGGTGAAACTGTATAAGAAATCTCCGGTCTCTGTCAATAAACGACCGGGAGAATATTGACACTGGTCAACTACGAGGGGTCTGCGGTCTGGGCGACAAACACTTTGAACTGTGGCTCATTCAAAAAGACGGCCTGTGCCTGACGGGCCTTCATTTCGTCCTGAAACACCCCGAAGACGGTTGCCCCGCTTCCTGAAAGCAGCGCGGCGTCAGCCCCCTGGCCGAGCAGTCGACGTTTGATCGCATACAGTAGGGGGTGGGTCTGAAACACCGGTCCTTCGAAGTCGTTTTCTGCTACATCCAACACCCGCTCCCAAGCCAACTCGGATGCATGACTCAGCGAGGCATGGGAATGAGAGAGTGGAACCACTCCGGCTCGATGTGCAGCGAGCTGCTGATACGCCCACTTGGTTTCGACGGGGAAACCGGGGTTGACCAGGACGACCCATCGAGTTCCCCGAATTCGTACCGGAGAAACTTGTTCACCCCTCCCTGTCACAGTCGCAGAGGGCGCAAAGAAAAAAAACGACACATCGCTCCCGAGGGTATGACCAATGTGCGCCATCTTTTCCGCCGACCACCCCAGATTGAACAACCGGTTCAGGCCGAGAATCGTGGCAGCCGCATCGCTACTCCCGCCTCCCAACCCCGCTCCCATCGGAATCCGCTTAGCGAGGGCGATGTCCACCCCCTCTATTCTTCCACCCTGCTCCATGACCGCCACTGCAGCACGATAGACCAGATTGGAGCTATCTGTTTTCAACGAGGGATCGTCACAATGCAACGTGACCATGGAATGGGTACCACTCACCGCAATGGTGATCTCGTCCTCCACCTTGACCGTCTGCATCAACGACCAGAGGTTGTGATAGCCGTCAGGGCGACGATCGAGAATGCGTAGCACGAGATTGATCTTGGCCGGTGCGACAACACGAATGGAGCGAGGAGCGGAGGTCGATGCGGGAGAAAGATTAGTCACGACCTCCTTTTATAGCATACTTCTCTAAGCGATACCGAAATGATCTGGTGTTCAACCGGAGCATCCGTGCCGCTTTCTTTTTGACCCATTTGGACCGCTCCAGCGCCTTCAGTAACAGATCCTTCTCGATTCCGTTGATCAACCCCTCAAGATCCACACCGTCGTCGGTCAAGTCCAGTGGCATCCCCTGTACTGGCGGCGGTGCCGTGGGCCGATGAAGCCATCCTCGCACATCGACATCTGTCACCGGTCCGTCCATAGAAAACGCCACGACCCGCTCGATCAGGTTCTCCAGTTCACGAACGTTCCCGCGCCACTCATGCTCCAGCAAGACATGCATCGCATCGGGGCTGAATACCGGTTTCGGCTTCCCGCTTTCTTTCGCAAACCGTTCCAGAAAGTGATTGACCAGGAGCGGGATATCACCGGTTCGCATCCGCAACGGGGGAAGCCGGATGGGGATCACGTCCAGACGATAGTAGAGATCCTCCCGAAACGACCCGTCCGCCACAGCTTTCTCAAGATCTTTATTGGTGGCAGCCACCACACGCACATCGACCTTTACGTCCTGACTCCCCCCTACCCGACGAAATTCCCGCTCTTGGATCACGCGAAGCAGCTTCACCTGAATCGTCGGAGTCGTGTCTCCGATTTCGTCAAGAAAAATCGTCCCCCCGTCCGCAATCTCGAACAGCCCCGCTTTATTCGCAATCGCGCCGGTAAATGATCCCTTCATATGACCGAACAGCTCGCTCTCCAATAAGGTCTCCGGCACGGCACTGCAGTTCACAGCCACGAACGGCGAGGCGCTCCTTACGCTATTATAGTGAATGGCGCGGGCGACTAATTCCTTTCCCGTTCCGCTCTCCCCGCAAATCAGCACGTTGCTTTTCGAGTCCGCAACCTTTCGCACCACCTCAAAGACCTTTTGCATCGCCTCACTCTGACCGACTAACTGTGCGAATGACGACTGGCTGGCCATCTCGCGTTTGAGCAGCATATTTTCGGTGGTGAGGCGCCGCTTTTCCAGCGCATTCCGTATGATCAACTGCACTTCATCGACCTGGAAGGGTTTCGTCAAATAATCATAGGCACCCTGTTTCATCGCTTCGACGGCTGACTCCGCACTCGCAAAGGCGGTGATGATCAATACCACCGTTTCTGGAGAGGCTGATTTAACCGCTCTAAGAACCTCCAGGCCATCAACCTTGGGCATGCGCAGATCGGTGATGACCAGGTCGTAGATCTCCTTCTGCAGTAACTCGACAGCGTCCTCCCCGTCGATGGCACTGGTGACGGCATACCCAGCCCGCTTGAGCATGATACTCAAGACCTCACGCAAGCTTTGCTCATCATCGACGACTAAGATCTTTTCCACGGCTCTCTTCCCTCATGCCAGAGTCGAACTCCAGAATCTGCGGTACGAGGCAAACAGACCCCGAAGCGCGTTCCCGATCCTTCATCGCTCTCCACTTTGATCCACCCCCCATGAAGATCCACGATGCGATGGACCGCCGCCAATCCTAATCCGGACCCGCTCTTCTTGGTGGTAAAGAATGGGAGAAAGATCTTGTCAACGTTCTTCTTCGGAATGCCTTCTCCCGTATCATGAAACGATACCTCAATCACGTCGGCTTTCCGCCCCCCCACATCAACCTTTCGACATCCGGTGGATACCGTGAGCTGACCACCCTTCGGCATCGCATCAAACGCGTTCACGGCCAGATTCCAAAACACTTGCCTCATCTGATCTTGATCCACTTGCGCAGGCAGTGCGTCGGAACAGGGCGCAATCTCCACGGTGATGTTCGTTCTCGTTCGTGCTTCATGTTGTACCAGATCAAACGTCTCAGCAAGGACTTTGTTCAAATCGCACTCAACCAAATTCAGCGCCGGAGGCCTAGCATACTGCAAAAATTCGGTAATGATGGCATTCAATCGAGTCGCCTCCCGAACGGCGATCTCGACCAACCGTTGGCTCGTTTCATCGGCCTGAACATCTTTCCGCAACATTTGCATCGCACCGGCAAGGGCACCGAGCGGGTTTCTGATTTCATGAGCCATTCCTGCCGACATTTCTCCAAGGCTGGCGAGCCACTCCTTGCGCCGCATTTCCTCTTCCAAGTCCCGGATCTGCGTCAGATCCTTACAGACGCCCACTAAGCCCGTGGTCTCGCCTTGTTCGTGCAGGGGACCCAGTGTCATGCCAAGAATTAGACGATTTCCATCGGCTCGTTTGCATTCAATCTCAAATCGCAGATTATGCGAAATACGCTCCGTGGCCTCCTTCTCCAATCCCTCTGGCTGCCAATTGAAGACTTCGCGCCATGGGCGTCCTTGTACCTGTTTGCTGCTATAGCCAGTCGCTTCTTCGGCTGCAGGATTGAAGGACGTGATCAGACCACGCGCATCGGTTGTAAACACCCCGCTGCTGATGCTGTTCACGATATTCTCGTGGAACGCTCGAAGACGATGGAGTCCCTGTTCCTTTTCTTGGAGGGATTGATCAGCCATCCGCAATTGATCTGCAAGTGCCCCACTCAGAAACCCGACGACCAGAAATGCCAGCGCATAAACGCCAAACGCCTGAAGCGTCTCCGCGGCACTCAGTCGAGTATGAGGAAGCCAACCCCAGGTCTCCGCGAGCCCATACAGCTGCACGTTCGTCAGAAGTCCAAACAGAATGATACAAAGGCTTGCCGTCAACAGGCCGACTCGGCGCCGTGGAACCAGGCTTGCCACCGTCACGCTAATGACGTACAGCACGGCAAAGGGACTTTCAATCCCTCCTGTTCGTGCAATCAGCACAGACTCGGCGAAGAAATCGACGGCGATCTGGGCCCATGCAAATGGCACAAGCACTTCCGGACGATCAAGATGTTGAAGGATGATGGCGTAGAGGATCGTGGCCGCATAGGTAAATACGATCAAGGCATAGAACGTTTCAACACGCTCGCCTTTCGTCACCTGGAACGCGAGGGACAATCCCAATAGCAGCGTGACCAGGACGACCCGCCACCCCATCAGCCAATAGATTCTGGTTTTGATTTCGTCCACGCAGTGATCACCTCATTGTCAGGCCATTGTCCTCCATCGAGAGAGCTGCTCGGCTGGGATGACCATGGTGTCTGAGAGGGCTGTAGGCGGGAAGTATGCTGCGAGGGTTTGCTGCACCAAGAATGGACCGACTCCCAATCAGCGTGACTCCAGAGGTGGGAAAGTAGAACAACTACCCTCAGCGTACGAGTTAGCCAATCGCATTGGCCATTGTGAAGATCGGTAGATACATCGCCACCACGATGAAGCCGACCGTGATTCCCAAGAACACCATCATCATGGGTTCCAAGAGTGCCGTAAGGTTTCCAACGGCCTCGTCCACTTCGTCTTCATAGAAATCCGCAATCTTCCCGAGCATGGTATCCAGCGCACCTGTTGACTCTCCGACCGAGATCATGTGCGTGACCATCTTCGGGAATGTGCCGCTTTTTGCGAGCGGCTCCGAAATCGTCTTCCCGCCGCTGATGCTGACCTTCGCATCAAGCAGCGCCCCTTCAACAACCTTGTTCCCAGAAGTTTTGGCACAAATCGTCAAGGCTTCCAACAGCGGCACACCACTCGCCAGCAACGTCCCCAGTGTCCTGGTAAATTTGGCCACCGAAGCCTTTCGGATCAAGTCCCCGAACACGGGCAACTTCAGCAGGAACTTGTCGATGGCCAATCTCCCCTGTGGCGTGGCATAGTATTTTTTGACACTCACCACAATCCCGATGATCACTCCCAGAATGATATACCAGTTCCCTTGCGCGAAATTGCTCATGTCGATCACGAGCTGGGTCGGAGCCGGAAGTCCCATCTTCCCGCTGGACATTTCGTTAAACATTTTCTCGAACACCGGAATGACCCAAATCATGAGGACGGTAATCACGATGGCCGCAATACCAAGAATGGCGGCTGGATAGACCATGGCGCTCTTAATCTGCCCTTTCAACTTCATCGCCTTTTCAATATGTTTCGATAACCGTCCGAGAATGGTATCCAGCAATCCCCCCACCTCGCCGGCATGAACCATATTGACGTACAGGTCATCGAAGATTTTGGGATGTCTACGGAGAGCGTCCGAAAACGTCGATCCTCCTTCGACCTGTCCCTTAATCTCACCAACCGACTTTCTCAATACGGCATTCTCGGACTGTGTCGAGAGGATTTCGAGGCACTGGATCAACGGCAGTCCTGCATTGATCATCGTCCCGAATTGTCTGGTGAATACAACTAAGTCTTTTTCCTTTACCCCACTTCCCAGCTTAAAACTGAACCCCTCTTTGGCGGCCTTCTCCTCGAGACTGGTGACGACGAGGCTCTGCCTGCGCAGCTGCTCCACGGCCTCATCTCTCGACTTGGCAACGAGCTCACCCTTTTTCACGGCTCCGGACTTGCTGCGCCCAATATACGCAAATGTGGCCATAGATTCTCGACCTATTACGGCTCCAACGCCGGTTATGGGATAATATGGGGACTACCAAGCGAGTCTACTGGTGAGTCGGAACCCTGTCAAAAACAATTACATTATTTACCTGGGCTTCCAAGCGAGTTGCTGTGCCGAAGAAGGGGAACTAGGTCAGTGGAGGGGCAACATTCGCGTCGCGATACCCTCGATACAGGTAGTGGAACCCTGAGGCCAGAGTAAAGCCAACGAGCAAGACAACGAGCGGAGTAATTAACGAGCGATCACCACCGCGCCAGGTCAGGAGAACCGTGAGAAGAACATAGCTCAATTGAAACAGCGTGGTGCCTTTTCCGAGGAACGTCGGCGTGACATTTATCGGCGTACTGGTCACATGGGCAACCACAGTCCCCAGTAAGAGCATTAGATCTCGGCTCACAACCAGAATAACAAGCCATGAGGGCACAAGATGGAGTACCGCGAGCGAAATAAAGCTCGATGTCAACAGAAGCTTGTCCGCTAGCGGATCGAGTAACGTCCCCAATCGTGTCCGCTGATTGAGCTTACGGGCAAGGTAGCCGTCAACCGCATCCGTGAGCCCGGCAAGGAGTAGCGTCAGCAGGGCGAACCCATAGGAACCATAGGTCATGAAGCCAATGAATACGGGAACCAAAAGGATACGAAGAATGGTCAGACTGTTGGGGATATTCATGGAGTGGAGTATGAACATGCCTCCGACGTGATGAGGCGACGCATCATAGTAACCGACGACGAGCTTGTCAACGAGTTGCAGGGAGAGAGGGACACCTCCTATAATCAACTCGGTAGGCTTTTATCTCAATTGATGGCGAAGGGATACGGATGTATGAGCACGTTACCGCTCCTATTCAAGAAGGAAGGATTGGTCGAAAAACATCAAGTTGAAGGGGTCGATCCGAGCGACCGCTACTTTAACCGAGCCATCCTCGTGAATAGAACGTCGGCAGGTTACTCGACCAAAGTGATGTATGAAGCGTTGATCGTTGAGAGCCGATCGCACACGACCATTATCGCTGCCGTAAAGGAATTGGTTGAAAAACTCCAGGATTTTGGGTTCACACGCCTTAGAACACGACCGAATTTTAAGGGCACCCGGTATCTCGCCGAAAAAGAAACCTGGATCGATTATCCAGACCGTTCTTGAGGTCAGGCACGAAACTCCTGACTGACAAGATCATGGATCACCGGGCGAAATTCCCGAATGGCTTCATTCCGACTTGAGGGATGAACCCGATTCGAAAGCAACACCACCTCCAGACGCTCGACAGGATCAATCCAGATTGACGTGCCGGTGTAGCCAAGATGACCGAAGGACTGAGCTGAGAAACGAGATCCAGCCGATGACGGCGTAGAGGGAGTATCCCACCCTAATGCCCAAGTCGATGTCCCCTCTCTCGCCTGCCGCTTGGTAAACTCCCGAACAAGATCTCGATCGAGCATTGTCGACTGGCCATCGTACGCCTTCAGCCACTCGCCCGTGATGGCCATGACTGCGTCAACATTTCCAAACAGCCCCGCGTGACCTGCCTCGCCACCCATTGCGCCGGCATTCTGGTCATGCACTTCGCCGCACAGCACCCGTCCCCGCCACGGATCGAGCTCGGTCGGAGCGACCCCGTCACCTGCCTCACGCACTTGCTCAAGAAAGGTCTGGAGGTGTTCGGGCAGGACAAATTGGATTCGTGAGCTCCCCAGCCGATGCACAATCCGATCAGAGAAAAACTCATTCAGTGGTAGCCCACTGGTCCGCTCAACGACCAGCCCCAGCAACATGAACCCCAGGTCACTATAGAGACTGCGAGCACCTCGCGCATATACCAAAGTTTCCGATCGGATCAAACTGACTAGCTTTTGCTTCGCCAATAGCCTGGCTTCCCTCGACGAAGGAATAGTTCCATCTGGGCTGAGCCGCTCATAATAGCCTCGCCATCCAGGCAATCCAGATTGATGGGTCAATAAGTCTCTGAGCGTTGCAGACCCGATTGAACTCTCAGCGCATTCCTCAAGGCATTCAGCAAGTTGAGCATCAAGTCGACAGTGGCCGTTCTGGATCAGCAAGACGAGAGCCGTCACAGTGGCGAGAGGTTTTGTTAGAGAGGCTAGATCGTATATCGTAGAGGGAAGAACAGGATCGCCTGCTGGAACTGTCGATAGCCGCCCGGCACAAAAGCGAGTGATCGGCCTGCCCCCCCGGCGTACTGCCAATACCGCTCCGGGAAACACACCAGCTGCAACGGCTCGATCAAGTTCGTCTTGAATCACAGAACAGTCGGACATGGTCAGGAGGTGGAGGTGAAAAACCGGAAGCAGCGTTACAGAAAGCCCATCGGCATGGCCAGGACATTCAATAAATCATCGCGTAGGGCTGGACTCTCCTTCCATTTTGTCCTCCGGCAGAATCCCATGGTCTTGATACACCTCACTTGCTTCAACATCCAGCATGCGCTCGAACGTGTTGAGTGTGGCTCGCATACGTTCCACCATCAGCAACCGTTGTTTCTTGAGAACAGACAGATCTCGCTGGGTATTCCCCAGCTCAACCCTCGCTTGCCGAAATAACTCACTCGCCTTCAATTCCGCTTCCTTCACAATGAGCTCAGCATCTCGCTGTGCACTGCGCTTGACGTCCTCTGCCAATGACTGCGCCGACACAAGGGTGCTGGACAAGGTGGTCTCGGTCCGTTTCAGCTCGGTCACCTGTTGCTCAAGCGAGTAGACTCGTTCCCGCAACGTCGTATTGTCTCGATTCAGGTATTCAACCGTCTGTGCAATCTCCTCCAGAAAGCGGTTGACCTCTTCGCGATCATAGCCACGAAGCTTGACCTGAAACACCATCTGTTGAATGTCGATCGGCGTGATCTTCATGCCATCCCTCGTTGGTTGAGTCAATTCATCCGTACGGCTATGTCCTTGATGGACTGCACAACCGCAATCTGCATAAACCAAATCACCGCAATGATAATCAACGGCGAAAGGTCCATTCCCATCCCCACGCCAAGCCGGCGCCGAACCGGAGCCAATATCGGCTCCGTTGCACGAGTGAGAAATTGGACGATTGGATTCCACGGATCCGGGTTGACCCACGAAATGAGCGCCCGCGCAATAATGATCCAGCTATAGAAAGACAAGGCATAGTCTAGCACCGTTGCCAGCCCTAACAAGGTATTTCCAACCACAAACATTAGTGTCCAAGCTCCTGAGATCGTTTTGTTGCAGCCTCAACTGCGTCCATCAACACAGCCCGCAGGCCGCCTTGTTCCAACCGATGCAGTCCCGCGATCGTCGTTCCTCCAGGAGACGCAACTTGGTCCTTAAGACACGCAGGGTGCTGGCCAGACTCGAGCACCATCCTGGCTGCCCCCAACACCGTCTGCGCGGCCAATACACTGGCCGTCTCTCGAGGCAAGCCCATTTTTACTCCACCATCCGCCATCGCCTCAATAGCAAGGAAAATATACGCGGGACCGCTTCCACTTAAGCCGGTCACGGCATCCATGAGGCGCTCCTCAATGAGCACAACCTTGCCGACCGATTCAAACATCTGCCGCACAGTGGCGACCGCGTCCGGGCCAACTCCTGGACCGACCGCTACTGCCGTCATCCCCGCGCCAACCATCGCCGGGGTGTTCGGCATGGTACGAATAATGGAAGCCTGAGAGCCAAGAAACTCCTGAATCCGACAGATTGGAATCCCAGCAGCCACCGACACGATGAGCTGATGACGGACACTTTTTCCTACCCCCCTGAGAACCTCGGCGATGACCTGCGGCTTAACGGCCAGCATGACGATATCACTGGCACGGGCCACTTCTTCATTCATGAGCCCGACTTGAACCCCATACTGCGTCTTCAGGTGATCCTGCCTCGTGGCGTCAGGGTCAGCTACACGAATCCGTTCAGGTTCGAACAGTTTGGAAGCGAGCACACCGCTGATCAACGCTTCTGCCATACGCCCACCACCGATAAATCCAATGGTGTTCATGGCGGATGTTCTAGACATGCCGTGCACCAAAAATGGCCGTGCCGACACGAACAAGCGTCGCCCCTTCCTCGATGGCGACTTCATAATCGTTTGACATTCCCATGGACAACTCTTCCATCTTGACCGATGGAAGATGCTGGGCATCAATCATCTTCGCGAGCTCGCTGAGCTTTCTAAAATAGGGCCTGGCTGAATCAGGATCAGCAGTTGGAGGCGGAATAGCCATCAACCCTTTGATACAGATATGGGAAAGGCTCGCCAGGCCTGACACGATTTGCGGTACATCGTCCGGAAGAAATCCAGCTTTTGTGGGCTCGTTCCCGATATTGACCTCCAACAACACATCTTGTTGTTGACCGGCATCTCCCGCGCGGCGGTCGATTTCTTGAGCCAGCTCCGGGCTGTCAACCGAGTGAATCAGATCGAACATACCGACCACAGATCGCACCTTCCTCCGCTGCAATTGCCCGATAAAATGCCACTGGACCGGACCACGGTTGAAGACAGGAATCTTGGTCAGCGCCTCTTGGACTCGATTTTCCCCCAAGATCGACAAGCCCGCCCGAACCCCTTCTGCAATTTGCTCTATGCCGACAGTTTTTGTCGCAGCCACGAGACGAACCGTACCTGTTGGACGCCCAGCCCTTTCAGCTGCCGATCGGATTTTGGCCAGCACTGACTGAACCCTACTTTCGATTGTATCTTGGATGAGCGATTCCATAGATAAACCAACGAATCTCGGCGCACCCCTTCACCACGCCGCCCATATTCTATCGGATTGGACTGAGAATTGGCAGAGACTGGTTTATCGTCGCGTTGGTGGTAAGCCAATGGCACTGATCATGGTCCCGTTGACTCTTCCCTCTCGTCGATACGAGAAAAATAGATCCTCATGACAAATCGTACAAAGGTTGACGGTTGTAATGGCCTGTGGCATGGCTCCACAGGCAAGCGCCTGTTCCTTAATGAGGCCCTTCAAATCCAGTTTGGCCGTCCTCTCGCCCTGAGATCGAACGACCTTCTCCCAACTAGGAACCCCCTGGCGAAGACGTTCAAGGACTGGCTCATCTACTTCGTAGCAGCAAACACCAGCCGATGGACCGATGCTAAGCCGTACCTGTTTCAGATCAGAACCAAACCGCGACTCCAACAGGGCCAAGGTCTTTGGCACGATCCCCCCTACGGCGCCTCGCCATCCAGCATGGATTGCCGCCACAACTCCATGGGTAGGATCATGCATGAGGATTGGAACACAATCGGCGGTTCGTACGGCCACCATCACCCCTGGCTGATTAGTCACCAGGGCATCCCAACCTTCCGTAAAGCGGTCGGCTTCGGACAGCGCACGATCAACCACCAGAACCTCGGTCCCATGAACCTGTTTGACAGACAGCGTCCATGCCGAGGGTGCAGCCCCCTGGAGGCCTCGTGAGGGAATGCCGATTCCCAGATCGTGCTCTATGGTGTGCTGTCGGGTTCCAAAAAAGTGGTATGCTGACCTCCTGGAATCTGCAAATGCTGGGACCGTGATCACCGAAGCTCTTGCCATCTCAATGCTCGCCAGCTCTCCTGTACCGAACGATCAGAGACTAGTCGGCTTGCTTACGAAGAAACGTTGGAACATCCCATTCATCCTCAGCCGTCATCGCCGCACGATCTGTTGAATCTCGCATCTCCGTCATGCGCCGTAAAAATGTGGGCCGGTCAAGATCTTTCGTCGGCCGATCCGCCGCAAGAGATGCGACCATGCCAGCCAAAATCGGCTGGATCGGCTTTGCAGGACGATTCACTCCCCGATCACCGGCTATGGGAGCTGCGGGTTGATCTTCTTCTCGTTCAAACCCAGTTGCGATCACCGTGATAATCAGCTCTTCTCCCATATCAGGATTAATGACCTGCCCCACGATGATGTTGGCCTCCGAGTCGGCCGTCTGTTGGATAATGCTGGCGGCCTCTTCAACTTCATGCAGAGATAAACTGGGCCCCCCGGTTATATTGAGGAGAACCCCGCGAGCTCCCTCCACACTTCCCTCTTCAAGCAGTGGGCTACACATCGCCTTCTGGGCGGCCTCAATCGCGCGGTTCGGGCCACGTGATACCCCCATTCCCATGACAGCACGGCCGGTATGAGACATCACTGTCCGAACATCGGCAAAATCGACGTTCACATGGCCTGTCGTCGTAATCACGTCGGCAATGCCTTGAATAGCCTGACGCAGCACGTCATCAGCCACCTTGAACGCCTCTAACAGCGGAGTGGATTTATCGACGATTCCCAAGAGCCGTTGATTGGGAATAACGAGCAACGTATCGACATGACGCCGCATGTCGCGGATCCCTTCCTCGGCATGTTTGTTCCTCCGTTGGCCTTCATACTGAAACGGCTTCGTCACCACGCCCACCGTCAAAATCCCCATTTCTCGAGCAATGCTGGCGACGATGGGAGCGGCTCCGGTCCCTGTTCCTCCCCCCATACCGGCTGTGACAAATACCATATCCGCTCCCTCGAGGCATTCACGGATATGCTCCTTACTTTCTAGTGCGGCATCCCGTCCGACTTCCGGTTTCGCGCCTGCGCCTAACCCACGGGTCCGATCTGGCCCAAGCTGGATTTTGTAGGGAGCCAGTGAGCGATCCAGCGCTTGAAGATCGGTGTTGCTGGCGATGAAATCGACACGAGCGAGTCCAGAGGTGATCATCGTGTTGATCGCATTGCACCCGGCTCCGCCGATTCCAATCACCTTAATCCGGACAGGTGACAGCATATCTTCCTGAAATGAAAACATCGGAGCACCTCCTCGCATCACCCGCACACCGAGCGCCTGCCGCTCGCAAGGGTTGATAAGGTTAAAAGACCTCTAACACCCGTTTTGTCCAACTGAACATTTTTTTCGCCCACGTTCCACCGCTTCGAAGCCCGGCGGTCTCCAATTCATCGACATGTCGCCGGGCATGGAGCAAGAGACCAACCCCGGTCGAATGACTGGGGTGGCCGACGATATCTCGAAGTCCGCCCACCCCTGATGGGACTCCGCGACGTGCCGGCAGATTCAAGACCCTCTCGGCCGCATCCGGCATCCCCTCTAACAGCGAGGTGCCGCCGGTGATCACCACACCGGCCCCCAACATTCCTTCATATCCGGCACGCGTAATTTCTCTCCGAACAAGCTCGAACATCTCATCGACGCGTGGCTCCAAGATCTCGGCAATATCCCGTCTGGAAAATGTTCGAGGTGGACGGTCCCCGACCGAAGGCACCTGGACGACTTGATGTCCGATCACTAACTCCGTCCTCGCGATGCCATGTTGAGTTTTGATCCTCTCAGCCTCAGTTTGCGAGGTCAAGAGACCAATGGCCAGATCTTTGGTTAAATTTTGGCCACCAATCGGAAGCACCGCCGAGTGACGGATACTGCCATCCAGGAATATGGCCAGATCCGTGGTCCCGCCTCCTAAATCCACCATCACCACACCAAGCTCACGTTCCTCCTGGCTCAGCACCGCTTCGCTGGAGGCAAGCGGCTGAAGGATGATGTCGACTACGTCAAGTCCGGCCCGATTCACACTTTTCACGATATTCTGCGCGGATGTCACCGCTCCGGTGATCACATGCACATTGACTTCCAACCGATTGCCGGATAAGCCCAACGGCTCCCGCACCCCTTCCTGGCCATCCACCATAAATTCCCGAGGTAACACGTGGAGGATCCTTCGCTCTTGCGGGATCACCGCCAGGGTACGGGCGCTTTCAATGGCTCGGTGAATATCTTCTCGAGTGACCTCCGCTCGCTTCAGCGCGACGACACCTTTGCAGTTTTCGGCAGAGATATGACTTCCGGCGATGCCGGTGTACACGGAGTTGATCTGGACCGCCGCCATCAGCTCTGCTTCCTCAACCGCCTTTTTGATGGATTCAACAGTGCTTTCAATGTCAACCACGACTCCTTTACGCAACCCGCGTGAAGGGCTCATGCCGACGCCGATAATGCTGAGACCTCCCGCATCGGTCATCTCTGCGACGATCGCGCAGATCTTTGTCGTCCCGATGTCGAGTCCGACTAGGATTTGATCTCGCTTCGGCACCGCAATCACCCTCCCCCTTCCCGTACGATGACTCGATTGTCGTACCGGAGATCGACTTCCCTCACCCCACGCCCCACTCCGTCAAAATTTAGTGATTTCAACGTTGGCTTGACGCGTTGAAACCGCTCCCACTGTTCCTCGACCGACTCCTCTCCAAATCGAAATCGAACGCCCTGGACAAACGCTACACGATTTGTCTGGTTTTCAGCCTGTACCTGTAGCCGTCCCTCAAAACTTTGACCGATGACTCTTGCGAGTTCGATGCCAGACATGATTGACCGCCGCACCACGTCCGTGCCCTTCAGCAATCCATCGAGTTCAACGCCGGTGACAAGTGGAAAGGTGACATCGTCTGCCTGCCCAAGCTTGCTCAGAACATACCCTTCCTCATCACTCAGAAAGTTCTGTGAGGCAGCCCGGACGATGGCGGCAGGTTTTCGTTCGACCACCGCTATCTTCAACTCATGGAACGGGACTCGAGAAACTTGAGCCTCCTTCACCCATGGATGAGATTCGATCTGTTCTTCGATCGTGGCGGTCACAACCTGATAGAGCGACATCCCGTGCTTGACCTGAGCCAACTCAATCACCTTTTCCCTATTCAGATGATGCATACCTTCCACCGTGATCGCATGGATCTCAAACAACTCTCGTACCATGCGACTGGAGTACGTCACTGCCATCGTAATCAACCACCCCAAAAGTACCAGACCAGCCAGCACACTGAGGCGAGCCACGACCTTTCGTCGAGCAGTCCGCACTCGTCCGGGTTGCTTCACTGCCCGTTCCCCTGGCGCATTCTGCCATCGATTCATACGCGGGGCGGCAGGCTCAGCTCGACGTGCTCTGAACGAGAATCGCATTACACAGACTCCACCTTGGCACCCTGAGCACAGCGAGCGGCACGATCCAGAGCCGACTGCAAGATCCGCTCGACTAAATCGTCATATCCGATGCCAACCTGTGCGGCAGCCATCGGCAGCAGACTCGTGGCTGTCATGCCGGGAACCGTATTGATTTCCAACACATAGGGCTGGCCACGCGGTGTGATCCGAAAGTCTATACGTGCGGCCCCCTCGCACCCCAGCACTTCGTAGCTGCGAGAAGCGAACGCCTCGATTTTCTGCAGCACTTTTGTCGGAAGAGGAGCGGGGCAGAGATACTGGGTCTTACCTTTTTGGTATTTTGCCGCGAAATCATA
>Ga0224510_10001015_pt1 | contig 19361 bp, 18 predicted proteins | sample SF_May12_sed_USG_FD_170161 | JGI IMG/M metagenome (GOLD analysis project Ga0224510, IMG submission 170161) | Sediment microbial communities from San Francisco Bay, California, United States - SF_May12_sed_USGS_4_1 | ecosystem: Environmental > Aquatic > Marine > Sediment | place: USA: California... | reverse complement strand
GTCTTCCCGGTTGACACGGTCAAGGCACTTGAAGAGCAGGGTCAGGGATTGATGCTGGAACGCCGTGGCCGGGTTGGACAGATTGGCCATCAGCACTTGTTGATGGAAGCCCGTGGTGATGTGGCCGCCTTAACTGCGGAAGTCATGTTGTCGGCGGCCAGGGCTCTCCCCACCCTTCAAGCCGGAGCGTATTCCCTGCACGACATTCCTCTCGCCAATTTGTGGGGAGCCCAACCCCATCAAGCCGAGAACGAGTGGATCTGATCCATCACGGCAAACGTCCGGAAACTTCCGACAAAGCCGTTTCTGAAGAACAGAAAATCCTGCGGCTAGACAACTCCGCAGCATCCCCTCAAATTGTGCAGAAAAAGAAGCATGCTGCTGGATCCCTTGTTTGTTTTGGTCAAGCCACGTCAGGAGAAGGTGGCTTTATCGACGGCTCCCGGAAGACTGGGAACCGGGTTGACCGTGGTTGCCTGAGGACCTTTCTCGCCATCTTCCACATTAAACGAGACTTCCACCCCATCCTCAAGTTCCTCGAATTTCATTCCGTGTACGGCATTTTTATGAAAATAGACCTCTCCTCCTCCATCCTGCAGAAGAAAGCCGTACCCTTCCTGGGGAAACAATTTCGCAATCACTCCACGTAACGGAATCGGGGGGACCCGAATTTCTTTGGAGGCCCGTTTGTCTCGAAACTTCTTCACTTCAATCTCCATGGCAAAGAACGCCGAACGGATGGCCTCTTCAAAGGTCTTTTCCTCTTTTCTGGCTGTCAGGGTATGACGGCCTGGCAACGTCACGACTACCAGGGCTTCCGCCACATTTTGGGCTTTTTTGTGATGGGCGTTCTTGGTGAGTGTCACCCTCGCGTGAATCAGATCATCATGGCCGGCTTGCAGATCGGCCATACGGTTTTCAATCTCTGTTTTCCAACGTGGGGTCATCGTCACATTTCGACTGTCAATTTGAAGATCCATACTCTTTCTTCCCTCTCGTCTGAGTAATAAAGACAACGTGAACCAGCATCATTCCAATACTAATGTACAGGCAAGAAGTATACTCATTGAAGGGCAAGAGGGAAACCGGGTGAATCCCTCAAACCTCAGAAAAGGTTCTCCTCACAAATGGCTACTCGCTGAAGTGCCGTCATTGGCCCCCATGCTTTCAAAAGATTGAGCTGTTGCTCATCCTTCACCAAAAAGCCTCCGGCAAATCCCAAGGCATTCACGGAAATGCCTTCAAAACACTCTGTAGACCGAGGCACGAGAAACATCCACTGTCGTGTAACCAGTAAATTGTACGGACCAGGGATCGTGGGTTTGCCTCTAGCTTCACCGCCCGACAACCCGACCGTCCGCAGCATATCCAGGTAGATCTGCAACAGCTCCTGTGCCCCTTTCGGGGGAGAAGCAATCCATTCGGGATCCATACGGACCAGCACATGCAAAAACCGAAGCCCGGGAACGAATCCCTTTGTCCCTTCAAACCGGGCTGTGTTCAAAAGCGGTTCCATCGGAATGTAAGACACTTCCGCCGTCAGGGGAAGTGGGACCATTTGCAAATGCTTGTGCCGTTGACTCGCGCCTGCGGCCTCTCCCGCGTTATAGAAGGCTAACCCTTCGAATTCGGCCAGGCACACCAACAGCGCCTCGAAATCACTCGCCGTAAGCAGAGATTCCTGTTCCTGAAAAGCACGCGTGACCATGAGCATGTGATGATCCAACACATTAAATTTATTCAACAGACACACATGCGTATCAGAAATGTCCGCGACAAACAGATCCTCATCGTAGGGAAGAAAGGGATTATGCGTCATGTTGGCAGCCATGGAGGACTGATCGGCTGTTGCCTGCACCTTCCTGGCCAAATTGGAGATAATTCGAATGAGAAAATTGACGCCGGCTTGTTCTACCAGTTCGAAATTGGTGGGGATCGTGTGAATCGCCCCGCATTCAAGAGCATGGGCGGTTCTGGCTTGCACTTTTGCCCGCAAGGTTCCTGGTTTAAAGCGCCGTATGGCAGCAGCCACGTTTATTCCCATTTCCACGACATCACAATCCCCACCCGAGTGCTTGTTTCACTCATCTAGGCATCATCTTGATAGAGTCGCTAGAGGTTTTCCTCGACAGACTGACTGGTTTCGCCGTCAGCCATGGCCTGCCTATTCTGCCAGATTCAGTCGACGGATAAAAACACCAAAAACCAGGCCTCCAACTAAATAAGACATGATTCATGGTTGCTGCCCGGCTGACGGGTCCTTACCCGTTCCTTTTGTCAATAGTCGGCCGGAAGGGCCTGGCTTGTTGACCCTCTACTTTCTGAATTTCCACCCCCGCCATGGGCATGATGCGTAGGAAGAAAATGCACATGGCATGAGACCTCAGCCTCCGCTTTTTTGTATAGTGTGCATCCGTGGCCAATCCCTTTCACGAATGAGAAGGTGGCACACACAGTATAGGAATGAAGCACGAACCGGGCCGGACCAGGAACCGCCCTTGATGTTGCTTGAACAATTTTGCGACGTGTCACATAAACATCCATATCATTTCCCAACCGGATCACTCCCATAGGGAATTTTCTATCAGGAGGTTTCATGGCTACACCGAATCTTCACATTAAAGCCCGTGATCTCATGCAAACCCGCATTGTCGCGGTGACTCGTCAGTATAGTGCTCGCGACCTCTCTATTCTCATCCATTCCGGCACCACTAGTGGAGTGCCGGTTATTGAGCCGGGCAATCATCTGGTCGGAATCGTCACCGAATTTGATGTACTGAAAACCCTGGTCGAGGGGAAAGATTTACACATGCTTAAGGCGGAAGACGTCATGACCCCGAACCCGGTGACCGTCGAAGAAACCGCAACAGCCGAGGCTATTGTCAAACAGATGATCAAGCATCAGATTATCCGGATCCCCGTTACGCGTGATGGCAAGCTGCTCGGCATGATTTCCCGGACAGACTTATTAAATCATCTTATTGATAACCACTTGATAAATGTCTACGGAGCCTAACAGACACAGGAGGCAGGCATCGGGCACCAAGAGAGCAATCCTCGAAGATTTTTCATCCTGAATGGTAGACGTTAGGTGTCAGAGGTAAGGAGAGTGTTCGGATGGATCCCCGCTACCTACCGGCGTCGCGGCCCTAACCAACCTGTCATCCTGAGCCAGCGGCGAAGGATCTGTGCCCAACTTGACGAGGCCACGGCTCAGCGAGATCCTTCGTTTCACTCAGGATGACAATTCTCTATCGAGCAGTCATGCCTCACATGTGTCATTGAGCCTCTATGCTCAGCGCCGTCCTTCCCGACATTGTCTATCGGAAATCCATCAGCTCTTCATTTCGGATGGATCCCTGCGCTGGGCAGCGGCAGGGATGAGGAAAGAGAAAGAACCTGGACCTTCCTAAGAACAACGCCAAGGACCGGAAAATTTCAGAAGTAGTAGCTCACCTCAAGCATGTGAAAATCCACGCCACGACTCTTCCCGTAAATCGTGGCATCAGACATATGATGGAACCGCCAGCCCACAACGATATTCCTGGTTACTTGAACACCCACACCTCCATGTGCAATAAATTGAAAGGGGCCGCCGATATCTTGTCGACCAAATTCCCACTTGCTGATGAGAGCTCCTCCCACTCCGCCATCCAGAAGCAGTCGCCAACCAGGTATTCTTAACCCCGGACCCGTTGTGAGCGTGGTGATAAAACCGGTATCCCCGGCTCCCCTCAGGGCACCCGCGGAGCCCCCGAGCCGCCAACGCACCTCCCACCCCGACGGAGACTTCCACTCCCATGGAAGGCCCATGATGGCAAACACATCAAATTGTTCAAAATCTTCCTTTTCGCCAGGGGGCAATCCGGCATCTTTAAAATTGATGCCCCCTCTCACCCCAACTGCCAACAATTCCACTTCCGCAGCCCAACCGCTTGTGGAACACATGAGTGCCAGGAAGAAAACCAGTAACACCCTCATTTTTTTATAGTTTGTCATGTTGTGTTGCCATGTTCATGGAACTGAAGTACTTGCCGTGCAAACTCGATCAAGCCCACGCATCATCCCATCCCTCTTTTTTTTATCAATTGAGAGGAGCCATGACGACATGACATGCTCCAAATGATATGGCCAGATTTGACTAAGAGCAAGATTCCCGGTCATAAACCTTTTGGTAGCTCAAGACCAATCCTCCACCATAGACAAGGGAACACGGAAGGGACTGTTGCAAAAGGCGCCGGAGTCCCAAGGCGGAACGGAATCGTGAGGCGTAAGGGGGTGAGGCATCAGAAAGGGATCAGAAAGGGGATAGGCAAGAGTCGCACACGGTGTAGAACTAAGCGAGAAGTGACCCATGAGGGCAATACACCAAAGACTGTGAGGTTATCCCCTAAGTTGCGAGCCGGATTTCCTCCGAAATAGGAAAGATGAATCCCCGATTAAGAATATCGCCTTCCACCCCCATACGTTTTCCATCCATCTTCAAAATCCGACACACTCCTCAAACTTTCCGCCATGCTCCTCTCTTTTGCGACTGGGGAGTCTGATCGGGACACTACTCATCTATCTGGGGCTAAGGGCTACACTCATCCGGAAAGAAATGGGGCATTTTGCGCCAGCTCTTTTCCGAGGAAAAGAAATTTTTCTGAAAACTCAGGGTCTTCTCTCAACTCAGTCTATGGCACAGGTTTTGATACCTTCATACTTTTAAACCTCCAATTAGGAAACATAGTGAGTATGCTCCTGATCGCGACAATCGATCCCATCTTGAGAAAAAATTTACAGACGACCTTAACCCAAAAAGGCGACCCTTTCCTTTTGCTGGCGGAAGGTGAAGATATTATCGAGACGGTATTTCGGCATAACCCATCCATGGTAGTGCTGGATCTTTATTTGACCCAGCCAAGCGGTTTAGAAATTTTACGTCAACTCCGCGAACAAGGATTCGCTGGAAAGGTGGTTCTGTTGGGGGGCCAATCGACCCAAACCCTGGCTCCGGAAGCCAGCCGGTTGGGTGCGATACAAATTGTGGGACGTCCGTTTAATGCCAACCAGGTGTTGGGAGCTGTGCGGGTGGCCAGTGGCGATTTAGACCAGGACCCCCAATAAGGTTGTTTTCACCATCTCAAGAGGTGTCACATGAAAAAATATCGCAACCTCGGGCATCATGAGCGAGTAATTCGCGTTGGCTTAGGGTTTCTTTTTCTTGCGTTATCCGGATTTTCTCTGTTGCCGGGATGGGGAGATCTGCTCTTCATGATTGTCGGCATAATCGCCTTGTTGACAGGAATCATCGGATACTGCCCGGCTTGGCAAATCATGGGAATTAATACGTGCGCCACGAAAAAATCCGAGCATCCACCGCACACTCAACCGTCGGGACATGAGCACGCAGATACGACCTCTCAAAGATCGTAAAGAAGCGGGCCTTCTTTTAGCGACCAGGCTCCAACGGTTCCAGGACAATCCCCAAACGCTGGTCCTTGCCCTTCCCCGCGGAGGAGTAGAAGTGGGGTTCATGATGAGCACACAACTGGGACTCCCCTTAGAGGTGTTTCTCACCAGGAAATTAGGCTACCCCGGCAATCCCGAATATGCCATGGGGGCGATCACCGAAACAGAATATACGTGGTTTAATCCCGACGTATTCGAAATGGGCAAGCACAGAGAAGTTGGATTCAAGAATTTTCTTGAGGAAGAGATTACTCGTCAACAACGTGAAATTGAACGGCAGCGAGACTTGTATCGACAGGGGGCGAAACTCCGCCCATTAGATCAATACACCGTCATTCTCGTTGATGACGGAATTGCGACCGGCTCCACGTTCATCGCCTCCGTTCATAGCCTCCGTAGCCTGGGGATTCACCGTCTGATTGGCGGCATTCCCGTGGGACCGGCTGAGACGATCAATCATATACGAACGCTGGTCGACCACCTTGAGATCCTCCATCTGCCTGTCCCGTTCGTCGCGGTCGGCATCCATTATCAACATTTTCCGCAGGTTGAAGACCAACTGGTTTTACAACTCTTGAGAACAGCACACCACAACCATTCCCGGTCCGTGCATCATGTTCTTTCACCGGATGAGAAAGAGCCCCCTTGGAGTCAACCATGATTTTCAAACAATACTATCTTCAGAGTTTGTCTCAGGCCTCCTACTTACTTGGCGATGAAGAACGCCTGGTGGCCGCGATTGTCGACCCCCAGCGAGACATCGATCATTATCTCCTCGACCTCGACCATCATCATTTGACACTCCAATATATTATCCTGACGCATATCCACGCCGATTTCGTGGCTGGTCACCTTGAACTGCACAAGGCCACAGGGGCAGGGATCTACCTTGGTGCCCGCGCCACAGTACATTTTCCCTTTCACCCCATGCCGCATGGATATGAAATAGCATGTGGTTCCACCCGGTTGCACATACTTGAAACCCCTGGTCATACCCCGGAAAGTATTTCAATTGTCGTCTACGATCGGAAAGAAGATTCCGCCAATCCCAAGGCCATCCTGACCGGAGACACCCTGTTTGTCGGAGACGTCGGACGGCCGGACTTATTGGCCTCATTCGGTGTGGCCCCCCGAACCCTCGCGGGCCAACTCTATGATTCCCTCCATGACCTCTTGCTTGTCCATCCACCCCAAACGCCCATTTTCCCTGGCCATGGCGCCGGCAGTCTGTGCGGAAAACACCTCAGCTCACAACTCTCTTCCACGTTGGAACAGGAAAAACAGACCAATGAGGCCCTCAAACCGATGAAGAAGGCCGCCTTTATTGCCCTGATCACCTCCGATCAATTGGAGGCCCCGGCGTATTTTTCTCATGTCGCGTTCATGAATTGCCAGGATCGTCCTACACTCGAGGAGGTGTTGGCGCAATCATGTCACCCGCTGACATTGGAGCAAGTCCTTCACGAAAAAAGCGCCGGCACACAAATTCTTGACGTGCGGGCTCCCGGTGATTTTGCCATGAGGCACCTATGTGAAAGTCTGAATATCGGCTTATCCGGAAAATTTGAAACATGGGCTGGGAGCCTACTCGACCGTGAAATTCCGATTGTCATCTTGGCTGAACCGGGACAAGAGCGAGAGGCCATGATCCGATTGGCGCGTGTGGGATTAAACCATATAAAGGGATTTTTGAACCTCGGCATGCAGGCCCTGGCCTCAACTCCCGAACTGAGCCGGCACACGAATCACATATCGGTCATCGCACTGCAGGAGCAACTCGCCAAAGGTCAACGTCCCTACCTGGTCGATGTCCGATCCCCTCAGGAATGGAAATCCCGCCACATCGATGAGAGCAAGAACCTTCCCCTGCAACATCTGGCCTCCCGTCTCTCTGAAATTCCATGCCATCACCCTGTCATCGTCTATTGCTCCAGCGGATACCGGTCTTCTATCGCCACAAGCCTCTTGGAACATCGGCATTATTCCAATATCATAGAGCTGACCGGAGGATTTGAAGCCTGGGAAATGGCCGTCGTCCATCCTTCCCTTCATTCCGCTGCGGCGCTTCAACAACCTGGTGGGCGCACCACTCACCATAAGGACCATTCATGACACCGACATCACCGTTACAATCCAAAACAATTTTAATTCCTGTGGATGGTTCGTCGCAGGCGGAAGAGGCCGTTCGAAGCGTGCAGGCCTTGTCTCCCCCTGAGCGGGTGCTGCTGCTCCACACCATCACCATCCCGCAACTAGCCTACCCAGGGACAGGGATGAGTGTCGGTCATGCTTTTTCCGAGGCCGCAGAACAAGCGTTACGGGAAGAAGGCTCTCGAATCCTGGAAAAGGCTGCCTCCCTGTTGCCGAAGGAGTGCGGACAGGTTTCCCAACACCTCGAAATCGGTAATCCTGCCTCCGTCATTTTGTCGATGGTACAAAGCCAATCGGTGGATCTCATAGTCATGGGTTCGCGCGGCCTCGGAGCCATTCAAGAACACGTGCTCGGAAGCGTCTCCCACCGGATCGCCACACACGCACCATGTCCCGTGCTCCTCATCAAAGCACCCGTTGTCCCGCTCAGGAGCATTCTTCTTCCCATCGAACATCCCCTGGATGCCGGATGGGCCATTGATTTCTTATCGCATAAGCCTTTTCGAGGCACGCCTCATCTCAGGGTGCTTCATGTCATTCCCTTTACCCAGCCGATCCTCCCGGTTGGCGCACTCCTTCCGGACTCCTGGAAGAAGGAGCTTCAGACGGGAAGCGACCGTTTCATAAAAGACGTCACGGACCAACTCACAAACCTGGGATATCCGGTGGAGAGTATCGGCGAACGGGGGGCGCCTTCCTCCGTCATTCAAGAACAGGCCTTGCGTCTTCAACCACAATTAGTTCTCATGGGCACACCCGGTCGTTCACCCCTGCAACGGCTGGCACACGGGAGTGTGTCTCATGCGACCATTCATCACGCCCCCTGTTCGGTGCTCCTGATCCGTGATCCAAGATCACACCATCAGGCTTGATGACCCGGTATGTCTCTCACTATGATGGTATGGAACAACTTAGATTCCACCATTCAAACATTGGCCAAACAACAAATGGTGACTGCAATAGACCCCGGTCAGCCTGTCATCCTGAGCCCACGGGGAAGAATCTGTGCCCAGGTCGACAGGTCCCACTACTCAACGAGCTCCTTAGTGGAGCCTGTCCTGAGCTTTGCCGAAGGGCTCAGGATGACAACTCGCCCCCTGCCTTGGTCTGTTCGTGACAAGCACAACATCCAACAGGCATTATCTGTCACATGAAACTTAAATTTTTACAGAGATTAGATTTTTTAACCTTATAGGGTAAGAAACGACACCATGAACTCTCCATCTCCTAAATTCGCGATTTTAGTCGGAGGCGGGCCCGCCCCCGGCATTAATAGTGTCATTGAAGCCGCCACGATTCGAAGTCGTCTCTGCGGGGCGGACGTGGTTGGCATTGAAGACGGGTTCAAATGGTTGATGAAAGGTGACCTTTCCCATACTCAACCCTTAACCCGCCAAACGGTCACCCACCTGCACTTCCGTGGTGGCTCGTTATTGGGCACCTCACGAGCCAATCCAACTAAACAGCCACAAGATTTATCGGCAACCTTCGACTCCCTTCAAAAAATGAACGTTACCGGTCTCATCACCATTGGCGGGGATGATACCGCCTTTTCCGCCTTAAAGCTGGCGGAACTGGCCAGCGGGCGTTTGCAGGTGGTTCACGTGCCAAAAACCATTGATAACGATCTGTGCCTTCCCCATGGCATGCCGACCTTTGGCTTTCAAACGGCCCGCCACATGGGTGTCGAACTCGTCAAAAACCTCATGATTGACGCGCAGACCACATCCCGGTGGTATTTCGTGGTCACCATGGGGCGTAAGGCCGGACATCTGGCGTTAGGTATTGGCAAAGCGGCAGGTGCCACGCTCACACTTATTCCAGAGGAATTCAAGGGAGCCACACTCAAGCTGGCCCAATTGACCAATATTCTGGTGGGATCCGTGACTAAACGTCTGGCTCAAGGCCGTTCGGACGGCGTGGCCGTGCTGGCTGAAGGACTGTCGGAGTTTTTAGATCAGGATGACCTTGCCCTCTTGGGCGGGGTTGAACGTGATGAACATGGCAATATCCGATTAGCGGAACTGGATATCGGGAAAGTCCTGAAGGAGACTGTCACTCAGAAGCTGAAACACTATGATGTTAAGATCACCATCGTGTCCAAAAACATCGGCTATGAACTCCGCTGCGCCGACCCTATTCCGTTCGACATGGAATACACCAGGGACTTAGGGTATTGCGCCGCCCAATTCCTGTTGGATGGAGGAAATGGAGCCATGGTGTCCATCGTTAGCGGACACTTCACCCCGCTGCCGTTTAAAGACATGCTTGACCCCACGACGGGCCGTACCCGTGTCCGTATGGTCGATATTGAATCAGAATCCTACAAGATTGCCCGCGACTATATGGCTCGTTTGGAACCAACCGATTTCACCAATCAAGAAGCTCTCGCCCAGTATGCCAAAGCCCTCAACATCTCTCCCGACCAATTTCTCTCCGGCTTCCGGGGAAGCCCCAGTATGTGATCTGCCGAAAACCGGTTTCGTTTCCCGGCAACCTCTTTTTTTATTTTTCTGGGGAATGATGCCAAAATCTCATGGGGCTTGTGGTGTGAAAAAGAGGAAGCCGATCACCCCATTCAAAGAGCGATGGCTTTTATAAGCTACCCTATAGTGCTTAGATTCCCGTACTGATTGACTCCCTGGCCGGCTGAATGCATCGCGATCACCGCCAACATAGCAAAAACTTTCGCGCCATCTGAGTAGAGTAAAGATTGTGGGGTCCAGGTATGTGGTTCACTAATAGTCTCTGGGTATTGTCATGTATGGACGCTTCCGAAAATGCAAGGCTGATTTGTCGAACATACCGATTGAGGTTTGCCGTCATGTATCCGGTCTGTGTGCGCGGCGCCGTGACCGCTGGCCTTGATGGAATCCGCCTCTTGTTGATCGGCACTCTTGAGAGGCAAAAACCGCATGGTGGGCCGCACCAAGGCCTCGGCGATGGCTTCGGCATCCGCGAGCCCAATCGTTGTGATGTGTTGCATGAGTCCCTCCTGTTTATGAAGGGCGATTACGGTGAGTATAATGCCGCAGCGTTCAAACAGGAGCTTCCATACCATGAACTTAAAGTAAATTGGGCAGATTTACTACCTCGGGACGGTAACATGGATTCTGAAAAATCAATGCGATTGGAATTCGTGTATTGCCTGAATGTTGTTCAAATTACCGTAACTTGACAATACCGTATTCAGTTTTTGCCATCGCATGATATGGAATTATTGGAACTGCAGGACTCAGGAGCTCGAAACTTTCAAGTCGATCGAGGCACACCATACCACTCAGTTACCAAAAGTAGGAAGGTTGTCATCATGGTAATCCCGGCACAAAATTGCACCTCGACCGGAACGGTCTCGTGAATGGAAAGACCGATTCCCCAAGAAATGCCGACCATGCTCAGGGTGAAGATATGAGGCCATAAAGCGAGCGAAGCGCGAGTAGTCCCTGGAACCTTTGAAGTGATTAAATAGGGAAATCGCCGATCGAAAATCACATCGATAAAGGCCATGATGAGATAGGGCCATTTCGCAAACTGCAAGACACCGGCTCGCCAATGAAACCCTCGTTCCCGCTTCCAGTCCAAATAAAAGCGTTGTCGATACCGCTCGCAAAATTGGAGTATGACAAGTAATAGTCCTCCGGTCATCACAGTTTCTGCATTCAACACCTTTGGCATTTTTCCCCCTACCAACATCCCGGCAATGAGAAAAATGGCAATAGGCAGAATGAAACTCTTATGCAAGTAGGTCAATCCGTGCAACACATTCATGAACCTGGAAGAAATTGATAAATTGTGGACCAGGGATGGGGCGATCTTGAGTTTGATATCAAGGAGTGAACGAGCCCACCGGCGTTGCTGGTTCAAATACGTATACCATTCGGCAGGGGCCAAACCGCGTGCGAGCACCTCTGGCACATAAACCCCTTCCCATTTCCAATTTCTGTAGAGAAGAGTGAGCAACAGATCATCGGCATCATGTGGCGGAAAACCGCCAATTTCCCGAAGGGCACACATACGGTGTGTGTTATGACACCCCACAATAATCGGATATCCCAATCCGTAACTGGCCATTTGGACCGAGGAATAAAATGCGAAAGATTCCTCTGCTGCACCCCGTGCGATGAAATTCACATCTTGGTTGGAATACACCTGTGGGGCCTGAACGTATCCGATCGTTGAGTCTTCAAAATATCCAATAACCTGCGATAAAAAAGTCCGCTCCGGAACATGATCCGGATCAAATGCCGTCACAAATTCATATCGTTCGTATCCGATTTCATGTAACCATGCGTTGTAGTTTCCATACTTTGTTGCTTTCCGAAAAAGCCCAGTTTCTGTTTGATATTGTGGTTGATGCTTTCGGCTGAAGTGAAAGGCCCCTCTCTTCACACAGAGTTCCTTGACCCGTTCGTCATCTCCCTCGTCCAGGACCCAGGTTTCATGGGGGTAATCGAGAGCCACGAGTGCGTCGAGTGTCTTCTCTAAGATAAACAACGGTTCGATATCAGGCACAATCGTCGTCACCACCCCTACTTTCCAGCCCGGTCGTGCTTCAAGAGGTCGCGGTTTTCTCATGTGCGGTAACAAAAGCCACCGTCCTTGAGCATTTCCAAGAATGACCAGGGCAATCACCGAAAGGACGGATAACATCACCGGATATTCCCTCCAAGCCTCAAGCCTGAACCAGGAGAGCAAAAAGGCTATCGTTGCTAGCACGGTTAAGACCGTCAGGGCATAGAACTGGAAACTATCCCGTCGCCCAAAGACGGATTCTTTTATAACTCGTGTACCCTGAGAGGTACACGCCATTTGGCGATTCATGGTCATCCCAATTTCCTGGGCTCCGGAATAGGCCTTAGCCGTTGGGCATCCTCCGTCCGGCAGGTGCCTCTTCTCTCTTTAGAAAGGGATAACGTTCGATAGGCTCCAATTCCGAACAGACACTTCAGCCAGAGACGGCCAAGTACCCGCCAATATCCCCAGCCGACTCGCGCCAGCGTAAAAGAGGACATACCCATATCGGGTGTACGATTAATCCAGGAAATCGGCACTTCTTTGACCTGGTATCCCATTAAGAGAGGTTGCAATCCCGTCTCGGCATTGACGGCAAACCAGGGTTCAAGCAATTGGAGCTGGTCCACCACCTCGCGGCGAAACAATTTGAGGTTATTCGTCAGGTCACGAAAGCGGCGAAACAGGAGGAGTTGGGCAATGAGATGAAAGCCGCGGTTGGCAAGGATTTTACCAAAAGGATAATTAAGCAAAACACTGTGCCGGGAAAACCGGCTGCCAACAACAACATCGTACCCTTCCACTGCAGCGTCGAACAGCTCGGAAAGATCGGGCAGGAGATGCTGAAAATCACAGTCCATGGTCAGGACGTAGCGACCTGTCGCCGCCCGATAGCCATCGCGCAAAGCACGCCCTACTCCATTGGGCCCGGTACGGGAGAGGAGGCGAATCCTGGAATCTTTTTCGGCTAGGCGTCGAATGACGGTGGCTGTTCCATCTCTACTATTATCATCAACGAGAATAATTTCATAAAGATAATCATCATAGAAACGCCTCAGTCCTTCTACGAGGGGAGCGACATTCATTTCTTCGTTATAACAAGGAACGACAACGGAGAGGGACTGGCTGAGTTCCTTGTGCAGGGCAAGCGAGACCGCTGGCCTTTCGACCGCACGCGGGGGTTTTTGGCCATGGACTAAAATGGATCCGGCCAATGTCCGGATTCCTGGCGCGTTTTCCAGGATGATCGAAAGATTGCGGAATAACCAGACGAATCGAGGAGAAAGAGGCGCAAACACAAAATCATTAAACACGGCAAAGACTCTGATAAATCCGACTTCCGACATTAGTTCATATAATTGACGGCGACTGAGAAGCGATCGAGGATCGGACCGGCCCAACAGACCATTGAGCCCGCGACGGATTTTGAGCACGACATTCCATGGGTTACTTTCATAAAACAAAACTTGTCCACCCGGCTTCAAAAGTCCGTGGGCCTCCTGAAGGATGGACGCGCAGTTGCGCTGATCGAGCAAATCCATTGCGACGATGAAATCGAATTGCCGTCCTTTCAAGGTTCCCGGGAACGATTCGGCGGTGACCATTTCTACCGGTTCCTGGCAGTCAACGGAACTTCTGCTGGAAGAATCGAAGGTCACGGCCGTGATGGGATTTCGACCGTGGGTAACCTGAATAAGTTGCCGGATGAACAACCTCCGGCCACACCCGATCTCGAGGATACTTTGTCCGGGCAGGAGATGAACCATATGCCGGAATGTCTGCGCGCGCCAGCGCAAACGATCTGACGCAATTGGATCCCGCCGCGTAAAATACTCGTCACGGGTCTTCTCACGAAGGGCAAGGGTCTGGAGCATGGATCCGTCAGAGGTGCTCATAGAAGTCTTTCACTCAGGCCTCCGAACAGTCCAGGCCTCAACAATGTCATGGAACACATCGTCGAGCGACTTGGTCACCGACCACTTCGGATAGTGGCTCTGAAATCGGGACAGATCGCTGATATAGCAGATGTGATCTCCTGAACGGGGCTGATCGACGTACTCGTACTGCATCCTCTTCCCTGTCAACGCTTCTACCATGTCGAAGGCTTCCAAGATGGAACAGGAATTCGCTCGCCCGCCTCCCATGTTGTAGACTTCTCCGCATCGGGGATTGGCATAGATCTCTTCAATGGCCCGGGCAACATCGAAACTGTGTATGTTGTCCCTCACCTGCTTCCCCTTATACCCATAGATTCGATAGGTCTTTCCACTCAACTGCGTCTTGACCAGATACGACAGGAATCCGTGGAGTTCGACGCCTGAATGGTTCGGACCAGTCAGGCAACCACCGCGGAGACAGTGCGTCTTCATGTCAAAGTAGCGGCCATACTCTTGCGTCAACACATCAGCTGCCACTTTTCCTGCTCCGAATAATGAATGCTTCGAACGGTCAATCCGCATCGCTTCCGTCACGCCCTGGTAATCTTCTCCATTGGCATAGTCCCATCGTCGATCCAGTTCCTTTAAAGGCAACTCATTGGGCGCATCACCATAAACCTTGTTAGTGGACATGAAGACGAAGACAGCTTCCGGACAATGTTGGCGGGTCATCTCCAAAATATTGAGGGTTCCGGTCGCGTTGACGTCAAAATCATCGAACGGTCGACGGGCCGCCAAATCGTGACTGGGTTGGGCGGCACAATGCACAATAAGATCAAATGGAGCGTGATCCTTATAAAAACGAGAGAGTCCTTCACGGTCACGAATATCCAGTTGATGATGTTGAAAATGGCGCGTGCTCTGACGCAGGCGTTGAAGATTCCACGTGGTGTCCCCTTCCGGTCCGAAAAAATCCGCACGCATATTATTGTCTATTCCAAGGACACAGCCGGCACGGCTGTCAAAAAAGCTCACGAGTTCAGACCCGATGAGGCCACTGGAACCCGTAATAAAGACTTTCATAACAATAGTTGATCCTCTCTTGAGTCCATTACGCTTTTTTCATGGACATGGCAGAAATGAACAATGACGAAAATATGGTCCCCGCTCCCATAATCACCAGTGTTGCGCCGAACGAGACCCATTCCGGTGTGCGCAAAGGCCCAAAACTCGACTGGATCCATTCAAAGACGAGGACACTGAGGATCGCTCCACCAACCAGAAGAAGGAGGAAACCACAAAATAATCCCGTTTCCAACTTGAACCACTCATAAAATCCGGCCAGGCCTGGATTGTCTGCATCGAAACGGCGGCTCCAGGAATAGGTTTTGGCGTGCAACCAGAGGTTGAGAATTTGAAATCCGGTGACGCTGAAGATCGTCCCGAATATCCCGGTCACTGTACCGAGCGGTTCTCCATGGAAACGGACCAAGCCTGCCAGTGACAGGAAATGGGCGCCAAGTCCAAGCGAGATCGCGAACAGTCCCGGTATAAGGAACACTTTATTCGGACAATAAATCAGCATCATCCGCAGGCTGCGCCACCCGTCCCGGAATGTTCGCAGTTTCGATTCACCTTTGCGCTCATGTAGTCGGATTGGAATCTCAGTCGACTTCAAGTGAGCTAACCCCGCGTTGATGGCTAGCTCGAGGTTAAATTCCATTCCGGGGCTGACCGGTTTAATCTGATCATAGGCCTTACGGCTGAACGCCCGAAAGCCGCAATACACATCCGTATACGTGGTTTTAAACAGGATATTGAGGATGGCCGTGAGGAGTGGGTTTCCCAAAAATCGATGCAGGAAAGGAATCGAGGTTGGTCCTCCTTGGAGATACCGGCTTCCAGTGACAAAGTCGTACCCTTCATCGAGTTTTTCTAGAAAAGTCGGGATGAGGGTGAAGTCGTAGGTATCGTCGGCATCACCCATGACGAGATAGGTTCCCCTGGCACTTGAAAAACCTTTCAAGTAGGCATTGCCATATCCACGTTCCGGCTGATGGACAACTTGGACACCCATGCTCTTTGCAATGGCAACCGACCGGTCTGTGGAGCCATTGTCGCAGACGATGATTTCGCCATGAATTTTTGCCTGAGAAAGAGTTGCCTGTATTTTCTGAATGCACGCTCCGATGGCCGCCTCTTCGTTCAGGCAAGGCATCACAACAGAGAGCAACGGACTCGACTCTTTTTGAATTGTGTTAATCATTGCTGTTTTTTCAAGGATACAGCCTGCAAGGAGGCATTGCTTGTGACGAGAAACAATAGATGATCATCAATTTTCGCACGCAACTCAATATGGTACGGTGCCGATGCCAGTTCAGTAAGGAGCCAGTTTAGCCCCCCTGGGCGTCCGCCGTTTACATAAACAAGAAATCTAGGTTGTTCCTCAAGGTACTGAGAATATTCTTCAATATGGAAACCAAACCACGGTTTTAGATCTAGAATCCCTCGATCCACCGTATCGTATCCGAGGTGCCGCAAGGATGCCTTAGGATCTGCCAGATAAACTAGACGAGATGACAGTTCATGAGGAGCATACTGTGATAACATCATGAAGGAATGAGCATCGGAAATGACTACGGGGAAACTGATGATTGGTTCACGTGTGATCAATTCGTAGACTTTCCCTAGGGACGCTTCCGGCGTACTATGTATGCTGCGAACAAATAACATGCCAAACCCCGTGAATAACAGCAATAAAAAGGCTACCCCCACGACAGGCTGTCCTTGAAAAAGACGCCAGAACGCCACAGCCATCAGGACACTGACTCCAAGCACCATGGGTAAGGCATACCGAAAAGTAAATGCCCCTGTTGTGAGCAGTGTCGCCACTATGGCAATGAATGGGAGCACGACAAACCCACATGTCACTGCGACCTCCTGGAGAGGAACGCGAGAGTGTTTTACGAGAGTTGGATGGCGTACCTCCAAAGAAAGCGTCAGCGAATAAGCCCCGCTAATAAGCAGGACTGCGAGAACAAGCAAAGGTGTGGGCATCAGCAGGACTGCATAGGCTTCCGGAATCGAATGCAAACTTGGCCGAGCCCAAAAACCTTGGGAATAGGTTCTGGCTTGTTCAATGAGAGGCGCTAAAAACACCAATGGGGATAGCGCACTCAACATCGCGAACCAGATGGGCCAATCAACACGACGCCGAACCATTGAACGCACGAGCTCACCGATACCTAATGGGACAAACACAAAAACAGCATAGTAGTGGCTACACACAGCGCTAGCCAAACTCGCAGCAAGCCCAGGCACAGTTAATTTCCGAGATCGTCCCTGCGTTGCCTGTAGCCAGAAAAACCATGCAAGTGCTGAAAAACCCAACACCAATCCGTACGGCCTTGCTTCAAAACTATAAAAATTTGCTCCCGTCACAAACAGAAAAACCATCGCGACAAATCCATATAATCCCTCAGTTTGACGTGCGACGATGGAAAAGACGCAGAGCCCGGCCACCCACACCCCGACCATTTCCGGCAAGCGAAGGGCCCATTCCTGGACACCGAACACGGCAAGCGACCATCGGGTCAGCACATAGAATGGGAAGGGATTCTGGTCTGCGCCCGTTAGTAACGCTGACCAGATACCAGAGAGCGTGGGTGCCTGGGCGATAAAGTAGGTGAACAGTTCGTCATTCCACATAGGCTTGCGCGAGGCCAATAAGCTTGTTGTCACAAAATAAACCAATGACACGCCACCCAGCAGCAACAACTTCTTCCGTTCGCACGTATCCCGCAAAGCTTTCGCACAGTCATCGAGCCATTGCATCGCTCGGACGAGAATCGGTGACTGTTCCCGCGGACTCGGATTAACCGGCTTCATGAAGCTCATTTTCCTCTGGGGATTTTTCAGGAACGAACAGCACTGACCCCGCCTCAGGCTGCACGGCGCCAGCTTGAAGGTGGACGCGTTCATAAATTTCGAACGCCTGTTCATGCCGTTCTCCAGTTTCTGTCATGATGTCATCGCTGTAGACGCGTTTCCAGTTATCGGGAAATCTCTCGACTATTCGTTTGGTGAAGCGCTTGCTATCAATAGCCAGGCCTTCGTCAAGAATGAGATAGGTCACCGGCACGGAATCCATAAGTTGCTGCGCCTTGAAGGGGTTGGATTCGAAAGGAATCATGACCGCCTTGTTTCCCGTTCTTAAATATGCCCAATGTGGCATCGACACGGCAATGATGTCACTGGCGTTCGCATGCACCAACAGCCAATCAAGGCCAGCATCTAAGGCACGAAAAGCATCCATATAGAAAAAAAGACGATAGCTGACTGTGTGTCCTTGACGATTGTTGAATTGCACAGATTGATGCCTTATGGCATATACCGCGCCAACGGTAACGATTTGTTGTGCAATAATGCCGATGACCACCAAATAGACCATCGTACGGCTCACCACCTTCCATGCAGTTGAACGGCCTTGCTGAAGCCAACTGAGCAACCACTTGACGGCCATGCATAAGGATAAGGCCAGCAATGGGACAATGGGAATCAGATAGCGAATAAATTGCCCTGGCCATGGAGTGAGAAACATGATCAATAGCGAACTCCCCACACAAAGCGAAACGACTGCATGACGGCGGATAACAAGAATCGCTGTCCCAAAGAGAACGAGCCCCCCCAGCGCAAACAAAGGGATATCTACAATCCACGATGGTCCCAAAGGGATTCCGGTTTGCTTATTGATCGCTTCCCACTCTATTTCCCACACACGTCTTGTTGTGCTCACAGATTCTCCTATGTATCTCGGCACTACCATCACATTGTGGATGAATCGATTGATCCGATCCACGACCGTGGCATATCCTAATGCTGGATCAAAAGGGTCAATGAGGGAAGAATTTTTTGCGTAACTAACGTTGTAGAACATGTAATCGGCACGCTGATATGCATAGGCCGGATGCTCATACTCCATACTGGTTTCAACATAGTGCACATAGGAGAACCACGCGACAACTGGAACCAATCCCACCACGGTTCGGATAACCGCGGTCCTCCACTCCTTTTTCCAAAGTCCCTCGCCAATCCAAATTGCGAGAAGCACGATCCCTGCTGTACGTGACGCAAACGCTGTAATGGCAAAAACTCCCGCCCATGGTCTGGATGGCCAACTTTTTTCACGTGTATAGACAAGCAGAAATCCAACGGTGAGCAAGCCATAAAGCATGTCAGGGAAACACAAATCAGACAGAAAGAACATTTGTACATTAAAGAGGCACACGAATGTCCCAAAAAAGGCAAAGGAACTCGAAAGGTACCGTCGCAGGAGCATATGTATCGCAAAGATATAAATAGCAAAAA
>Ga0224510_10001014_pt1 | contig 19365 bp, 19 predicted proteins | sample SF_May12_sed_USG_FD_170161 | JGI IMG/M metagenome (GOLD analysis project Ga0224510, IMG submission 170161) | Sediment microbial communities from San Francisco Bay, California, United States - SF_May12_sed_USGS_4_1 | ecosystem: Environmental > Aquatic > Marine > Sediment | place: USA: California... | reverse complement strand
TCCTCGCCACCCAGAAGGATGCGGGGGTCGATGATCCCGGCGAGGAAGGCGTGTATCGGGTTGGCACCGTGGCCACGGTATTGCAGTTGCTGCCGCTGCCCGACGGCACCATCAAGGCGTTGGTGGAAGGGAAGAAGCGGGCCAGGATCGAATCCTTTCTCGATGCGGAGGATTTCTTTCGGGTCGAGGTCGTTGAGTTTGCCGCGGAACTCGGCGGCGGCACCGAAGCCGTCGCCTATCTGCGTGAAATCAAGATTGTTTTCGGTGAGTTTGCGCAACGCAACAAAAAGATTCCCAAAGAGGTGGTGAAATCCCTTCTCTCCATCGATGACCCGGTCAAGTTCATTGACGTGCTGGCATCCCATCTGCCGGTGAAGAGCGAGGAGAAACAACAGCTGCTGGAGACCTTTCCGTTGTTCGAGCGGATGGATCTGGCCCTCGGCATCCTGCACCGGGAAAATGAAATCACCGTCATCGAGGATCGCATCCGACGTCGCGTCAAGAAGAAGATGGAGAAGGCGCAGAAGGATTACTATCTCGCCGAGCAGATGCGGGCGATTCAAAGCGAGATGGGGGGCGGGCAAGAGGATCCAGCCTCGGATATTGCCGAACTTGAGGAGCAGATAAAGGCTCGCAATCTGCCCAAGGCGGCAGCCGCCAAGGCTGCAAAGGAACTGAAAAAACTGAAGATGATGCCGCCGATGTCCGCCGAGGCGACGGTGGTGCGCAACTATATCGATACCATCCTCAGTCTGCCCTGGGGCGAGAAAACCAAGGGCAAGATCGATATCGCCGAAGCGGAAGCGGTTCTTGATGACGATCATTTCGGATTGAAGAAGCCCAAGGAGCGGATCCTCGAGTACCTTGCGGTACAGGCGCAGGTCAACAAGATCAAGGGCCCCATCCTCTGCCTGGTCGGCCCGCCAGGGGTCGGCAAGACCTCGCTCTGTAAGTCGGTGGCCCGCGCCATGGGGCGTAAGTTTGTCCGCCTGTCCCTTGGCGGGGTTCGTGACGAGGCGGAGATTCGCGGGCACCGGCGCACCTATATCGGCGCCCTGCCGGGCAAGATCATCCAGTCCCTGCAGAAGGCCAAGGTCGATAACCCGGTCTTCTGTCTGGATGAGGTTGACAAGATGAGCACCGATTTCCGGGGCGATCCCTCCTCGGCGCTGCTTGAGGTGTTGGACCCGGAGCAGAACGACACCTTCAACGATCATTATCTGGATATGGACTATGATCTGTCCGATATCCTTTTCATCACCACCGCTAATAATCTGCCCTCCATACCACTGCCGCTGCAGGACAGAATGGAGGTGATCAAGCTTGAGGGCTACACCGAGGAGGACAAGCTTCGTATCGCCCTTGATTATCTGATCCCGAAACAGCTGCAGGAAAACGGTTTTGCGACTGACGACATCACCTTTCATGATCGCGCCATTCTGGAGATCATCCGCCGTTACACGAGAGAGGCCGGCGTCCGCAGTCTGGAACGCAATATTGCCGCCATCTGCCGCAAGGTGGCCCATGAACGGCTGAAGAAAAAGACCGACAAGAAGTTTCGGGTGAGCACTGCCCAGGGTGTCTCCAGGTATCTTGGAGTGCCACGGTACCGATTCGGACTCGCCGAGGAAAAGGATGCCCTCGGTCTTTCCACCGGATTGGCCTGGACCGAGGTGGGTGGGGAACTGCTGCAGATCGAGACGGTACTGATGCCGGGCAGCGGCAAACTTACCATCACCGGCAAACTTGGCGAGGTGATGCAGGAATCGGCCCAGGCTGCCTTGAGTTATGTGCGTTCTCGCGCCTTGCGGCTGGGGTTGACGCCTGATTTCTATCAGAAACTCGATATTCATATCCATGTCCCGGAAGGGGCGATCCCCAAGGATGGCCCTTCTGCCGGTATCACCATGGCCACCTCGCTGGTATCCGCGATGCTGCGGTTGCCGGTGCGACGGGATGTGGCCATGACCGGCGAGATTACCCTGCGCGGACGTGTGTTGCCCATCGGCGGGTTGACGGAGAAACTGTTGGCGGCCCGGCGGGGCGGTATTCAAACCGTCCTGATCCCCAAGGAAAACGAGCGGGATTTGAAGGAGATTCCGGCGAAGATTCTCAAAAGCCTTACCGTCGAGTTCATGGAGCATATGGATCAGGTACTGGAGAGGGCCTTGGTGCTGCCCACGGGTGAGGAGCTATTCAAGGATGTTTCCATGGACACCTTCCGGGCCGAGGCAGTGGTCAACAACATTGCCCATTAGGTCGTTTTTGCGGCGTCTGTCGGTTAGCCTGTGCGGCGATTCGGCGGTGGAATAACTTTTTGAGACCGCTGCAGTTTTTTGCTTGACGAATAAGGGGGCTGCTGTTAAAAAGTCACGCACGAGTGGCCGGGCGAATAGCTCAGCTGGGAGAGCATCGGCCTTACAAGCCGAGGGTCACAGGTTCGATCCCTGTTTCGCCCACCAGTATAAATTAGTAATGCGGGGTCGTAGTTCAGTCGGTTAGAATGCCGGCCTGTCACGCCGGAGGTCGCGAGTTCGAGTCTCGTCGGCCCCGCCAGTAATTCGGAAAAGGTTAGTCGCTTGCGGCTAACCTTTTTTTTTGTCGCTTGCGACCGAGCAGGGTCTACGGTGAGCTGTTGTGGCTAACAACCACTTGACATGGCAAGCCTCGTGCGGCTAAATTGATTAATTTATAGGTTTCGCTGGGATTGCGATATCCCGAAAAACATGTATTAATCTCCAGGCGTGGCTTTAAGCCTCGCCTCTTTTTTCTGGCCTCCACATGCTTTATCAAGCCATTGAACGATTGGGTAACTCCGCCCTTTATCAGACCCGCGATCTGGGAAGGATGGGGCGCTATCTTCTGTTGTCTCTGCTGGGGGTTTTTAAGCGTCCGTTTCGCTTCAATGAACTGCTGCGACAGATTCGGCTCATCGGCGCCCATTCGTTTGTGGTAATCTTCTTCACCGGCGCTTTCACCGGCATGGTGCTCGGATTGCAGGGGTATTACACCCTGCGGAAATTCGGCGCCGACGGCGTCCTCGGCTCCGCCGTCGCCTTGAGCCTCATCCGGGAACTTGGGCCGGTGCTTACCGCCCTGATGGTAACCGGCCGGGCAGGCTCCGCGATGTGCGCCGAGCTTGGCATCATGCGCAATTCCGAGCAGATCGACGCCTTGGAATGCATGTCCGTCGATCCCTTTCGTTATCTGATTACTCCGAAGTTCCTGGCAACGCTCATCGCCGTTCCGCTGTTGACCCTTATCTTCAATGTGGTCGGTATATATGGTGGCTACCTCGCCGGCGTTATCCTGCTTGACGGCAATCCCGGCGCGTATTTTGTCAGCATGGAGCACAGCGTGGTCAACAAGGATATCAACCTTGGCATTATTAAATCCTTTGTGTTTGGCCTGCTCATCGTCTGGATTTGTACCGGGCGGGGTTATTTCGTGCACAAGATTCGCAACGCCGGTTTCGGTGCCGAAGCGGTGAGCAAGGTGACAACACAGGCGGTGGTAATGACATCTATCGCCATTCTGGTCTGGGATTATCTTCTGACGGCGATGTTGCTATGAGTGACGCGATTATTCAGTTTGTCGATGTGGTCAAATCGTTCGGCACGCAGCGGATTCTGGACCGGGTCAATTTTTCCATCCCGACCGGGAAAACCACGGTGATCGCCGGCGGCAGCGGCCAAGGCAAGAGCGTGACCCTGAAGCTGATTCTGGGATTGCTGAAGGCTGAATCAGGTAAGATCCTCGTCGATGGCGTCGATATCACCGGCGTCGGCCGCAAGGAGATGAACCGGATGCGCACCTACTTCGGGGTACTCTTTCAGGGCGCGGCCCTGCTTGATTCCCTGTCGGTGTTTGATAATGTCGCGTTGCCTCTGGTCGAGCGCACCTCTTTGGCCGGCAGTGAGATTAGGGAGCGGGTTCTTGGTACTCTCGACCAGTTGGGGCTTGCCGGCAGCGAGGATAAATTCCCCGCCCAGTTGAGCGGCGGCATGAAGAAACGGGTCGGTCTGGCCCGCGCCCTGCAGTTGCAGCCCAAGATCATGCTTTTTGATGAGCCGACCACCGGGCTTGATCCTGAAAAATCCATGGAGATTTATCAACTGTTTCACCGTACGCAACAGCAGTTTGGGTATACCTCGGTCATTGTCAGCCACGATATTCCCAAGATTTTCAATCTGGCCGATCAGGTGGTCATCCTCAATCGCGGGAAGGTGAATGCCTTTGCCAGCCCGGAGGATATTCCCCGGTCGGAAGACCCGGATATCAAGGAGTTTGTCAAGAAAACCATGGGGGATGTTTACCTCAGCAGAGAAATGGAATACGCGCCATGAAGAAAATCAATACCGATTTCATCGTTGGTCTGTTTTTGCTTGCCGGTTTCGGCTGTTTTGTATATCTCTCGCTGCAATTGGGAGAGTTTTCCATGTTTTCCATGGAGAAGAATTACACCCTGACCGCCGACTTCAATAATATCTCAGGCCTGAAGCCCGGTGCCGGCGTCGAGATGGCGGGCGTCGGGGTTGGGCAGGTGTACAAGATTGCACTGGGTGAAAATGATCGGGCGCATGTGACCCTGCTGCTCAAACAGGGGGTGAAGGTCAGCGAGGATGCGATTGCCTCCATCCGTACGCAAGGAATCATCGGCGATAAATATGTGCGCATCAGTCAGGGTGGACTTGAAGATTTCCTCGCGGACGGTGACGTCATCGAGGAAACAGAATCCGCGGTTGATCTTGAGGAGTTGGTGAGCAAGTATATTTTCGGGGATGTCTGATCCGGCCTCTATATTTGACTTGTCGTGGATGTTGTTATGCCGCATAATTTTATCTTAGCCGCTAATGTTTATTTTGGTCGTTGATTATGCCCTCCGGCATGCGTTCGACCTACTGTTGGAATCAAGCGCGAAACAGTGAGAGCAGAGAAATGCGAAGAATGAAGATTAATTTGCCGCATCGGTGGATGCTTCTGCTGGCCCTGGTTGCAGCTCAGTTGCTGATGGCGCCCGTCGTCATGGCCGCCGAGGAAGGGTCGGCCGATGAGGCATGGGTCGACGACGTGCTTGTGGCTCAGGCCGAGAACAATGTCACCATCGCAGACCCCCTTGAGCCGTTGAACAGAGTGTTTTTTCAATTTAACGACAAGTTGTATTTCTGGCTGTTGAAGCCGGTCGCCACCGGCTACAAGGCGGTTTTGTCGGACGAGGATGTGCGGATGTGTTTCAGTAACGCCTTCCATAACCTCCTTGCCCCGGTGCGGATCGTTAATAATGTCCTGCAAGGGAAGATGGTCGGGGCCGGCAATGAATTGGCCTCTTTCGTCATCAATTCGACGGTGGGTATCGTCGGCCTGGCTGACCCCGCACATAAGGAATTCGGGCTTGCCGCAAGCGATGAGGATTTTGGGCAAACCTTAGGCAGCTATGGCATTGGAGATGGCATGTATGTCTGCTGGCCGTTCCTCGGCCCATCCTCGTTGCGGGATACGGTCGGCACGGTGGGGGATGCCCTGCTCGATCCACTCTTTTATCTCACCGCCGCCGGGGAGTCTGCCGGGTATGCCCTGCAGGGTGACAAGCAGGTCAACAGGGTTTCCTTGAATCTGGGTGAATATGAACGGTTCAAGGAAGCGTCGTTTGACCCCTATGTGGCGGTACGGAACGCCTATGTGCAGCATCGTCGCAGTCGGATCAAAGATGAGATCGACGGCGGTGGCGGGTATGGGGTCGGACAGGGGAAAGGTGTCGGCAAGGATGTCGGCAAGGCGCCACCACCGCCTCCACCGCGTACGGCGGGGATCGTCGTCATTGATGGGCCGTTGAAGAAGAGGGCGTCGAAAGCGCCGCATACTGGCTCGGTTGCGGGCACGCCCGGTTATTATGTTCTGGTTGGGGTGTACCGTGAACCGACCAACGTCGAACGGCAAAAAAAACGTTTGGCTGCTGCCGGGATGCCACCGGTCGTCGCCCGTTATCAGCGCAAAGACTATTCTTTTTATGGGGTTGAGGTGCCGGGTGGCGGCGATTTTATTGCCGCCAAACAGCGTGAGAAAGAACTGGTGATGGCCGGTTTTTCAGAGACATTGGTAGTCCGGCATTGATTTGATTCGTGATGTCCGGGGAATTTTTTGATGTTTTGTAAGGAGATTTGAGATGGTTCTGCAACGGATGGTCGGGGCAAAGGTGGTCTTGGTCCTGCTGTCATTCTATCTGCTGACTGCCGCTTTGCCGGTTTTCGCTGCTACGACGACTGAACCCATGGAGCAGGTGAAGGCTTCCGTGGATGCTATCCTGCTTATTGTTCGAGAGAACAAGCAGAATCTTCATGGTGAACTTGCCGGCACCTTGCGGAAGCAGATCGTCGATATCGTTTACGACCGTTTTGACTTCCGGGCCATGTCGCAACTCGCCCTGGCCAAGAATTGGAAAACGATCAATGCCAAGGAGCAGGATCATTTTGTCTTCTTGTTCGCCAAGTTGCTTGAGAATACCTATTACGACCGGATCAACTCCTACTCCAACGAAGAGGTTGTGTTCAAGGAGCAGCAGAAAAAAGAGGATAAGGCGGTCGTCTCGAGCGTGGTGATTCGCAACAACGTCGAAACCCCGGTGGTCTATAAGTTGCGGAGCAAGAATGATAAATGGCTGGTGTATGATGTGATCATCGAGGGGGTCAGTCTGGTTCGGAACTATCGCACCCAGTTTGACTCCATCATCGAGAAGGAGAAATATCCTGGGCTGGTCAAGCGGCTGGAGGAGAAGATCGAGAAGAAAGATACGGGCCAGAAACCGTTATGACCTCCGCAAGCATCATGGGGACGTGTCAGTTGGTCAGGGAACACGCCCAGGCAGCATTTCGTTTTCTCGCCGTTGAGGAGCTTGAGGAACTCTGCCCGTTGCTCCAGCTTCGGCGCTGGCCGGCTGAAGCTGTTTTGATGCGGGAAGGCGAGCCTGGGGAGTTCATGGGGTTTCTTCTCGATGGAAAACTTGCCGTCAGAAAGGAAACCTCTTTTGACGGCAAGCACATTCTGCTGGCTATTCTTGAGCCTGGTACCATGGTTGGGGAAATCTCGGTGGTTGCCCGTGAGCATCGAAACGCCTCGGTCGCTGCCATGGAAGAAAGCACGCTGCTCGTTTTGAGCAGTGATGATTTTGATCTGCTGGTCACTCGTAACCCTGTTCTGGGTGTCAAATTTCTCAGTCATATCGTCAAGGTGATCAGCCTGCGTCTTCGGAAGGCCGACGACCGACTTGCCCGCCTTCTCTGATTGTTCCGCTCGCGGCGTTTCTTTATTTTTCTCTGCTTTAATTTCAGTTTGCTGGTCAGTTGGAAGTAACAAACGGATTGAAACCGTTTGTCCTTTTCTGGTGCGGAGCCATGCCGAAACTGCAGGACGTCATATCCATCTCCACCCTTGATCTGGTCGAGTGCCTTTCCACGGCCATGGATCTGGTCAGTCCGGCCCTGGCCAACCATCAGCGGCGGGTCGGTTTCATTGCCCTGCGGCTTGCCGAACAGTTGGGGATGGCCGAGGCGTTGCGCAAGGAGGTGCTGATCGCAGGCCTCCTGCATGATTCCGGCGCGCTCTCCATGCCGGACAGGTCAATCACCCTCAATTTCGAACTCGACGCGACCGCGACTTTTTCTCCGCATCAGCATGCCGTTGCCGGCTACCATCTGGTTCGCAAATTCTGCCCCTTTGCCGATGTTGCCCAGATTATCCGCTTTCATCATCTGCCATGGGGCAATGGCACGGGTGGCGCCTGCTGCAATGAGGAGGTGCCTCTCGGGGCCCACCTCACGCATCTGGCCGATCGGGTAGATGTCCTGATCAACGATAAAGCCAATATTCTCCTGCAGCGACGGGATATTACAAAGGTCATTGAGCGCAACAAGGGAAAGCTTTTTCATCCGCTGCTGGTAGAGGCCTTTGCCGAGGTGGCCGGGAAGGAGGCGTTCTGGCTGGATATCGCCAGTGTCTCGATGGGCTCCAGGGTGGTAGGCGAATCAGGTTTTGCACATGAGAAACTCGACTGCGATGATCTGCTGGATATGACCGAGTTGTTTGGCCATATTATCGATTTTCGAAGTCGTTTCACGGCCACCCACTCCAGCGGGGTTTCTACCTGCGCCGCCAGTCTGGCGCGCTTGGCAAGATTTTCCGAGGCGGAGTGCATGATGATGAAGATCGCCGGCAACCTCCATGATCTCGGTAAACTCGCGGTACCGGTGGAAATACTTGAAAAACCGGCCGCTCTTACCGATGCGGAGTTCAGTGTCGTCAAGGCGCACACCTATTACACCTACAAGGTGTTGCGCAATTTTCGGGATATGGAGAAACTTCGGGAATGGGCGGCCTATCATCACGAGCGGCTCGACGGCAACGGCTACCCGTTTCACCTGCACGGCGGGGAATTGTCGTTGGGGGCGCGGGTGATGGCGGTTGCCGATGTTTTCACCGCCATTACCGAAGACCGGCCCTACCGGGCGGGGATGTCGGCGGAAGAGGCAAGCCGGGTCCTCGTCAATATGGCTGCCAACAAGGCCTTGGATGGCGAGGTGGTAACGCTTCTACTCGATAATTTTGCCGAGGTGAACCATCTGCGGATATTGGCGCAATCGGCGAGCCGCGACGAGTATCAGGCCTTCCATCAGGCATTGTAGCGGCGCGTTTTGTAGTTTTTTCCTTTCAGGTTTCTATCTTTTCCCCGTCAACAACAGTACCGGATAGTCGTGGACCTTACCGTCGTTGCCTTCCTTGGTGATGACGTGGGCGGTTGTTACGGCCAAATCGGTAAATCCCGCTTCCGAGGCCAGCGAGAGAAGTTCTTTGCTGTCCATTCCCAGATGCATGACACCGGTGCTGTCGCTGTGAAAGGTGCCGTCCTCACTGGCAAGGTCGGCGAGGGCAATGCGACCGCCGGGGGCGAGCAGGTCGTGAAAGGTACGCATCAGCGCGCCGAGATCCGCGATGTGATGCAGGGTCATGCTGCTGTAGATCAGATGGTAGCGCTCATCCGGCAAGGGGTCGCGGGTAAGGTCGAGTTGGCGGGTGATGATGTTGGCAAGGCCGATCCCGTCGATTTTTTTCCTTAGCTCAACCAGCATGCCGCTCGAACTGTCGGTGGCGACAATCTTGCCCAGGTGCGGCGCGAGCAGGGCGGTGACCAGGCCGGTGCCGCAGCCGAACTCCATGGCGGTCATGGTCTGGTTCAGGGGCAGGCTGGTGGTGATGGCCCTGGCAACACCCCTTGCCAGTTCCACACGTATCGGTTTGTCCCAGGTGGCGGCGGCCTCGTCGAAGAGGGTGACGGCCTTGTCGGGCGTTTTCATGTTCATGTAATGGTTTCCTGCTGATGGTGTAAGCCTAAATTTCTTGTCTGCTTACGGTTGTGTCGGTTGGCGAAAGTGCACCGGGCCGTTGGCGATTCGGCCATATTGCCGGTAGCGTTGAAAATGGGGCACCCATTCGAAGATCAGATTGGAGACCCCTTCCCACATGGAAACCCAGGCGACGATGGTCAGCCCTTCAATGCCGAGGTCCGTGAAGATATTGCCGGCGGCGCCATAACGGCTGCGGAGGAAGAGGGAGATAAACACCAGGGTGATGCCAAGGCCGAGAAAGTAGCAGAACCGCCCCAGATGCTTGTTGATTTCGTGCCGTTGGCGTTCCTGTTGATACTCGAAGTAATGCCGCACGCTTCCGCGCACCCTTTCCATGTTCTCCGGCGTTTCCGGGTGCTCAAGATTGATGCGGATCAGAAAGGGGTGTCGCTTGATCTCGTTGACCGATTGGATCAGATATTCGGCGAATTTAAGATCAAGATCCTTTTTGTTGTAGTTGGCGGTGCTGTCGAACCGGTCGTAGAGATCTTTCATGCTCGCAGCGGTGACGTCGATGATCACCCGTCCGTCGGCATCCTTATCGTAGCGGTCGGTAATGCTTTGACGCATATGGCGGTAACCCCTTGCATTTGTTTGGGGATTGATGGCGTTACGGCTGCAGTCTGCCCATCTCTACAACATGGCCGATGGCCACCAGTACGTCACCCTTCTCCAGGCGTTGATCCGCCTTGGGGATGAATTTGAATTTGTTCTCCTGCGCCGAGCGGGTGGCGATGACCTGGATGTTGTAGCGGTTGGTGAGGTCCATCTCCCGGAGGTTCTTGCCGGCCCATTGGTCAATGACCAGTTCCTTGATGACCATCTCCCTGTCGAACGGGAGGTGTTCGATGAAGCCGGGGATCGCCATCCGGTTGGCCAGTTGCTTGGCGGCCAGGTGCTCCGGCATCACCACCTCGTCGACGCCGATTTTGTGCAGCAGCTTTTCGTGGTCGCCATTGATCGCCTTCACCCATACCACCGGCACGCCAAGCTCTTTCAGGTACATGGAGATCATGGCGCTGGCGGCGATGGAGTCGCCGACGCTGACCAGCACATGGGTCAGGTCCGTCACCCCCATCTGGGAGAGCGCGGTCTTGTCGGTGGCGTCGGCCTGGAAGACCTGGCTGAAGACATGCTGGGCCCGTTTGATGTTGTCGGGGTCAACGTCAATGCCGACCACCGTGTGGCCCAGTTCCATCAGGGTTTTGCCGAACTTGTAGCCGAACTTGCCAAGACCGATGACGCCGGCCTGCAGGGTCTGATTCATATTTGTACTCCTTTTGCTATCCGATCAGCATGTTTTCTTCAGGCCAGTCGTAGTACAACTCCTCCTGGAAGCTCTGGATCGCCACCAGGAAAACGATTGGCCCCAGGCGGCCGATGAACATCAGGGCGGTGATGATGCCCTTGCCGGCCATGGAGAGCTTGGGGGTAATACCGGTGCTGAGGCCGACGGTGCCGAATGCCGAAACGGTTTCGAAAAACAGGTCCAGAAAGAGATCCCGCGTTTCCGGATGCGGGACGTCGCCGCCTTCGCTGATGGTGAGCAGCAGGGTGGCAAAGGCGATGATGCCGGTGGCAAAGACCAGCAGGATCAGCGCCTTGTTGACCGATTCGCTGTTGAGGGCGAATCGTCCCATCACGGTTTGCCGTCGGCCTTTGAATTGTGAGTGGACGAAGGCCGTCAGGGCGCGAAAGGTGGTGACCTTGATGCCGCCGGCGCATGAGCCGGGGGCGCCGCCGATGAACATCAGCACCATCATGATCAGCAGGGAGACGTTGGTCATGTGGTTGATGTCGACGGTGTTGAAGCCGGCGGTGCGGCAGGTAATCGACTGAAACAGGGAGGAGAGCAGGGCTTCCTTGGGCGACATGTTGCCGTGAAAGCCGACGAATTCCGCGCTGTAGATGGCGATCCAGCCGAAGAGGATGAGGAAGAGGGTGGTTTTGACCACCACCTGCGCATACCAGCTCAGCTTGCGTCCCTGATTGTTGAGGCGGCGCCGGCATTTGTTGCTTATGCATTCCTGCAATTCCACCAGCACCGAGAAGCCGATGCCGCCAAGGACGATCAGCAGCATGATCACAAGGTTGATGCCGATGTCGCCGCGCCAGGCGCAGAGGCTGTCGCTGTAAAGGGAGAAGCCGGCGTTGCAGAAGGCGGATACGGAGTGAAAGAGGGCGGAAAAAGGGGTAAAGCTCTGCGGCGCCTGCAGAAAGAGCAGCAAGGCGCCAGCCGCCTCGATGGTGAACGTCCATAAGACGATGCGGATCAGGAATTTCCCGAGATGGAAGGCCGGGTCATGGAGAAGGCTTTGGCCCACCGCGATCCGGTCGCTTAACGAAACGTGCCGCCGCCAGAGATAAAAGGCCAGGCCGGTAAAGGTCATGATCCCCAACCCTCCCACCTGCAGGAGGCCGAGGATGACCGTCTGTCCGAAGCGGCTGAAATGGGTGCCGGTGTCGACAACGCTCAGGCCGGTGACGCAGGTTGCCGAGGTGGCGGTGAAGAGGGCGTCCATCCAGGAGATAGGGGCGTCGGTGAGACTGATGTCGCTGTGCAGGAGAAAGGCACCGGTGAGGATGACAAGGCCGAAGAAGAGGATCGGCAGGGCGTATGGAGGTATTGAGGCTGGGGTTTTCATGGATGAAGCAAGTTGGATGGGAGCAGCCTTTTTTCATCTTGTTGATAGGTGTTTCTGACTCATAGCGCGGCAGTAATGCGAACGCAATAGAAAAGATGCGCGACGACCTCGGTTAGATTGCTCGGCGGGATGGCTCTAGCGGAGATCTTTATACCAGACCTGCATGCTCTCAATACGGCCACAGATTTGGGTATTGTTGATCAGGGTGCCGCCATGGTGATAATCGGCGCGGGCAAAGGTGATGTTCATGCCGGGGGAGAGCGCTCTGGCAATGGTGTAGGCCACCGTCAGGCCCAGGCTGCGTAATTCATGTTCCATGGTGGCCAGCAGGTGGCCGGCGAGGCCTTGTCGTCGGTGTTCTGGCATGGTGAGAAAATCAGTCATCTCCACATGCCCTGCGCGGCAGTATTGCTCGGCCGAGGCCAACGCCGCCAGTTCCTCGCCCTGCCAGGCTCCGAAATAAGCGACATGATCCTCCATGGTCTCGGCAAGAAAATCCGGATCATTGACCGGAAAGGGGTAGGAAACAAAGATGTCGTCGTAACGTTCAGCCATGACCTCGCAATCATCAAGGGTGCAGCGGCGAACGGTATAATCATCCGCCGCCGCGTTACTTCGGCGCACCGAAGCTGCATTGGCAAGGGCGAGTATCCGGTCAATCTCCTCCTGGCGGGGATCCTCGGCCCGGGACGGATCAAGGTACTTGCCCATGAAATGGCCGTCTTCCTGGTCCCGGAAAAAATCGGGGACCAGCGCCTCGGTGCGAAAACCGTCGTCGGTAAAGGTCTCGGCCCAGCCGGCCGGCACCTTGGCGAAAATCTTACCGTAGTTTTCCCTTTCCGCCAGTTCGTTAATTTCCGGGAGCAGGTCAGGCATGTCGTTGTCATTGAGTTCCATCAGATAGACCCGGTCGCTGCCGTTGCCATGCTGGATGGTGGAATGACCTAGGGTATCTATTGAATCAGGCATCATCGCGGCGCTCCATCCGTTCATTGGTTTCCGGGGTAAGGGTGGTGGCAGCCTCGTAATCAGCGAGCAGGCTTGAGATGCCGATGGCCTGGGTGTCGTCGTCAGCGCCGTCCAAGGGTAGCTGCAGATGACACTCCTCGCAGTTTCGATCGCAGAAAAAAGGCTGATAGGAATCCGGTTCCTTGTAGGTGGAGATTACCCCTTCGTAGTTGCGCAAAATCACCTTGTTGGTAGACCAGGAGATCAGGTAGTTGGGCATCACCGGGATCTTGCCGCCGCCGCCCGGGGCGTCGATCACATAGGTGGGCACCGCGAAGCCCGAAGTATGGCCGATGAGATTTTCTATAATCTCAATGCCCTTGCCCACCGGGGTGCGGAAATGGCTCAACCCCTCGGACAGATCGCACTGATAAAGGTAATAGGGCCTGACCCGGTTCTTGACCAGTTTTTGCACCAGACTCTTCATAATCCGCGGACAATCGTTGACCCCGGCCAGCAGCACCGACTGGTTGCCCAGCGGAATGCCGGCGTCGGCGAGTTTTGCCAGGGCGCGGCCGGCGCGGGGGGTAAGTTCCCTGGGGTGATTGAAATGGGTGTTGATCCATATCGGATGGTGTTTCTTGAGGATATTCACCAGGTTGTCGGTGATCCGCTGCGGCAAGACCACTGGGGTCCGGGTGCCGATGCGGATTACCTCCACATGGTCAATGGCGGCCAGTTCACCGAGCAGCCAATCGATAATCTCATCGCTGAGCAGGAATGGGTCACCGCCGGAAAGCAGCACATCACGAACCTCCGGGGTGTTGCGAATGTATTGGATCCCGGCCAGCAGCTTTTTTTTGTCGGGGATCGAGTCCACGTCGCCCACCTTGCGCTTGCGGGTGCAATGGCGGCAATACATCGAACAGAGGTTGGAGACGTGGAACAACACCCGATCGGGATAGCGGTGGGTAAGACCTTCCACCGGGCTGTCCTTGTCCTCGGCCAGTGGATCGACGCAATCGCAGCGGCCGATGTGCAGTTCTTCGGGACTGGGGACCGACTGCCTGAAGATCGGGTCGGTATCGAAGTCGTAGCGATCGATCAGGGAAAAATAATAGGGGGTGATGGACATGGGAAACCGGTCGATGGTCCGGGTCAGCGCTTCACGTCGTTCTGCGGGAAAATCAATATCAAGCAGCCGCTCAACGGTTTCTAGTTTGGTAATCGATTGGCGAAGGTGCCAGCGCCAATCCTCCCACTGGGCAACGGTTGATTCCGGGTAGAAATCGTTGTTGGTTGCCTTGGCGGTAGGGTCGGTAGATGGTTGGGTTGCGTACATGATGCTTCCTTTGTCTGTTGGCATATCCGGCATGCTGCCGCCACGGATAGAAATACCGACATCGAAAGACATACGAGAGATTCTTCGTGAGAAGAAAAGGACGATAAGAGGGGTCGGAAATGCGCAGATATGGAGGACCATTTTGACATGGTCCGTGCTGATTATTTGAGTCAGACTGTAACAGGTATTGGCTGAGGATGCAAATCCAGGCGGCCAGGTATGAGGTTAATGTGTTGATGTCAAAAGAAAAAAAACTCGCTGATCGCGTATTTGGTTGCGGTCAGCGAGTTTTTGGTATCTGAGGCTGGGAGATGCTTAGTTTGTTGCCAGGCAGTCGACTCGCCAGCTGCATTCGTTTTGGTCACAGTTGCCGTTACTCGTCTGGAAGCAGGGGGTGTTACCCTCGGTCACCTGGATGGTTCTGATCAGGTCAGCCTTTTTCATCTTGCCGGGATTGATGCCCATCTTTGTTGCCATTTCCTTAATTTCCTTCACTTTCATTTCCCCACCCCTCGTTTGTTTGGATTACGTTGTATGTAATGTATCGGAAGTCTTCACTTCGTGAATGAGACGGAATTAAAGTATTTAATGACTTGTTTTCGTGGAGTTGGTGTCTACAAATAAATAAAATTATTATTGCGGGGAGGAAATGCTCTTGTCAAAGAAAAAATGCGCATCGGTGAGTTGGGTATGGAGGTGATAGGTGGTGCAAGCAAAACGCACCGGCAAGGTTGATCTTGCTATTCGCCGATGATCTTGACCAAAACCCTTTTTTTGCGGCCGCCGTCAAACTCTCCATAGAAGATCTGCTCCCAAGGCCCGAAATCGAGCTGGCTGCCGGTGATCGCCACCACGACCTCGCGGCCCATGACCTGTCGCTTGAGATGTGCGTCGGCATTGTCTTCGTAACCGTTATGACGATATTGCGATACAGGTTCGTGGGGGGCGAGTTTTTCGAGCCACACCTCGTAGTCGTGATGCAGTCCTGACTCGTCGTCGTTGATGAATACCGAGGCGGTGATGTGCATGGCGTTAACGAGAACCAACCCTTCGGTTATCCCTGAGGCGCGCAGGCATTCGTTCACCTGCGGGGTTATGTTGATAAAAGCTCTTCTTGACTTGATCTCGAACCATAATTCCTTGCGATAACTTTTCATCGGCGCCTCGCTTCTGATTAATAATCATTTTCTTGTGGATGTTTGCCCTATATTTGCCATGTCGGTTCTTTTGTTGTCAAGCCATGAATTGGTCGCAATACTGGAAGTCACTTATTGACTGGCATTGTGTTCATGTATTATCTATCATGATTAAGTAATTGGCAGTCTGGTAGGTGAACATTGAAGAAGGGGCCATGATGGAAGCGCATGGAGAAGTAGTCGGCAGTTCTATTTTTGCGAATAAGAATTGTTGGGAATTTAATAACTGCGGGGAGAGCAAAAAACTCTGCGCCGCCTATCCCAACTCCGGCAGGAGTTGCGCCTTCATTGCCGGCACCGCCGGTAATTGCCAGGCCGTCTCCTTCGATGAAAAACATCAAAAATGCGTGGCCTGCGCCTTCTATAACAGCGAGCATTTTGATAATCCGGATGCCTTCGCCAAAAAATATGGCTGGCGGATTCCGGAAAATCTCTTCTGAACGCCGGGCGTCCGAGTCCTCTTCCTCGTTTATCCCCTCCGCTGTTTGTGACAATCCCCTTGACTTGCTCCGCTTCTTTTTTTAGGATCAACCCTGTTTCAGGCGCTCTTAACCGAGCTTAATAGGGAACTCCGTGTAAATCGGAGACGGGCCCGCCGCTGTAACCGGGGACGAATTCTGCATTTAGCCACTGTCGTTGTTCGACGGGAAGGCGCGGAAGGAGGATGAGCCGGGAGTCAGAAGACCTGCCTGCAAACGTGGAGTGACATTTTTCGAGGAACGAAAAGGTGTTGCTGGATCTCGCGGAGATAATTGGGACATCCCGGATCGATTACTATCGGTCCGGGATTTTTTTATGCCCGTTGTCGGCACCTCCCGGACCAGGACCCTTTTTAAGGAGAACGGTTATGGCCTCACGCGAAACAACCCATTGCAAGTGTACTCTTTTTCTCATCAGGGATTGGGATTCCTTCCAATTAACCATGCGCTGTTTCCTGCGCTGACACAACGGCCGGGTATGATTCAGCCCGGAAAGGGTGCGGTCGGGGTGACTGGATTCCGACAATCGTCTTGACTTTCCGTGGCTTTTTCATTATTGAAGAAATTCTTCAGGTGCTCCTCGGGGAGCATAAAAGGGAACTCCGTGTAAATCGGAGACGGGCCCGCCGCTGTAACCGGTAACGAGTTTCGCATCATGCCACTGTCTTAAAGAGATGGGAAGGCGCGGAACAAGGATTGAGCCGGGAGTCAGAAGACCTGCCTGAGGATGACATAGCATTGGCTTCGTGGACGGAAGCGGTGCGAACTGATCTCGCGGATAAAAAAGGGACATCCCCGGATCGATATTGCTATCGGTCCGGGGATTTTTTTGTCCGCGGCCCGGCAGGCGAAGGGCATGGGGCACCAGGTGCCTCAAGAGGTCTGGCAGGCGTACGTATGGATATGGCAACGCTCATCCCGCAGCTCTGGCACGGTCTTGGCTGGCCGCTGGTGAAGCTGGTGTTTTTTGTTTCGCTGGGCCTGCTGGTCGGCAATTTCATCGAGGCGCTCAACTGGACCCGTTCGGCGGCGCGGCTTGCCGGGCCATTGATCCGGGTGGGGCATCTTTCCGATACCACCGGGGCGAGTTTTTCCCTGGCCTTTTTTTCCGGAATTGCCGCCAACTCCATGCTCGCCGAGGCCTTTGATCAGGGGCGGATCGACAAGAAGGAGCTGGTGCTGGCCAATCTTTTCAACAGCCTCCCCACCTTCTTTCTGCATCTGCCCACGGTTTTTTTTCTCACCGCGCCGTTGATCAAGTGGGCGGCGTTTCTCTATGTCGGACTGACCTTGGCGGCGGCGGTGTTGCGTACGGTTGTTATCCTGTTGGTCGGCAGGTTGATGCTGCCGGTGCGACAGGTGGGGGATCTGTCCTCGGTGCTCAAAGAGAAGAGACGCCTGTCGATGCGGGAGGCGTTTGACATGGCCTGGAAGCGGTTCCGGAAGCGGATCAGGAAGATACTCATCTTCACGTTGCCGATCTATACCCTGATTTTTTTCCTGAACCGGCACGGCCTTTTCTCCTGGCTTGAACATCAGATGGGAGAGCATCTGTCCATGCTCTCCTGGCTTGATCCCCGGAGTTTCGGCATCGTCATCGGCCATGTGGCGGCGGAGTTTGCCGCCGGTCTGGCGGTGGCCGGAGCGCTCATCGAGGCTGGCACCCTCGGTACCCGGGAGGTGGTGCTGGCGCTCTTGGTCGGCAACGTTCTTGCCTCGCCGGTGCGGGTCTTTCGGCATCAGTTTCCCTACTATGCCGGTATCTTCAACCCCAGGCTGGCCATGGAATTGATTTTTTGCAGCCAGGCCTTCCGGATCGGCAGCATCATTGTTGTGGGTATCGGCTATTATTGGTTCTCGGCGTGAACGGCAGTTTGGCCGCCAGGACCTGGATTTTTTGAATTAGTAAAGCAAAACAACAAACAGGTGCCCGCAAGGGCTTGCAAGGGAATCCCGTGTAAATCGGGAACGGTCCCGCCACTGTAACCGGGGATGAATTCCGCACTTTTGCCACTGTTCGCCGAAAACGAACGGGAAGGCGCGGAAGGAGGATGAACCGGGAGTCAGGAGACCTGCCTGTTTGTTCAGTCGAAGCAATCCTTCGCGGAAAAGGATGCGGCTGTTGTCGTGCAGGCGGTATTGAACAACTCCTCCCCTGCCGCAATGACGTATGCCGACACCGCGCAAGGTTGTCCGTAAACGTTGGCATCGTCAAACTAACAATGAGGAGAGAAAGGAATGAAAAGCATGAAGGGAAAAGTAATCGGTGGCAAATTAATTCTTGTCGCGCTGTTCTGCGTCGCGGTCCTGACCCTGGCCGGGAACGGATGGACGATGACCCGGACCCTTAAAAAAGAACCGGCGGTGGTTATCGCCGCCTTCGGCACCACCACCAAGGCGCGGGTGACCTATGATTTTTTCGAGGATCAGCTCCGTAAGGAGTTGCCGCCCGAATACCGCGACCTCAAGATCGTCTGGGCCTTTACCTCCGAGATCGTCCGCGAGCGGGCCAACGCCAAGTTCAGCAAGGCGGGCAGCGAAGAACGCTACCGGAGCCTGCCGCAGGTGCTGGCCGATCTCGAAAACGAGGGCTACCGCAAGGTGGCGGTGCAGTCGCTGCACATCTTTCCCGGCCAGGAGTTCGAGGATCTGGAGCGGGAGATCGAGGCCTTCCGGATGATCGGTCTGCGCATCGAGTACGGCGGCACCCTGCTCCACGAGTGGCCGTGGGTTTTCGAGACCATCAGCGTTCTCGAAAAGGAATTTCTGGCCCCGGATGAGGGGTACAATGTTCTGGTCGCCCATGGCACCCCCGAGACCTTTGTCGGCTCCAACGCCACCTACCTGGGGCTCGATCGCTACCTCGGTCGCAAGTATGCCAACGTGGCGGTGGGCGGCGTCGATGGGGTGCTCACCCGCGAGCAGGCGCTCGAAACCGTGAAGGCTTCACCCGTCAAGCGGGCGCGGCTGATCCCCTTCATGTATGTGGCGGGCGATCATATCATGAATGACATCATGGGCGAAAAGCCGGACAAGGACGGCGAGATCTCCTGGGCTTTGGAACTGGAAAGGGCCGGGATCAAGGTTGACACCGTCTACACCGAGTATAAAGGCGAGCGTTGCTTCAAGGGCCTCGGCTTTTATGAAGGGATCAACAGCCGCTACATCGGCCAGCTGGTGGAAAGCCTCAAACGGCTTACGGAATGACAACCGGCAGGGCGCGATTGCCTTTTACGCACCTTTTTATCTTAGGATGAGCATGTTGCAATTAACTCCGACAACGAAACGTCTCTTGGCCGATCTGCACCGTTGGTGCGGCTTGGCGCTGGCGGCGTTGGTCATCTTTTACTGCCTTACCGG
>Ga0224510_10001012_pt1 | contig 19381 bp, 21 predicted proteins | sample SF_May12_sed_USG_FD_170161 | JGI IMG/M metagenome (GOLD analysis project Ga0224510, IMG submission 170161) | Sediment microbial communities from San Francisco Bay, California, United States - SF_May12_sed_USGS_4_1 | ecosystem: Environmental > Aquatic > Marine > Sediment | place: USA: California... | reverse complement strand
TCGAGGGACCGACGCGTCGGTCCACGAAGTCGGGAATCGTCACTGGACTGACGATCAGTTCGATGCCCGCCTGGATGACCGGCACGAACGCCAGGATCGCCAGGATCGCGACGATCCGCCCAGTAGCGGCGCGCTGCACCGCGCGGTTGGACGGTCCCCCTTGGGCGGTCGCCACGAGACGGCCCAGCGCGATGGGCAGGTAACCGATGAGGGCCAGCAGACGGTCGATCGGACGCCTCTCAGGCTTCGCGTGCTGAGCGCGGCATCACGCGTCTGCGAACGACCACGAGGTGCCGTCCCACCAGCCGTGGAGCAGCTCACCGGTCGCGCTCCGTGCGAACAGATCGATCCGGTCGGGACCCCAGGAGCTCACCTCTGGGTCGCCATCCAGTCGGATCCCCAGCGACTCCCATGCCTGCCAACCGGCCGGGACATACCAGCGGTGCATCAGCGTTCCGTCACCGCTCCGCGCAAAGACATCAATGCGATCCGCGCCCCATGAGCAGGCCGCGGGTGCGCCGACAAGGTCGCCGCCGTGACAGTGCCAATCGTGCCAGGCGGAGCCGTCCCAGTAGGTGTCCCACAGTTGTCCGTCCTCGCGGATGACGAAGACCTGCATCTCGTTCTCGGCCCACGTGGTGACGGCCGGCCGAGATGCCAGCCCGCCCCCCAGCGTCTTCCATGGGTTCATTGCCCACCTCTCCGTTCGCGTCTCTGTCGGTCCCATCATGCGGCGCGGCGAGCCGAAGCGTCGCGGTCCGCGGCACCCTATGCTCCACGCCATGGACCGCTGGAAGACGATCATCGAGCCGTTCCGGATCAAGAGCGTCGAGCCGATCCGGCTGACCAGCGTCGAGGAACGCCAGGCGGCCCTCGAGGCGGCCGGCTACAACCTGTTCAACCTCCACTCGGTCGACGTGCTGATCGACCTGCTCACCGACTCGGGGACGGGCGCCATGTCGGCCGAGCAGTGGGCCGGCATTCAGCGAGGTGACGAGTCGTACGCCGGGTCACCCAGTTGGTTCCGCTTCCTGGAGAGCGTGCAGAACCTGTTCCCGTTCAAGCACGTGATCCCTGCTCACCAGGGGCGAGCCGCGGAGAAGATCCTGTTCGGCGTCGTCGCCGGGCCCGGCAAGTCGGTCCCCTCCAACACCCATTTCGACACGACCCGGGCCAACGTGGAGTTCACCGGCGCCGAGGCGGTCGACCTGGTGATCGAGGAGGGGCGCCACCCATCGGTCATTCATCCGTTCAAGGGCAACATGGATACCGATGCGCTCGACGCCTTCATCCGCGAACGCGGCCGCGAGTCGATCCCGCTGGTGATGGTGACGATCACGAACAACTCCGGCGGGGGACAGCCGGTGAGCCTCGAGAACCTGCGTGCAGTGCGCGCCGTCTGTGACCGATACGGACTGCCGCTCTTCCTCGACGCCTGCCGGTTCGCGGAGAACGCCTGGTTCATCAAGCAGCGAGAGCCCGGCTATGCCGATGTCGCCATCCCCGACATCGTGCGCGAGATGGCGGCACTGGCCGATGGCATGACGATGAGCGCCAAGAAGGACGGGATCGCCAACATCGGCGGCTGGCTGGCCATGAACGACGACGTCTGGGCAGAGGCGGCCCGCAACCTGGAGATCCTGACCGAGGGCTTCCCGACCTACGGCGGCCTGGCCGGGCGCGACCTCGAGGCGATCGCCCAGGGTCTGCGCGAGGTGGTCAATGAGGACTACCTGCATTACCGGATCCGATCCACCGCGTACCTTGGCGAGGCGCTCGTCGAGTCGGGGATCCCGTGCGTGCAGCCGATCGGCGGACACGCGGTCTACATCGACGCCGCCGCCCTGCTTCCGCACATCCCTGCCCTCGAGTACCCGGGCCAGTCCCTGGCGGTAGCCCTGTATCGGGAAGGGGGGATCCGCGGCGTCGAGATCGGCACGGTCATGTTCGGCCTTCATCCCGACGGGACGGAGACCGCTGCATCCATGGAGCTCGTGCGACTGGCGATTCCGCGGCGGGTCTACACCCAGTCGCACATCGACTACGTGATCGAGGTCGTCCGCTGGGTCGCCGAGCGCGCCGCGGATCTGCGCGGGTACCGAATCGTCGCCCAGCCGCCCCAGTTGCGACACTTCACCGCCAGGTTCGAGCCGCTCGCCTAGTCGACGGCGCCGCAGTCAACGCGGCGGGGATTTCGCAATCCGGCGTCGCCTGAGCGGGCCTGACCGCGTCCACCCAACTCGCCGCGTATCATCGGCGCATGACAAGCTTCAGCGCGCGTTTCACGACCTGGCGGTACGTGATGAACCACGCCAACATGCCGCCCGGGGTCGAGATGGACCCGATCAGCAAGTGGCTGGTCGTCACCCGCGCGGCGGTCTTCTCGATGACCGCCACCTCGGGTCTGATAGGCGGTCTGCTCGCGATCAGTACCGTGACCGCAACGGTGAACTGGCTCTATCTGACCCTGTCGGTCATTGGCCTGGTGGTTGCGCACGCTGCCAACAACATGATCAACGACTACTTCGACCTCGAGGGTGGGGTCGATACCGATGATTACGTGCGCGCCCTGTATGCGCCGCATCCGATCCTGTCGGGCTGGCTGACCAAGGCGCAGCTGCGCAACGCGATCCTCTTCGCCAACGCCATCGACTTCGCGATCCTGCTCTTCCTCGTCTGGGCGCGCGGCCCGTGGGTCGCAGCGTTCGCTCTCGGCGGCCTCTTCATCAGCGTCTTCTACGTTGCCCCGCCGATCAAGCTCAAGCACCGCGGCCTGGGCGAGCCGGGTGTCTTCGTGGTGTGGGGCCCCCTGATGATCGGCGGCACGTATTTTGTCGCCACGGGCACGCTGCCCGGTTGGGTCTGGGTCGCCTCGCTGCCATACGCGATCCTCGTCACGACCGTGCTCTTCGGAAAGCACATCGACAAGATCAGCGCCGATGGCGCCAAGGGGATCCGCACGCTGCCGGTGATTCTCGGTGAGTCGCTCGCCCGTCGCACGGCGCAGGGCCTGATGATCGCCTTCTATCCGATCGTGGTGGGCGCCGCGCTGGTCGGATGGATCGGTCCGTTCGTCCTCCTGGCGGTGCTCGGCACCCCGCGCCTGCTGGAGGTGCTCGGCCAGTTCTCGAAGCCTCGGCCCGAGTCACCGCCGCACAGCTATGTCGGCTGGCCGCTCTGGTTTGTGGGCGGTGCGTTCATCCACACGCGGCGCGCAGGCGGCCTGTTGATCCTCGGTCTCCTGCTCAACGCCGTCCTGCCGGGAGTCCAGCTGCCCTGGACCTGATCCGGAGGACCTGACCGATGCTGCCGATCGGGGACGACTCCCTCCCCGGGCGTGGTTTTGCCTGGGTCACGGCGACCCTGATCGGCCTGAACGTGGCCGTCTTCGTGGTCCTGCAGGGGGCGACCGGGGACAATCCGTTCACCTACGGCTTCAGCGCCATCCCACGCGAGGTGATCAATGGGGTCGACCTGGTCGATCCCGTTCAGGTGCTGATCGGTGGTCAGTCCTATTTCGTCCCCCAGGCGCCCGGCCCCGACCCGATCTGGCTGACGCTGCTGAGCAGCCTGTTCATGCACGGCGGGTGGCTCCACCTCGGCGGCAACATGCTCTTCCTGTGGATCTTTGGCGATAACGTCGAGCATCGCGCCGGCCGGATCCTCTTTCTCGCTGCGTACCTGGGCGCGGGCGTGGTGGGCACCATGGCGCAGGTCTGGAGCGACCCCAATTCGCCGATCCCGACGCTCGGCGCATCGGGGGCGATCAGCGGCGTGCTCGGTGCGTACCTGGTCCTCTTCCCCCGCAACCGGGTGACGGCGGTCATCTTTAACTTTGTAACCCGGGTGCCGGCCGTCGTGGCGATTGGCATGTGGATCGTGCTGCAGTTGGTCAACGGCCTGGGCGCTGCCGCGATCAGCACCGAGACGGCCGACGGAGTGGCGTACCTGGCACATTTCGGCGGGTTTGCGGTGGGGCTCCTGGCGGGGTTCATCTTCCGGTCGGCGCTGCCCGAGTTCGACCCGCGCCATCGCTGAACGACGTCCAATCCCAACCACCGCGTGACTCCGGGTCGTCCGGCTCGGTATCATGCCGCCCTGCTGACCCACAGCCCCGACCCGCGCCGCCGCCGGCGCCGAGGACCCGATTGAGCCGCTTCGCCCAACTTGCTGCCGCCGCTGCCGCCGCGACCTACGTCCTCATCGTCGCGGGTGGCCTCGTCCGTGCGACCGACTCCGGGCTCGGCTGCCCGGACTGGCCGCTCTGCTTCGGCGAATGGATCCCGCCGGCCGATCTGCACGCCTGGATCGAGCACAGTCATCGTCTGATCGCCGCCGTGGCCGTCGGTCCGCTGGTCGGTGCGGTGGCGCTGATCACCGTCTTCACCCACCGTCGCCGCGATCGCGTCCTGTTCACCGCCGCGGTGATCGCCGGTTTGCTGGTGATCGTCCAGTCGTGGCTGGGCGGGCAGGTGGTCATCCAGCAGCTCCGCGCGGAGCTGGTCACGGCACACCTGGCGATGGCGCTCACGGTGCTCGCCATGACAATCGTGATCGCCGATCGAGCCGCCGCAGGACCGCTCCCACGTACGACGCGCTCGGGCCTCAGTACGCTGGTCGCCGTCACGGGTGCAGCACTCTTCGTGCAGATGCTCCTCGGATCGTGGGTGAAGGGCACTGGTGCCGGCCTGGTCTACGCGGACTTCCCGCTCATGAACGGGGCCATCGTGCCGCAGGTGGTGATTCCCGAGCAGGTCACCCAACTGCTGCATCGTGGGCTGGCGGCCGTGGTGCTGGTCCTGGTGATCTGGACCGCGCGTCGCGTGCTTCGCGAGCTGGAGGCGCCCCTCCCACGACGACTCGCCGGGCTGGCGGCGCTGCTGGTGCTGGTGCAGATCGGGCTCGGAGCGGCCAATGTCTGGTCGCGCCTGTCGGCCATCTTCGTGGTGCCGCACCTTGCCGTCGGCGCGGCGCTCGTCGGCATCACCGTTTGGCTCTACCTGGCCGTCCGCCGCGAGCCGCCCAGGGTCACGGCCGTCGGCGCGCTACCGTCCCCTGGGGACAGCGTGCCGCCCAGCCGCGGTGACACATTCCGCTCCTACGTGGCGCTCACCAAGCCACGGATCATCGAGCTGCTGCTGGTGACCACCGTGCCCACCATGGTCCTCGCCGAGCGCGGGATTCCGTCGATCTGGTTGATCGCCGCGGTGATGACCGGTGGCACTCTCGCCGCCGGCGGCGCGAACGCCATCAACATGTACCTGGACCGCGACATCGACGACCTGATGCGTCGCACCCGGAATCGACCGCTGCCGCGCCACGCCGTTACTCCGCCACGTGCCCTCGCCTTCGGTATCGGCCTGTCCGTCATCTCGTTCGTGTGGCTGTGGGTCACGGTCAACCTGCTCTCCGCACTGCTCGCGTCGAGCGCCATCGCCTTCTACGTGTTCGTGTACACGCTCTGGCTGAAGCGCACCACTCCTCGGAACATCGTGATCGGCGGGGCCGCCGGCAGCGCCCCGGTGCTGGTCGCATGGGCGTCGGTCACCGGCACCGTCGAGATCCCGGCGCTGGTGCTGTTCGCCATCGTCTTCTATTGGACCCCGCCGCACTTCTGGGCACTGGCGCTTCGCTACCAGGGCGACTACGCGGCCGCCAGGGTGCCGATGCTGCCCGTCGTCCGCGGCGATGCGGAAACGGCGCGGCAGATCCTGCTCTACTCGCTGGTCCTCGTTGCGGTCAGCCTGCTCCTCTTCCCGGCCGCGCGGATGGGCCTCATCTACCTGATCACCGCGCTCGTGCTCGGCGTCGCATTCATCTGGTACGCATCCCGGGTGGTCCGCGACGGTGCGGCCGGCCTCGCCGCGATCCGGCTCTTTCGCTTCTCGATCGGGTATCTGACGCTCCTGTTCGCGGCCGTGGCGATCGACAGCCTGCTGCGGTTGACTCTCGCCTAGCGTCCCTGTCCGGCCCTGGCGCGGTCACCCGCGATCAGCTGCGCGTCGAGCCGAGCGTCCTCGCGCGCGGAGCGTCGATCCTCGGCGCGCACCCAGGCGGCCAAGATCAGTCCCATCGCCAGCAGGAAGACGACGTCTCCGCCGACCCACATCAGCATTCCGCCCACGTTCTGGTCCACGAGCGCCGAAGGTCCCCAGACGCGACCGTTGGTGAGGTAATGCGGATAGAGGACCGTCTGCGCGCTCATCAGTGCCACCCCCAGGAACGAGTTCTGCGGCATCGCCAGGAAGAGGTAGAAGAGTCGCACCGGATGGTGCAGGCGCCACCGTGCCGGGTCGGCGCCGATCACCGGCAACCAGAAGAGGATGGCCGCCCCGAGGAAGGTCGCGTGCTCCAGATCGTGGAGCCATGGACTCTCGAGCGCCTGGTCGTAGAGATCGCTGAAGTGCCAACCCCAGTTCACCGCCGCGAAGAGCACCCATGCGAGCAGCGGGAAGGAAACGACCGCCACCACCCGGCTGCGGAGCATGTTGAGCAGCCAGCGACGAAGGGGCGGTGGCGCGGCGCGCAGCGCGAGTGTCATCGGTGCGCCGAGCAGCAGGAGCGGCGCTGCGACGAGTTGGAGGAGCATGTGCTGCAGCATGTGGACGCTGAACAGCTGTCCCTCGTACGCTTCGATCGGTGAGGTGAGGGCGATCGCGATGACCACCAATGCTCCGATGAAGGCGGCCGATCGCCAGCGAGGGTGGGGCCGCAGCGGGTGGCGGTTGGCAACCCGCCGTGCCAGCAGGAGCCAGACCACCAGGCTCAGCCCAAGACCGAGCAGCACAAGCGGCTCGGAGCGCCACTCGAACAGAATCCCCGGCCACGTTGGGGCGTCGACGGATGCACCGTGCCCGAGCACGGCGCCCGGGGTGGTGAGCAGGGCCACTGCCGCGGCCGCGGCGGCGCCGCGAGTTCGGCCGCCCCAGTGCCGCGGAGCGCGAAGGCTGGGTGTCATGCCAGCATTCTCGCCGGGAACCACGGCGGCCGCTTGCGCGTCAAGGCCAGCGTGAAGTCCTCCGCCCGACTCCTCCTGTCGCTCACGCTGGCGGCGATGCTGCTCGCTGCGTGCGCTGGCGCCGGGGCGCCGCCAAAGCAGATCGAGCACCCGATCGGCGAGGCCGTGATTCTGCGGATCTCGTATTCGGGTGGGTTCGTGGGTCCGGGGTTCGATCTCCTGAACCACCCGACCTTCAGCTTGCTGGGAGATGGGCGCGTGATCGTGCCGGGCGCGCACGACCTCATCTTCCCTGGCCCGGCGCTGCCGGTCATGAACGTCCGGCGGCTCACCGAGTCGGGCATCCAGGCGATCCTGGCCGAACTCGCAGCGTCGGGGCTCTTCGTTGAGGACCTTGATCTCCGGGGCGCCGCGAACTGCGTCGCCGACGCCAGCGACGTGATCTTTGCCTTCCACGCCGATCAGCGGGACGTGACGGTCACCGTCTACGGGCTCGGCATCCTGGACGCCGGGAGCAGCTGCAACGGCGTCTCCGCCGATGAACTGGCGATGCACGTCACGCTCAATCGGCTGACCGCTCGCCTCTCGGATCTCGACTCATGGCTGCCCGCCGGCTCCTGGTCCGAAGAGTGGCAGACATTCCGGCCGCGGGCGATGCGACTGATCGTCCGCAATGCAGACGCAGACGAGCCGGATGGATCGGGGATTCCAAGTTCGCTGGTTGCGTGGCCGGCCAGTTCCGATCCGGCCACCTTCGGCGCGGAGACCGGCTTTGGCCTCCGTTGTGGGGTCGTGGCCGGTGCGGAGGCGGACGAGTGGTACGACCTGCTGGGCGCCGCCAACCAGTTGACGCGCTTCACCAGGGACGATCACCGGTACGTGGTCAGCGTCCGCTTCCTGCTTCCCGACGAGCCCCCGGAGTGCGTCACCCCGGAGGCGTGATCCCGGAGGCGTGATCCCGCGGGTCCCAGCGGCCTGACGCACGAGGGCGCACCACGAGAACGGTGCGCCGCCTGATCGGCATCGGTACAATACGCCGCGTCCTCCGCCCGTCGGCGGACGGGCAGGCCCAGGGCACGATTCGGGAAGCGGACCCGGCTGGGAATCGCTTTGCCACGACGATGAGGAGCTCGAGACGATCTGATGCCACGACCGGCGGCCCGCCGACGCCTGCGGACGTTCCTTCGCGTTGGAGTCCCCATGCTGTTGGCCGCACTCCTCGCTGCGTGCGGCATGGTGCCGCCCGAGCCCGAGACCCGCGAGGCCAAGGAGGTCTATCTCCTCTACAACATCGTGCTGGTGATGGGGCTCGTGGTCTTTGTCGGCGTGGAGGGCTTCATCGTCTACGCGATTGTTCGCTACCGGCGCCGTGACGACCGCCTCCCGACGCAGATGCACGGCAACAACCTGATCGAGCTGGTCTGGACCGCAATCCCGACGGTGATCGTGCTCGTCCTCTTCGTCCTGTCGACGCTGACGCTCACCTCGATCTCGACACGGGCCGCGAACCCGGGCGTGACGATCGAGGTGACCGGCTTCCAGTGGCAATGGACCTTCCACTACCTCGACGGCGACGGGGATGCCGCCAACGACGTCTCGGTCACCGGCTCGCCGGCGACGCCGCCGGTGATGGTCGTTCCGGTCGGGGAGCCGATCCGGCTGATCCTGCGCTCGGCCGACGTGATCCACTCCTTCTACGTCCCGGCGTTCCTCGTGAAGCGCGACGTGATCCCGCTGGGTGAGGGGGCTCCCAACGAGCTGGAATTCACCGTCAGCGACCCTGGCACCTACGCCGGCCAGTGCGCCGAGTTCTGCGGCCTCCTGCACGCGCGGATGACCTTCAGCGTCGAAGGCGTCACGCCCGCCGAATACGACGCTTGGTTCGCTGCCGCCCAGTCGGGAGCGACCCCCGGCCCCACCCCGAGTCCGGGTTCGGCCGTCGTGAAGTTGAGCGCGGACCAGATTGCATTCGACACGCACGCGCTCGAGGCCCCGGCCGACCAGCCGTTCACCCTCGAGTTCACCAACAACGAGACCGTTCCGCACAACGTCGCCATCTATGACGGCGAGAAGGAGCTCTTCCGCGGCGACATCCTTTCCACCGCGGGAGTGATCTCGTACACCGTCGAGGGGCTGCCACCCGGCGAATACACCTTCATCTGCAACATCCATCCGGTGCCGGACATGACCGGCACGCTGACCGTCCGCTGAGCGCAGGAGCAGAACGAGACCGATGGCAACCAGCGCGCTGAGCCCGGAAGCGAAGAGCTACGGCCGGTCCTGGGTGATCGAGTGGCTGACTACCGTTGACCACAAGAAGATCGGGATCCTGTACATCGTCAACTCGTTCTTCTTCTTCTTCGCGGCCGGCATCCTCGCGCTGCTCGTCCGATCCGAGCTGGCGGTTCCCGGGCTCCAGTTCCTCGATGAGGGGACGTACAACCAGGCCTTCACCATGCACGGCACGGTCATGGTCTTTCTCTTCATCGTGCCGGTGCTGTCGGGGTTCGCCAACTACATCGTGCCGCTGCAGATCGGCGCGCCGGATATGGCCTTCCCGCGGATCAACGCGCTCAGCTTCTGGTTCCTCCCGCTCGGCGGCATCCTGCTCTTCTCCGGCTACCTCTTCGGCGGGGCCGCCGCCGAAGGCTGGACGCTGTACACGCCCCTCTCCGGACCGACCTATGCCAGTGGCGTCGGCACCGACCTGTGGCTGATCGGTCTGCTGCTGGTCGGGACCGCCTCGATCCTCGGATCGGTCAACTTCATCGCCACCATCTTCAAGATGCGAGCGCCGGGGATGACCCTCTTCCGGATGCCGATCCTGGTCTGGACGGTGCTGGTGACGGCCACCCTGATCCTGCTCGCGACGCCGGTGCTGGCCGCCGGCATGATCGCCCTGTTCATCGACCGCAACTACGGTGGCGCCTTCTTCGACCCCAATACCGGTGGCAACCCGGTCCTGTGGCAGCACCTCTTCTGGTTCTTCGGCCACCCCGAGGTCTACATCGTCATCCTGCCGGCGATGGGGGTGGTGAGCGAGATCCTGCCGGTCTTCACCCGGCGCCCGCTCTTCGGCTACCGGGCGTTCGTGTTCGCCACGATCGCCATCGGTCTCCTCTCGTTCAGCGTCTGGGCACACCACATGTTCACCACCGGGCAGGTCTTCCTGCCGTTCTTCAGCTTCATGACCGCCCTGATCGCGGTGCCGACCGGCGTGAAGATGTTCAACTGGATGGCGACCATGTGGCGGGGATCGATCACCTTCGCCACGCCCATGCTCTTCGCGCTGGGCTTCCTGTCGATGTTCCTGATCGGTGGGATCAGCGGCGTGATGCTCTCGGCGCCGCCGATCGACTTCCACCTTCAGGACACCTACTTCGTGGTCGCGCACCTGCACTACGTCTTCTTCGGTGGCAGCGTCTTCGGCGTCTTCGCGGCAACCTACTACTGGTTCCCCAAGATGACCGGTCGGCGCCTGAACGAGCGCCTCGGCAAGGTCCATTTCTGGATGCATTTCATCGGCTTCAACCTGGCCTTCTTCCCGATGCACGAGCTCGGCATCCAGGGCATGCCACGCCGCATCGCCGACTACTCGCCCGATGCGGGCTGGACGCTTCTGAACCTGGCATCGACCGTCGGCGCGTTCCTGATCGCGGCGAGCATCCTGCCCTTCCTGGTCAACGTGGTCGCGACCTTCATCAACGGCGAGAAGGTGGGCGACGACCCGTGGGAGGGCAACACGCTGGAGTGGGCGACGAGCTCGCCCCCGCCCGCGTACAACTTCGACAAGCTGCCCCCGATTCGCAGTGAGCGACCCGTCTTCGACCTGCGGCACAAGCACGACGTCGAGGGAGACCACTCGTGAGCGCGGAGCCAACGACCATGCACGTCGCCGACGAGCATCTGCCGATCAGCCACCGCGAGGCCGGGATGCCGACCGCCCTCGTAGGGATGCTCCTCTTCATCGCCAGCGAGGTGATGTTCTTCGGCGGTCTCTTTGCGGCCTACTTCAACGCCCGGGCCATCCATGCCGGGGAGTGGGGACCGCCGTCGGGGGCGCCGGAACTCGAGATGCTGCCGATCGCTCTGCCGATCACGGTCATCCTGGTCGCCTCCAGTTTCACGATGCAGTTCGGCGTATGGGCCATTCGTCGCGGCGACCAGCGAGCGATGCGCAACTGGACGATGCTGACGCTGGCGCTCGGCGTGGCCTTCCTGATCGGGCAGATCTACGACTACACGACCCTCGGCTTCGGCATCGGCGACGGCGCCTTCGGGACCGTCTTCTATACGCTGACCGGCTTCCACGGGGCGCACGTCTTCGGCGGCGCGGTAGGGCTCACCATCCTGTCGGCGCGAGCCGCACAGGGCCAGTTCAGCAGCCGCAACCACGTGGCCGTGGAGGCGATCAGCATGTACTGGCACTTCGTGGACGTGGTCTGGATCGCCCTCTTCTCAACGCTCTACTTCCTGCGCTGACGAGGCCGACGGTATGAACGACACCACATTCGGCTACCTGCTCCTGGCGATCGGGATCGTGTTCGCGCTCGGCGTCGTCTACGCGCTGACCAGCCACATCGGCTCGGCCGAGAAGGCCCGGCCGATGGTGCCGCGCGGCGTCCACCTGCCGAACCCCAGCCCGCTGCCCGCGATCATGGCGGTGGGAGGGGCGCTCATGGGGGCGGGGCTTGCCTTCCGCGCTGACGATCAGCCTATCGCCAATCCGTGGCTCGCCGTGCCGGGCCTGGTGGTCTTCGTGTACGGCATCTTCGCCTGGGTGCGCGCGGCCGGAAACGAGTGGGACGAGGCCGAGCACGGGTCCCACGAGGAGGGCAAGGAGTGAGTCAGATGGAACCCGATCTTCCGGCGACGCGCGAGGAGACCGCACTGACGCTCGAGACTGCCCCCGACCTGCACAGCTACCGCGATCCACAGCACCAGGAGGTGCAGCAGAACCTTATCGCGGTGCTCCTGCCGATGGCGATCATCGCGTTCCTGGTGGTCTCATTTGTCGCGGCCGCCTGGACGTTCCTCGCAGCCCTGCCGGCGGCCTGACCACGATCACCTGCCCGCGCAGGTCGAGCGGCCACCAGCGTATGCTGCGCCCACTTGCATCGGTTGCGTAGGCTATGGGCCATACGTGACCTCGCTCCAGTCGAATGACAGCATCAGCCATAGAGGAACCAGAGGTACCGATGGACCGACAGCAGACTGATCACCTCGGAGCGCGCCCGCGAAGCCTGGGACTGACGGGCACGATCGCGCTGGTCGCGGTGGCCCTGGTGTTGGCGGCATGCAGCAGTGGCGGTGGCGGTGGCGGTGGCGGTGGCGGATCGGCATTCCTACTCCACACGCTGATCGTGAACGCAACCGAGGGAGACGTCACCGTCGGCTACTCCGCCGACGGTGAGCCGGAGCCCGATCAGGTGGTCCCGACCTGCACGGCGGCCATCGTCGACTACCCGCTGTCCGACCCGTTCGAGTTGTTCATCGACGGAACCGCGGTGATCGACACCTTCGTGGACTTGCCCGATGGATTGCCGAACAAGGGCGAGTCTGACCTGATCGTCGAGGTCCGCATCGAGAAGGATGGGACAGTCAACCTCATCGGCCGCCAGGACTCCCCCGTCTCCGTCGACCAGGCGGTCCGGCCGGGCCGCGGCTGGTCGAAGCCGTCGACCTCGGCCTTCTGTCCGACGCTTCCTGGCTGACCTGGGTCGCTAGCGGAGCGCGGCGCTCCCCGGCGACGGGTAGCGCCGCGCCACGTACTCGTCGAGGATCTCGAGGAAGCGCGGCACGATCGCCTCGCCGCGGAGCGTCGTCCGCAACTGCCCGTCCACGAAGACCGGCGCCACCGGCTCCTCGAAGGTGCCAGGCAGGCTGATCCCGATGTTGGCGTGCTTCGACTCGCCCGGTCCATTGACCACGCATCCCATGACGGCCACGGTCAGCTCCTCGACGCCCGGGTGCCGTTGGCGCCAGGTCGGCATCTGTTCGGTGAGGTAGGCCCCGATGTCGCGGGCCATCTCCTGGAAGAAGGTCGAGGTGGTCCGGCCGCAGCCCGGGCACGCGCTCACCTGGGGCGTGAAGCTGCGCAGGCCGAGCGACTGGAGCACCTGCTGCGCAACCTGGACCTCCTCGGTCCGATCCCCGCCGGGAGAAGGCGTGAGGCTCACTCGGATGGTGTCGCCGATCCCGCGCTGGAGCAGGATCGCCAGGCCCGCGGTCGAGGAGATGATGCCGCGCGAACCCATCCCCGCCTCGGTGAGGCCCAGGTGGAGCGGATAGTCGCAGCGCTCGGCAAGGCGCGTGTAGACCTCGACGAGATCCTGCACGCCACTCACCTTTGCGCTCAGGATGATGCGGTCGTGGCCCAGCCCTGTCTCCTCGGCGAGCCGTGCGGAGCGCAACGCTGATTCGAGCATCGCCTCGATCATCACTTCCCGGCTGTCACGTGGCTCAGGGAGCAGCGCGTTGGCATCCATCATCTCGGTCAGCAGCTGCTGGTCGAGCGACCCCCAATTGACGCCGATGCGCACCGGCCGGTCGTTGGCGACCGCCACCTCGATGATCCGGCGGAACTGCTCGTCGCGTCGCTTGGTGCCGACATTCCCCGGATTGATGCGGTACTTGGCCAGCGCCGCGGCCGCGTCGGGATACTTCGTCAGGAGCAGATGGCCGTTGTAGTGGAAGTCCCCGATGAGCGGCACGCCCACGCCCAGCCGGTCCAGCTTCTCGCGGATGACCGGGACCGCCCGGGCCGCCTCGTCGTTGTTGACGGTGATGCGCACCAGTTCGCTGCCGGCATGGGCCAGCTGCGCCACCTGGATGGCGGTGGCATCGGCGTCGGCGGTATCGGTGTTGGTCATCGACTGGACCACGACGGGGTGCCCCGAGCCGATCGCCACGCTACCCACCGTGACCGTGACCGTCTGCCGCCGCGCGCTCATGGCACGAGTGTAGGTGCGACCGTCGCGTCACGCGTTCGGCATCGGTCCTTCATGCGTTCGTCACGCCCGTGGGATAGGGTTCGGCGATGAGACACGCGTCAGCCGCCCTAGTCAGCCTGCTCATGGTGCTTGCCGCCTGCGCGGCCGCGCCGTCCGCCAGCGAGCCTGCCTCGCCCGGCGGGCAGACCCCGGTCGCGTCTTCGAGCGACGCAGCGCCGTCGGTCGGTTCGGGCACGCCACGCGAGGGACTCACCAGCGACCCGCTTCACGCGCTGGTGCTCATCGACGTTCGGACCGGTGGAGAGTTCACCATCGGGCAGCTCGCCGCGGAGCAGCCGGTACTGCTCGAGACGATGGCCATCTGGTGCACCAACTGCCGTGGCCAGCAGCGGCAGGTCGTGGACGCCCACGACCTCGTCGCGTTCCACTCGATCAGCCTCGATGTCGACCCCAACGAGCGTCCGCACGACCTGGCCGAGTATGCCGATCGCGAGGGGTTCGACTGGCCGTTCGCCGTGGCCAACGCCGACCTCGCGCGTCAGCTTCGGGACCGATTCGGGGCAGCCGTGCTGAATCCGCCGTCGATGCCGAAGATCCTGTTCCGCACAGACGGCAGCGTGGAGCTGATCGGCCTCGGCACACAGCTCAACGCTGCGGAGGTGGCCGCCGCGGTCGGCGGCTGACCGCATGGGAGAGCTGGCGGGGGCGGTCGTGCTCGGCATGGGCGCCACCATCACGCCGTGCATCCTGCCCCTCTATCCCGCATTCCTCGCCTTCCTGACCGGGGCATCGACCGGGGAGCGCCGCTTTCCGCCTGCCGCGGCCGCGGGTCTGGTCTGGGCAGGCGTGGTGGTCGGGATGGTCGTCATCGGTGCCGTCTTTGCGGTGCTGGCCGCGCCCCTCGGCGACTTCATTCGCGTCGTCCTGCCGATCGCGGACAGCCTGCTGATCCTGCTCGGCATTCTGCTTCTGCTCGGCCGCAATCCCTTTGCGCGGCTGCCGCAGCTGTCACCTGCCGTGGCGGGCCGGGGCGGCCCGGCGGTCGGAGCGTTCGCCTACGGGCTCCTCTTCGCGCCCATCGCGGTGCCCTGTTCGGGGCCCTTCCTGGTGGTCATCTTTGCGTACTCGCTGACCATCGGCGACGTGGTCGGCCAGCTCGCCTTCTTTCTGGCCTTCGGGATCGGGTTCGGGTTGCCGCTCTTTGCCATCGGTCTCTTCGACCAGGTGAGCGGTGCGCGCCTGGCTCGTGCGATGGTCCGTTGGGAGCGACCGATGCAACTGGTGCTGGGCGCCGTGCTGGTGGTCATTGGCCTGTGGGACCTGTCCGTCAACCTGCCGAACCTGATCGGCTGGAGCGCGTGAACCACTTGCGTCTTTGCGCAACTAGCGATAGACTGCGAGGACATGACAACCACCGCACCGCCCACCCCAGCTGACACCAGACAGGACGCCGACAGGCGCGACCACAAGCTCGCGATCATCGGGTCCGGTCCGGCCGGGCTGACTGCCGCCATCTACGCAGCGCGCGCGAATCTTGAGCCGATGGTCTTCGCCGGCAATACGCCGCTCGGCCAGCTGATGATCACTTCCGACGTCGAGAACTACCCCGGGTTCCCCGGTGGAATCCAGGGTCCTGAGCTGATGCAGCTGTTCCGCGACCAGGCGGAGCGCTTCGGCAGCAGACTGCTCGACAAGGACGTCACCCGCGTCGACTTCTCCCAGCGTCCTTTCCGGATGTGGGTGGGCGAGGACGAGTACCGTGCCGATGCGGTCATCGTGGCCACCGGGGCGTCTGCGTTGTGGCTGGGCCTGCCGTCCGAGGAGACGTTCCGCGGTCGTGGGGTGAGCGCCTGCGCCACCTGCGATGGATTCTTCTTCCGCGATCGCGAGATCGCGGTCGTCGGCGGGGGCGACACCGCGCTGGAGGAGGCACTCTTCCTCACCCGCTTCGCCTCCAAGGTGACCATGCTCCACCGGCGCGAGGCGTTCCGTGGCAGCAAGATCATGCAGGACCGCGCCCTGAATCACCCCAAGATCGTGGTTCGCTGGAACACCGAGGTGACCGAGGTGCGCGGCGAGATGACCGTCAACGAGCTTGCGCTGCGGGACACCGTGACCGGCGAGGAGTCGACGCTGGCGGTGCAGGGGCTCTTTGTCGCCATCGGCTACAAGCCCAACACGTCCCTCTTCGAGGGTCAGCTCGATCTCGATGCGCGCGGCTACTGCACGGTCGCGGAGGGCACTCGTACGAAGGTCGAGGGGGTCTTCGTGGCCGGCGACGTCCACGACCACGAATACCGGCAGGCGATCACCGCCGCCGGGGATGGCTGCCGGGCTGCCATCGATGCCGAGCGCTGGCTCGAGTCGGTCGGCGAGATCGAGGCTTCGACCCCCACCAACTGGTGACAGTCAGGTCAGGTTGATCAGCTCGGCGTAGAGCTCCGGCGTGATCCCCTCGCGCCGCGCCTCGGCCAGGTGCTCGAGCGTCGCCTGCCAGTTCGGCGCCGCGGCGAAGGCGATGCGCAACTCGCGACGCGCTCCGTCGAGATCGCCTGCGCCGGCCAGCTCGACGCCGCGCCAGAAGACGAGCTCCATCGCGTCGGGGGCCATCCGCCGAGCTTCCGCGTAGCGCTCCTCGACGGGTCGCCCGCCACCAGCTGCGTCCCCCTCGTCGCCCAGCAGGTCGTACGCCAGCTGCAGGGTCACGATCCGCCGCAGTTCCGGGACCGGGTCGTGGTGATCCTCGATCCGCATGTCCAGCAGTCGGCCACGCCATGCCGCCGTCTGCGGTTCGGCCGCCACGATCATGATTGCTGCGGACTGCCGGCCGCGCACGTCGCCACCCTCGCGCTCGGCCGCCTCCATGGCCCCGAGCAGCCGCTCAACGAGCGGCTCCCCGGCCGCCAGGCCGGCCTCGTAGGCTGCCGCCATGGCAGGCCAACAGGTATCGGCTGCCAGCAGATTGCCCTGCACGGTGTACCCGTCGCCCACCAGGTGGCCGCAGGCCGGTATGCACTCGGCGCCGGTGTGGGCTGCCGCCCGTCCCGTTGCGTCCACCACGCCCAGCTGGCGAATCTCCGGCCGCTCGTCGCCCGCCACCAGCGAGGCGACCACCTCGGCGGCGGAGCGACCCGCCCGAAGCAGCTCGAGTCCAATCGGACCAAAGCTGACATTGACCGATGCCTGCGTGGCGACCGCACCGACTCCCGCTTCCAGCCACGGGACGACGGGTCCGACCCCCAGGTAGTGAGATTGGACCGCGATGCCGAATCGGCCGGTGGCTGGATCTCGGGCGACGATGCTGTAGGTCATGCCGGCAGGGTAGCCGCCGCGGCTACTGCCAGCCAGCCTTCCATCGACGGATCGGCTGGAAGTGCCCGCACCACACAGCTGTCGAGCGCCGTGCGGTATGGCTCCAGCAGGCCCGGGACAGCTCCCGGATCAGCGGTCGCGATCCCGGGAATCCCGCGATCGTCCACCTGTTGCGCGTCGAAGAGGCGGGTGTAGGGTCGCGGGCGTCCCCGGTATCGGGCGGCCTCGGCGGTCAGCCGGGGGTCGGCGTCGGCGCCGATCGCCACGCGCACGTACCCGGCCACGCGCGGCGCCGGTCGTTCGGCAGCGTGCGCTCCCTCGTCGACCAGCGCACGGGCCCAGGCGATCCGCTCCGGGGACGCCCAGTTGAGAAGCACCACGTCGGCAATCTCGCCGCCCAGGCCGCACATCCGCGGGCCCAGCGCCGCGATCGCGAGCCGGACGTCGGGAAGCAGCGTCCGGAGGTCCGCCACGGCTTCGCGGACCAGCGCCAGCGATGAACTCGATCCGGTCCCGACGCCCAGGACCAGCCGCTCGTGGGGTATGCCCAGCGACGCCACCTCGGACGCGATCGAAGCGGTCGTGCGCTCCGACAGCGGGATCACGCCGACGCACAGGTCGATCCGGCTCGTGCCATCGCTCGCGGCCGCCAGTGTCGCGAGACCGGAGCCGAGTCGCGCGTCGTTCGCCCACAGCTCGTCGTACCCGAGGGCCTCGAAGCGCTGGCCCAGCCGCGCGGACTCGACCGCTTCAAGGTCCCGCTGCGCTGTCATGCCAAATCCCAGGTGCCGTCGCATGGCAGGGATGATGACAGCCGGTCGTACACTCATCGTCCTCGGCCTGCACGGGCGCCACCGAGCGCTCCCGGCGGACCGACGCAGCGGGAGAAGAAGGGATGCACGTCTTCATCGTCGATCTGCCGAATCGACCGGGCAGCCTGGCGGAGGTGGCCGACGCGCTTGGCGAGGCCGGGGTGAACATCACGGCCACCGCCGGGATCGCCGCGGGGCCGGTCGGCTCCCTCGCCTTCACCGTCGACGACGAGGATGCGGCCCGCGCGGCACTGGACTCGCGCGAAGCGACCTACCGCGAGGCGCCGATGGTGGTCGCGTCGCTGGAACACCGGCCCGGCACCCTGGCCGATGCCTCGCAACGGATTGCGGATGCGGGGGTCAACCTGGAGAGCATGTTCGTCATCGGAATGGACGGCGACAGGGTGCACATCGGGTTCGGCGTGAGCGATCCTGCGGCCGCCCGTGCCGCGCTCGGCGAGCTCGCCGTCGGTTGACGGCGACGGACCGGCGGGTCAGCTGGCGCGCGGCCCGAGAGCTTCGCGCGCGATGCGCGGCACGTCGGTCACGAAGCCCCAGAGCCCGTAGGCGGCCAGGTGTCGCATGCGATCCGGCTCGTTGACGACGTAGCAGCCGACCTGCCGTCCATAGGCAACCGCCTGCAGCAGTAGCGGCGCGGGGTCAAGTCCGAGATCGCCCTCCCAGGGGTGGACCGCGACGTGCCCGTGCTCGACGGCGAAGGTGAGGGCGCGGTCGAGGTTCTCTCCCGGAACAAGCAGGTAGCCGGTCATCAGGCCGGGATCGAGTTCGTGGGCGCGGTTGATCGAAGCGGGATCGAAGCTGATAACGCTCGCCGCCCCGGCCGCGCGGACCCGCGAGCCACGCAGCGCGGCGACGGTCGCCTCGGTCGCCTCGCGCGCCTTCACCTCGACGACCAGGCCGACGCCGGCGGGAAGCCACTCGATCACCTCGGGGAGCGTCGGCACGCGCAATCCCTTGCCGCGGAATGGGAACGAGCCGTCCTCGGCGCTGAAGTGGTGCCCGGCGTCGGCGCGGCGAATCTCGTCCATGCTCAGCCGAGCTACCGCGTCGGTGGCGTCGGTCGTGCGCTCCAGCGTTTCGTCGTGGATCACGACCAGCTGCCCGTCCGCGGTGAGGTGCACGTCGAGCTCGATGGCATCGGCGCCCGCCGCAACGCCGAGCCGGTAGGCCTCCATGGTGTTCTCCGGGGCCTCGGTTGGTGCGCCACGGTGGGCGACGACGAGGGTCATGGCGCCTCGCCCGGCGGCACGATGGCCGGCTCGACGGGCGTGCCGAGCTCCTGCTCCTGCTCCGCGTGCGTAACTCCCTCGGGGACCTTCCGCACG
>Ga0224510_10001010_pt1 | contig 19400 bp, 18 predicted proteins | sample SF_May12_sed_USG_FD_170161 | JGI IMG/M metagenome (GOLD analysis project Ga0224510, IMG submission 170161) | Sediment microbial communities from San Francisco Bay, California, United States - SF_May12_sed_USGS_4_1 | ecosystem: Environmental > Aquatic > Marine > Sediment | place: USA: California... | reverse complement strand
AGTTATTCGGTATTTGTCTTGGGTGAAGTCACCAAGCCGGGTAAGTACCAACTAAAGTCATATGTGACGGTGCTCCAGGCCATTTCTATGGCTGGAGGGTTTACAAATTATGCCAGTAAGAATAGGCTGCAGGTTGTACGAGTCATTGAAAGCCCTGGCCATAAACGGCAAGAGATTCATATCCCACTCCGTTACGATGATCTCGTGAGCGGTCGTGGTGAGCCAGGTAACATAGTGTTGGCTTCTGGTGATACATTGGTTGTGCCCTGATCATCGTTGAGTGGTGTGCGGAATAGAGCCGTTTCCATGCTCCTTGTGTCCTGTGCAGCGTGTAGCCCGGCCAGATCTGCCGTCTAGCTCCTGGTTAGTTCCCGGCCACTCCTGAAAGGAAGTCTGGTGAATTTATTGTCCGGTCGTAGATATGTCGAAAATAGCCGGTTGCTCAAGCTTGTAGGCACTGCGGTGTTTGTCTGTGGAGTCTTCCAGGTAGGCGCTGGATATGCTCAGACAACGGTCATTCCTTCCGCATATGTATCGGGCTATTATGACACCAACATATGGTCGCGCCCTGCGGGGTTTCTGCCTGTGGGTACACGGCTAGATGACTTCGTGACAACCGTTGGCGGAGCGGTGGAATTGTTACACGAAACTCGGGATATCGACACCAGGATGAAGGTTGGAGGAGACTTCAATGCCTATGTGGAAAATACGGGTCTGAATTATTTCAACGCAAAATTGAATGGTACCATTGGGTTGGATCGATGGGTTGATCAGTATGTCAGGGGAGCCAAGTTGCGTATCAGCGAAAATTTTAGATATACGCCGCAATCTCCTGGTTTTGTGACCGGAGTGAGGCAGACAATTGCTCAAGACAATACCTTTTTCACAGGTCTTCAGGCATTTCGAGCAAACACATTCATCAATACAACGGCTGTGACTGGCTCCTATCCGATCTCGAGGGATCTCGCGTTGGAGGGAGGCTATACGTTTGGTCTTCGAAAGTTTGGTAGCATTTTGGGGGGGGAAGCTGGTGGTGTCAGGTTCTTCAATACCACCAGTAACACGTGGTTCGGAGGGCCTCGATATCAGCTCTCGAAAAATGACAGCATCGCAGCCTTGTATCGACAGAGCTTCATACTACAGTCGCGATCAGATGGTGGTAGGTCATTTGCTACCAATCTGATTACCTTAGCAGGGAACTACGAAAAGAAATTCCAGGAATGGGAGTTTAAGGCTGAGGCTGGAGTAACCTTCGTTGAACCAGCTGGTGGGGCTTTTCCAACCGGCAGCTTAACCGTCAGCACCCAAGTTGAGCGAGACACGGTTCTTCGGGCGACTCTTTTTCGGGAAGCCAGGCCGTCAGTGTTTCTCGTGGGCGGCGCAGTTCTCAGCAATGTTGCACAGGCTGGCGTCAGCCATCGAATATATGAACGGCTCACGCTTGATGGGGATGCTGCATTTGGGTACAATCAATTCTTCCCCCATACCACCAATACGACGTTTCAGAACTTTACCGGATCGACGCGTCTCGCCTACAAGGTGACCAGAGATATCACTGCAGATATTTCGTACAGCTTTCAAGCTGTCAAGAGTAACGCAACTTCCATTCAATACCAATTCTCCAGGCATGTGGTTGGGTTCTTTCTGAGTGCTGAGTGGAAGTAACAAGCGGGATGGGTATGGAGAGTAATGCTCAAGTGGACCCAGGAATAAGCCTTCCCAGGCAGAAGTTGATCATACAAAAGCGGAGCGGACTCTTGGATATCGACTGGTCTGCTCTCTGGGAGTACCGTGAGTTAGGGTACATTCTTATCTGGCGAGACGTCACGGTCCGCTACAAGCAAACAGCGATCGGTGTGGCCTGGGTTATTCTGCAGCCGTTGATCACCATGCTGATTTTCACGGCGATATTTGGGATGTTGGCCAAGGTGCCTTCCGATGGAGTCTGGTATCCTGTCTTTTCGCTCACGGCATTGCTCCCATGGACCTATTTCTCTCAGGCCGTGACTCGCGCGGGTGAAAGCGTGGTTGTGAATGCGAAGATAGTCAGCAAGATATACTTCCCACGCTTGTGGCTTCCCCTTGCCATGGTTGTTTCGCCGCTCATTGATTTTGCGTTGTCCATGGTGCTGTTGTTCGGACTGCTCCTCTATGCAGGTATACCGCTTAGCTGGAAAGTCGTCACACTGCCGGCTTTTATAGTCCTTGCGATGCTGACCGCCCTTGGTCTGAGCCTGTTTACCTCGGCTATGAATGTCAAGTATCGGGATGTTGGTCACGCGATTCCCTTCGTCATTCAGATATGGATGTATTTATCGCCAATCGTGTACCCGGTCAGCCTCGTCCCGGAACATTGGAGATGGCTCTATGGTCTCAATCCCATGGCGGGAGTTATTGAGGGCTTTCGCTGGGCTTTGCTGGGACGAAATGCTCCAGATCCGGTTGTGATGGCGGAGAGTGTCATCGTGCTCTTGCTCGTGGTGATAGCAGGCTTAGTATATTTCAGGAAGATGGAGCGGCAGTTTGCTGATATTATTTGAACGAGAATCCCAGAACCCAGCGCCGCGCTCTGATCGTTTCTCCGATGCAGTCTCTTCCAGATGCTATCTGATCAGCCAACGCACAACCGCTTGAAGTAATGAAAATGGATGACATTGCCGTCCGTGTGAGTGGTCTCTCAAAAAGGTATAGACTTGGGGGGCGTCAGAAGGATCATGGTACTTTGCGAGACCATCTGATGTCAGGCCTCAAGTCTTTGTTGAGTCGAAACAGTCATGGAAGAGGAAACGCTGGGTCTATGGGATCAGCAGGAGACACAGACTTTTTCTGGGCTCTGCAGGATGTATCATTCGAAGTGAAACGTGGCGAAACGGTGGGGATTATTGGCCGGAATGGTGCGGGGAAAAGTACGTTACTGAAGCTGCTCTCACGTATCACAGAGCCAACTGATGGTCGGATAGAACTTGATAGTCGTCTATCCGCGCTTCTAGAGGTTGGGACAGGGTTTCACAGTGAGCTGACTGGACGGGAGAATATCTACTTGAACGGGACCATTCTCGGAATGAAACGGGCTGAAATAACCAGAAAATTCGATGAAATCGTGGCGTTTGCTGAAATAGAGCAGTTTATCGATACGCCGGTAAAACGATACTCCAGTGGAATGGCCATGCGATTGGGGTTTGCCGTGGCGGCCCATTTGGAATCAGAGATTCTAATCGTCGACGAGGTGTTGGCAGTTGGTGATGCCGCCTTTCAGAAGAAGTGTTTGGGTAAAATGGAAGGGGTGGCCAAGGAAGGACGTACCATCTTCTTTGTGAGCCATAACATGCCTGCAGTGACTAGATTGTGTGCGCGCGGAATCTTGTTGGAAGAAGGGAAAGTGTGTCGAGATGGAAGTTCTCACGAAGTAGTCAACGCCTATCTGCATTCGGAACTCGGTACCATGTCCTCACGTGAGTGGCTGGACCCTCTGAAAGCGCCTAGGGGTGAGGTGGCCATGCTACGAGCGGTGCGGGTCCGCACCAAAGATGGTCAGTCTTCGGAAAAATTCGATATCCGAAAGCCTGTTGGCCTCGAGATGGAATATGATGTGCTCAAGCCAGGCTACAAACTGATGCCTTCCATCATGTTGTGGAATGAGGAAGGGGTATGTCTGCTTGATACTCCTGAGTATGATCCGGCATGGCGGGGGCGTGTCAGGCCGCCTGGCCGCTACAGAAGTACGGCATGGGTTCCTGGTAATTTCCTTGCTGAGGGGACGATGTTTCTGAGCGTGGCCTTGGAGACTTTAGATCCTCTGGTGATGCAATTCTATGAGCGCCAAGTGGTGGCCTTCTCCGTCATCGACACCTGCGAGGGAGACTCGGCGCGTGGTGACTTTGCCGGGAAACTTCGAGGTGTAGTAAGACCCCTCTTAGAATGGAATACCCTTCTCGGCTCCGAGAACATTCAGAACAACGTTGCAAGTACTAATGCTCAGGCAAGATTCTGACCTGACATCCTAGATGCTGCATTGCTCTTGTTTATTCGATTGCGAGCAGGTCTCGTGATTTTGGTGGTTTGATGATAAACCAATCGTTGGCCATTATATGAATCCTGAATTGCAGCCGTTAGTGAGCGTGCTGACGCCGGTCTACAATGGCGAAGAATATCTGGCCGAGTGCATTGAAAGCGTGCTGGCGCAAACCTATCAGAACTGGGAATATTGCATCGTCAACAATTGTAGTACGGACCGAACTCTTGAAATTGCCAAGGCGTACGCCCAAAAAGACAAACGGATTCGAATCCATAACAACTTAGAATTCGTTAGCTGCGATGAAAATGGAAACATTGCTTTTCAGCAGATCTCGCCGGGCAGTAAGTATTGCAAGGTTGTTCAAGCGGACGATTGGATGTTTCCGGAATGTCTTATGGAAATGGTGGAGTTGGCGGAAGCACACCCCACGATCGGGATCGTTAGCTCCTACCGACTGAAAAATACGAGTATCGTGGTGCAGGCATTGCCCTATGCACGTCGTGTTATTTCTGGTCGGGAGATCTGCCGTGCAACGCTTCTTGGGCTGCCGTCTGCTTTTGGGTCGCCATCGGCGATGCTGATTCATGCTGATGAGGTGAGGAAACGACAACACTTCTACAATGTGGCCAATCCTCACTGTGATATGGAGGTGTGTCTCGATATCCTCCGTGAGCGAGATTTCGGTTTCGTGCACCAGATGTTGACGTTTGAACGCTCGCATCCTCAATCGGAGAGCAGTCGTGGTAGCCGTTATGGGTTCACCCCATTCGGGAGATTTGAGCATGTGACGAAATATGGTCGGGAGTATCTGAGCGAGAAAGAGCTTGCGGTCATGCTTAAGAAGAGGAGAGATGAGTATTACGCATTTCTTGGTGCTCGGGTGTTCCGAAATAAAGAGAAAGGGTTTTGGGAGTATCAGCGGGCTGCTCTGCGTAGAATTGGCTATTCGCTGAGCACTGCAAGGGTAATCAAGGCAGTGATCCTTGAGGTGCTTGATGTGATATTGAATCCGCTAAACACCTTCAAAAGAATTGCGGGGAAGTTGTCTCACCCTGTTGAGGATGTGACGAAATGAAGTCTGGAAATAATCTTCACGGGAAGCGATCTTGAGAGCTATTAAGCTCTCTTTCTCAGCCAGTAATGACTGCAGGGGATATTTGACTGAGACATGCCCGCCCCGCAAGGGGCTGCGCCTATTGAAAGAGATTGACAACTGATTAGCGGGAGCCCCTAAAGAGGCCATTAAAGATGCAACATTCTTTCAAAACAGCAGGAGCTTCTACTCTTCGAGACAGTTTGCACGGTTCCTGGGTTCACAGTATCTTTAATCGGTTGCGAAGTGTAAAGCAACAGTTGACTCGTCAATCCGACGGTGAAGCTATTTTGAAGCAGCGGTATCTCTGCGTACATGGGAAGCCTTTTAACCTTGTGAATCCAGAGACCTTCACGGAAAAGCTGTATTGGAGGATGCTTGCATGGAATCGAGTCGTGCCTCCTATCTTTGTGCAGTTAGCCGATAAGCTCTCTGCGAGGGAGTTTGTGGCAAGCAAGGTTGGACCGGAGTATTTGCCACCGCTTCTCTGGCACGGTCAAGATCCTGCCTTGATTCCCTTTAATGTCTTACCGATCGAGTACGTGGTTAAATCGAATCATGCGAGCCGACAGGTGATCGTCGCCACGGAGCCAGCTGACCATGATGCGATCATTGCAACATGCAGGAAGTGGATCAATGCCAATTTCTACTGGGTAGCACGGGAAGGTCAGTATTTGCATATTCAACCGAAGATAATGATAGAAGAGTGTCTACGGGATCATGCTGGAAACCTGCCGCTCGACTATAAGGTTTGGTGCTTTAATGGTGTGCCGGAGCTGATCCAGGTGATTAATTTCGCGCGGGATAGTCATTCGTTCTATGATACATCTTGGAAAGCGCTGGATCTCTCGTACTCCAAAGGGAAGTCCAGACCAGACCGGCCCAGACCGGATCATCTGGAAGAGATGATTTCCCTCGCTATTCAGCTGTCCGTTGGTTTTGGGTTCGTTCGGGTCGATCTCTACAACCTTGATGGGCGTATCTATTTCGGAGAGCTGACCTTTACTCCTACCGCTGGAATGATGAAAATACAGCCTGACAGATGGGATGTCGAATTGGGAAAGAAATGGGACATGTCATTGGAGTATCCATAGCTGCCGTTTCCATTCCTTGTTGTTTGCCACATACTCCACTGCTCTAATACTCATGGATTTCAAATCTATCATCATGATCGCATACTATTTCCCTCCGGAGGGGAATGCTGCAGTGTATCGTCCTCTTCGATTCTTGAAGGAGCTGGTAAGTCAGGGCTGGCGCGCCACAGTCATCTCCTGTGAGCCGTACAAGTATGAACGGCATGATCCGACGCTCCTGAGCCAGGTGCCACCACTGACTCCGATTATTCGAGTTAAGGGGCGAGATCCTTGGCGAGCCATGCAGTCCTGGCGCGAATTGCGCCTTGCGAGCAAACTTGCTAGTTCATCGGTCGAAGAAGTGCGGCAGGTTCTTGCGGGGCATCATGCGTCCTGGCGCACTAGGCTTCGTGAAGGAGTGAGATTGCTGGAGGCCTGCGTGTATCGCCCTGATCTGGCCATGCCGTGGATAGGACCTACAACTCGAGAAGCCATAGCAGCCTGCCAACGGAATCGGCCAGACGTTATGTGGGCCACTATCGGACCGCTCTCGTCGGGTGTGGTTGCGTATCGAGCATCGATTGCGACGGGAATTCCCTATGTCCTGGACTTCCGTGATCCCTGGGGTCTTGGGTATTATCCGGAAGAGCGCAAGCGCCCAGGGTGGGCCAAGAGAATCGACGACCAGATCATGTCTAGAATGTTCAAGCAGGCTCAAGCTGTCGTGTTTCTGTTTGAATCCGTCGCAGAGTCCTATTTGCAGACGTTTCCAGGTTCACTAGACAAAACCAAGATTCATATCATTCCAAACGGTTTCGAAGGGGAGGTCGAAGCATTTGCTCAGGTACCGAGTGAGCGGTGTATAGTTCTCTATGCTGGCATGCTGAGCAGTTATCGCTATGACACTCTCCTCGAAGGACTTGTCCAACTAAGGCATAAAGATCAAAGGAATGCCGCTCGGTTGCACCTTCGGTTTGTTGGTGAGGGACTTCGGGAACTGTCAGAGCGTGTTGAGAGGCTAGGTCTTCGTGATGTCGTTGAGATCCTTCCTCCTACTTCAAGCGCCGAAGTTCGTCGGCTCCAGCAAGAAGCACACGCGCTTTTGATATTGGGGCGAAACCCGCAGAGGACAGGACATGAACTCGTGGCGGGTGCAAAGCTATTCGGCTATCTTCAGGCAGGACGCCCCATTATTGGAGTTGTGCCTCATGATGAAACACGCCGCATTCTTAACCAAGTTGGGAGCGTGCTGATTGCGGATGCAGATGCTCCTGAGGAAGTGGCCACTGTCTTTGGGCAGCTTCTCGATGCCTGGTCCAACAGGACCCTCGAACGGTTCGTTCCAAATCGTGCAGCCTGTCAGGGCTACTCGTGCAGTCGACAAATTTCAAATCTTATTGCTGCTTTAAATGGTATGTCACCCGAACATGTATTGAATGTAGAGCCCTCTACATTGCCGCCAGGTTGGCAGTCGGAGATTATAAAATGAAAATCGTCTATCTGAACAATCCCGTGTATGGCTACGCGACAGGAGATCCTTCCGTGTGTGGAGGAGCCGAGCGTTATGGGTGGCATCTGATGCGTGCGCTGGCACATGCAGGTTGGTCAGTCACGGTGGGAGTGTCATCTGCATTGCAAGATGGAGAGGTGCGAGTTGTTGATGGGGTGAAATTTCGCGGTCTTGGCTGCCATACGCATTCCCTGCTGACTTGGTACAGACTTCTCAAAATTGAACGACCGGACTGGTGTTTTTGGCAGTGTGCCGATGCACTATGGGGACCAGCTGCGGAAGTTGCGCGATGGCTAGGAGTTCGGACGGCTTTTTCAGTAATGCATGATCTGGACGTACAGCCGCGGCGGGCGCTATGGCGACGCAAGAACTGGTGGCCGCTATATTGGTGGGGTCTGCAGCGTTCCGATATCATTTTCATTCAACATTCCGGCCAGCGAGAGTATTTGCCTCTGTGCTGGCAGAAGAAGGCATATCTTCTTCCTGGCATTGTGTCCCTTCCACCCACTGTGACGCATCATTCAGAACGCAATGGAACTGTAGTCTGGGCGGCTGTCATCAGGCCGGTTAAACGCCCGGATCTTCTGCTCGAAATTGCGCGCCGGCTGCCGACGACTCGCTTTGCCATATGTGGTGCGCCAACGCTGCATTTGTGGGACTCCAACACGATTGAGGGAATCCTTGCACAGTTGCGATCTCTCCCAAACGTGGATTATCGTGGCCACGTGGCTCCAGACCAGACTCTTAAGGCTATCGGGGATGCAAGCCTGCTTCTTTCGACGTCGGAGGGAGAGGGGTTCCCTAGTGTGTTCTTGGAGGCTTGGGCTGCCGGAACGCCTGTGGTGAGTATACGGATCGACCCCGATCACAAGATTCGAAACTGTGAGCTGGGAAAGGTGACTGAGACGGTTGAAGAAGCCGCTGCGGCGGTGCAGGCCCTTATGGTTTCCTCAGAGCGTCGTCAGGAGATGGCGGTGCGATCCCGACTCCACGTCGAAGAAACACATAGTCCCACCGCAGCGGTCCAAGCGTTCGAAGTTGCAGTCGCAAGCATCTCTATGGCAGGGGAGAAGCATCGCTTCTCAATGGAGAGGGCTTAAATTTTCCGAAAGGTGTGAGTAGGTACATATGGCTACTGTTGCGGATCGACCGGTGACTGCCTCCTTCATGAAGAGATTTAAATCACGTGCAAAGGTCGCGGCAATTTTCGCTGGTGGTTGCATAAGCTATTTAACTCATGTGTTTGGCCATTCAACTAGTAGTTCTGGGGCCATGCAGGCCGCTTCTCAAGCGATGGTTCTTTCACCAAGACTTCGTCAGCTGCAGGGCATGATTGCGTTAAGCGAACGAGCATATTTGTACTGGTATGGTAAGCACATCTTTACCGGAAAGGGTCATATCGTGGATCTTGGTTGCTGGCTCGGCAGTACAACAATTTCGCTTGCGATGGGGGTGGAACATAACCCTCGTGCTCCGTTCAAGACATCTATTTACGGTTATGATGAGTTCATATGGCGTTCTTATATGGATAGCGGAGTGAAAGGAACGAGGTTGGAAGGGAAGTATCAGACTGGTGATTCTTTCCTGGACGAATATGAACGCAGGACTGCTCAGTGGTGCAGATATGTCGTGCCATGCCCCGGCGATCTTGCGAAGGGGGAGTGGTATGGAACTCCGATCGAGTTCCTTCTGATTGATGCGATGAAATCTTGGGGCGCAGCAACTGGGGTAGTGCAGAACTTTTTCCCAGCTCTCATACCTGAGGTTAGCCTCATTATGCATCAAGATTTTGCGCATTGGTTCACTTCCTGGATTCACCCGATACACTATCGGTTCAGAGACTATTTTGAACCGGTGTATGACGTACCATTATCGGGCAGCATGATATTTCGGCTATGTCGGGCGCTACCGCAGGAATTACCGAAACAGGAGTGGTCTGCCGCGCAGTTCTCAGACGAGGAGGTTGACAAGGCATTCGCCTATTCGATGGAAATCGTGAGCTGCGAAAAGCGGGCGAATGTCCTCGCAGCCAAAGCTATGTACTTCTTACATAGTGGCCGGTTGGATCGGGCAAAGCAGGAACTGGCCGATGCACATGCTCTTGGGTATAGCTTTGATTCTGACCTGGCCATCGTAGAGCGACGAGTCGCTGAGAAGACTGGGATTTTTAAGCCGCAGTGATGCAAGATAGAGGATCCCGGAGTGCTTCAAACTCTATGCTGCTAACGGTCGTGTTGGTGGGTGTGTGATGGTGACGATAAGTAATTTGCAAAATGGTGAAGGGGGGATTGCTAACCAGAGGGCCTATGAAACAGGATCATATCCTCCGGCTTTTTTGGAGTATGCCTGGTATCTGAGCGTTTTTTACGCAATGCTTGGTGGAGCTTTAGGTATTGTCATCCCGCTACTAGGCACAGGGACATTGGTGCTTGTGGCAGCAGGTTGCTTTCTGAGCATGGGGAATCACTCGTCGCGAGTCTATAGGCCGGTTGCATTGGCACTCAGTACCGGCATCCTCATGGGAATAATACAGTTGGTTTTCCATGAATGGAGTCAGCGCGCATCGGCCGAAAGTATATTTATTGTCCAATGGCTGGCCATGCTGATTGCCGCTCAGCCTCTATCTCTGCGTCCTGGGTTTCTGCAGCGGTTTGCACTAATCGCTTTGGCAATAGGTATCACTTGTTTGCCGTTTATATCCTTGAAGGCCGATGGTGGAATTATGCGAGCTACGGCTGTGGGGACAGGCATGAACGCAAATGGACTGGGGATGTGGTTTGGTTTCTGCACGGTGTATTTTATATTTTGGGGGCTCCAATCTCAGAAGCCAATCTTGCGAGCTGCCTCCTGGACTACAGCACTCGGCTGCTTCTACGTTGTTGCACTCACAGTCAGTCGGGCGCCAGTGTTGGCAATTATCCTAGCAGGTCTCGTTGGATTTCGTTCAGCACTGAAGCGTAGCTTTGTCCCTGTTTTGTTGCTAGTCCTCCTAATCAGTCTGATTTATGTATCCGGCGTATTCGATGATGAGATCAACTACTACACTAATCGAGGAGCGGAAAAGACGGGGCGAGAAACACTATTTACTGTGGCCATAGAAAGGATAATTGACTCACCATGGATCGGTGTCGGTTTGGGTGAAATCCAAATTTACCGAGGAGCAGGGAAACAGCTTAAGAATCCCCACAATGGACTTCTTCATATTACATTAGGTGCTGGAATTATCCCCTTGATCTGCTTTCTGGGGTATTTGGCGAGGGTGGCAATCGGCTCTCTGCGCATTATGGAGAGAGTCCAGGCAGGAGAAGCTGCACTTGTTCCGCCACTGGTTGCGTTCGCGTTGTTCGAAATAATGATACTTGATTACACGTTTATGTCGCCGTGGACAGTCGTCATATTTGCATTGGCTGCCGGCGCAATCCAGGCTGAAGGCCGTCGAAGATCAATAACTGCCTAAGCGCAGTGTGTGCAGAACACAGGGCCGTTCTTTTTAGAAACTACAGAATGAAGAGTATGCTGATGTGGGAAGCTCTGCCAGGCTCGGCTGTATCCGTGGTGGCCCCAGATCAGCCCAGACAGACGAGATGCCGCCTCCTTTACCTGGTAGGTCAATTAGGCTTAGGTGGATTAGAGCGCCAGCTTTTCTATCTGATTCGATCGATGGATCGATGCCGGTATAAACCAATTGTAGCTGTATGGGGCAATTCCCCTGATGACCATTATGCTCGGGCACTCTGTGAGCTGAATGTCCCGGTGATGCGTCTGGGAGAGTGTGTGACACGCTCAGCCAAGCTGCGGGCGCTGTGTAGTCTGGTATCTGCGGTTCGCCCGGAAGTGATTCACTCGTATACGTTTTATACCAATGTCGCTGCCTGGTGGGCCGCGATCGGTGGGGGAGCTATACCTATTGGGTCAGTAAGAAACAACTTCATCCTCGACCGTCGACAAACTGGGAGAGTATTTGGCCGGCTCTGTGCAAGGTGGCCACCTGCGCAGATCTTCAATAGTGCCAACGCAGAGCAAAACGCGAGGCAATCGAAGACATTGTTTCGCCCTCGTCGAATCTACGTAATTAAGAACGGAGTTGATCTAGATCAATTCTCTCCTCGGCCACATCCGGAACGTGGTTATATCTTGGCCGTGGGAAATATGTACGCGCGTAAGCGCTGGGATCGATTGATTCGAGCCGTTGCTCTTCTCGCATCTAAGGGGTTATCTCTCAAAGTGGTGCATGTCGGTGCGGGACCCCTAAAAGAAGAACTAGAGTCACTTACCAGGAATCTTTGCGTGGAGCATCTGTTCCAGTTCTTGGGGCCTCAATGGAATATTCCAGACCTACTTACTGATGCAGCATTTCTGGTACATACCTCTGAGGATGAAGGTTGTCCGAATGTCGTAATGGAGGCATTAGCCTGTGGCCGTGCCGTTGTAGCAACTGATGCTGGTGATGTCTCTTGCCTCATTGAGAATGGTAGGACGGGATTTGTCGTGCCAAGAGAAGATGAGGCTGCTCTTGCCGACCGTATTGCGATCCTTGTTACGGACCGTGAGTTGTGTCAAGGAATGGGAGATGCCGGACGCATCAAGGCCGAGCAAGCATTTGGGATTGATCGCTTGAGGTCAGAGACCTTTGCGGCTTATCGATCCGAAGGTTGGGAGGACAGGTAGAATGTGCGGAATTGGAGGATGGATCGGCTATCAAGAGAGAGGTGAGGAAGTTGCCATCCGTATGCGGCAGGCGTTGCATCACAGGGGGCCTAACGGCCACGGTATCAAGACTCTCCCGATTGCTACCCTGGTCCATACCCGTCTTTCAATCATTGACCTGTCAGAATCTGGTTCTCAACCAATGGGAAATGAGACCGGTACAATCTGGAGTGTCTGCAACGGTGAGATTTATAACCATCGAGAGTTACGGAATGATCTAGAGCAGAAAGGGCACACCTTCAAAGGATATTCAGACTCAGAGGTTATCCCGCATTTGTACGAAGAGCTAGGCGCCGGTTTTGTTGAGCGTTTGAGAGGAATGTTTGCGATTGCGATTTACGATGATCGCACCCGAACACTTTTCATCACCCGCGATCGCTTCGGGATAAAACCGATTTTTTACGCTCCTTCGAAGCGGTGGCTGGCTTTCGCGAGTGAACTTAGAGCTTTGCTTTGCGTGCCAGGCATCAATACAAGACCGGACCGGCAGGCAGTCTATGACTCCACTTCCTTGCTCTATATTCCTGCTCCCGAGACCTTCTATCAGGGTATTCGTGCAGTCCAGGCTGGAGAGATCCTTGAAGCTCACCTGGTGCAAGATGGTGAGCTTGCCTGGAAAAGGCGTCAGTATTGGAGGGGAGTCATTGCACCTGATCAAAGTAGGTCTTTATCGGAGGCTGCTGATCAGGCAGAGGGGTTAATCACAGCAGCGGTCCGACGCCAATTAGAAAGTGACGTTCCCTTAGGCGCCTTGCTGAGCGGCGGGATTGATTCTTCATTGGTTAGTACAGCTGCTCAACGGCTGCTTGCAGGAACGCTGAGAACTTTTAATGTTCGGTTCCCGGTCCAGAAGTATGATGAGACGTCGGCCGCATTGGCCGTGGCCGAGCATATCGGGAGTCGTCATACCACTCTCGATATGGAGGAGGGCCGGGGAACATGGGAACAAGTTTTAGACTTGCTCAAACATATTGGCCAGCCATTTGCGGACCTTTCCGTTTTTGCTGTGAACGCCGTGTCACGTGTGATGCGTGGCCATGTTACTGTAGCGCTTTCGGGAGATGGTGGAGATGAAGGATTCGGTGGGTATGATATCTATTGGCAGCTGGCCAGAATTGCGCGGATGCAGCGATTACCGGCTATTCTTTGGAAGACAAGTGCTCTCGCGCTTGGACCATTAGCGAGCGCATCAGTGGTGCCAGCCTATATACCAGGTCGATTACGCGAGGTTGCTCATGCGGATGATGTACAAGTTGTTCAGGATCTGTTCACCTGGATCCATGGAGACGAACTACACCGTTTGTGTCTGGACCATGAGAAAATGATGCCTATTCGCCGATTGTTTGAACAACAATGGGAACACCGACTACCTCGGAATGTAGATCGAACTGAGAGGCTGTCTGCATTGGCAACTGAAGCTAACGCACGAGTGACATTGGCAAACGACTTTCTATTCAAGGTGGATATCGCCAGCATGAGAGAAGGTCTCGAGGTGCGAGTTCCGATGTTGGACGAGGAGCTTTTCTCATTCGGACTATCCTTGCCACATAAGCTCAAGGTAAAAGCCCGTGAGTGCAAGTTGGTGCTTCGCGAAGTTGCTGCTCGGCAGCTCCCCTCTAGTGTTTCCAGAAAGCCTAAGCATGGTTTCGGAGTTCCCCTCGATCGTTGGGTGAACACTGAATTTAGGTCTCGAGTCAGGGAGACCCTGCTGAGCCCGTCCAGTCCGCTTCCGGAGTTTTTTCAGCGGGATGGGTATGAGCCGCTGGTTGAATCATTCTGCAACAGTTCTTCCACTGGTAGTCTGTCACGAGAGGCTATAGTTCAACGGGTAGTCTTCCTTCTTTCCGTTCATGTGGCAGCTGGGGGAGTAGTCTAGAGGTCTAGGGTGTATTGACACTAAGTTCCCACTTAAGCCTTGGTGTACGTGATCCAGATCTTACCGAAGGTAGGATGGTGAGGCGCGAGCTCCAAGACGATCAATAGAAGGAGATTCACGAATGCGTGGATGCGGTGTCGTATGTTGCACGCGCCAGTACATCTTGCGAGAACATCCAGAAAATTTGGCGCATGGAGCATTGGCGCATGGAGCAGTAGGTTTAGCGTTACAACCGGTTGGGAAAGATTGTGATTTGGGAGCGCATGCCCCGTCAGCTGTTCGGTAATCCGGAGTTTGAGTACGTGATGATCGACTCCACCCTCATCCGTCCCCACCAACATACGGGTGGCACGGAAGGGAGGCTCACGAGTCTAAAACCATTGGCCGTTCAAAGAGAGGCTAATCACCAAAATCCATGCCACCGTCAATAGCCTCGGTAACCCGCTGCGCTTTATCCTGACATCAGGCGTCAAAGAGTTGTGCGAGACAGATTTTGACCTATATGCTGAACACGATCGGATCGAGTGCGTCTTCAATAAACTGAAGTGCGATCGCGCGGTTGCCACCCAGTACCCCACATAGACTCGCAACGTCACGAGGGCCATCTATACTGTCGCATCCATGCTCTAGAAATGAATGGCAAGATATACTAGTTGGAAAATCAGAAGATATGTGATTTATCATTTTTGGAGCAGAGCATGACTTTTGAAAAACGGAGCCGGCCACCGGTATTACTAGTCGGCAATTTTCTATCTGCTAGTAAAGGAGTTCGGGGTGTGTGTGAAGATCTTGCCCAGGGGCTCAGAGCTGCCGGTTGGTCAGTTACCACGGCATCCTCGCGGCCTGGTCGATTTGCACGTTTGCTCGACTTTCTGCTGACCGTGTGGCGGTATCGAAACCAATATCAAATCGCGCAAGTTGATGTATTTAGTGGCCCGGCCTTCCTGTGGGCTGAGTTGGTCTGTTTGGCCTTAAGAATTCTGAAGAAACCATACATCTTGACACTTCACGGGGGAAATCTTCCTGCCTTCGCACAACGTACTGGAAAACGAGTCCCGCACTTGTTGCAAAGTGCCTCTGCGGTCACTGCTCCTTCAGGGTATCTCTTAGAGCAGATGAGCGTCTATCGGCAGGATATCGTGCTCTTACCAAATTCATTGGAATTGACGAACTACTCCTTCAAGCATCGCGCACACCCAACATTAAACTTGGTGTGGCTCAGGGCCTTTCACGATATCTATAATCCATCGCTTGCGATAAAGGTTCTCGCATTACTTATCAACGATTTTCCCTCTGTAAGGCTAGTTATGATCGGTCCAGATAAGGGAGATGGAAGTCGAGACAAGATGATAAGTTTGGCCCTTGAGCTCGGAGTTCATGATCGAGTGATCTGCCCTGGTAAGGTTCCTAAGAGTGCAACTGCCCATTGGCTTCAACAGGGTGATATCTTTTTAAACACGACGCGGGTCGATAATACACCTGTCAGTGTAACCGAAGCCATGGCTTGCGGGTTATGCGTTGTGAGTACGAATGTAGGAGGCATCCCCTATTTGCTCAAGGATGAGTGGGATGCGCTCCTGGTTCCCTCTGATGATGACGCAGCGATGGCTGCAGCTATCCGGCGCGTTGTAACTGAAGACGGATTGGCTGAGCGTCTTTCACGTAATGGGCGCAGAAAAGTTGAGGAGTTTGGTTGGTCGCATATTCTTCCAAGATGGGAAAAACTTTTAACCGAAGTTGCGCCGGAGGGGCAAACGTGAACGAGGTGTTGCTCAAAGTCTATTATACGCTACCTGCGGCATTGCGGTCCGTAGCCGCGAGTCTCCGAGGCTTCTACCTCCAATCCTGGCGGTATGGCCCAGAGACTGATCGCCTTGTACAAGAAGCGCTTAGCCGCGAAAACTGGACTTCGGACCAGTGGAAAGCGTCGCAGGAGGAGCGTCTGCGGTATGTGCTCTGTCGTGCGGCCACGCAGGTACCATACTATAGAGAGCAATGGCTGGCACGCCGTCGTGCAGGAGATAAGGCATCTTGGGAATACTTGGAAAATTGGCCTATCTTGGAAAAAGAATCGCTCAGAGAGAATCCTCGCGCATTTGTTGCGAATGACTGTGATCTGAGGAAAATGTTTCAGGAGCATACAAGTGGGAGCACCGGCAAGCCGCTGAGTTTGTGGCAGAGTCGAAAGACGATTCGCGAATTGTACGCGCTGAATGAGGCCAGGACTCTGCGTTGGAATGGAGTCTCGCGCCACAACCGTTTGGCGATGGTCGCCGGCCGATTAGTCACTCCTGTAAGTCAGCGGAAGCCGCCCTTTTGGGTTTGGAATCATGGGTTGAATCAGCTCTATATGTCCTCCTATCACCTTGCTCCAGATCTCATAGGCTCTTACCTGGAGGCAATTTCTCGCTATCGGGTTACTTATTTTAGTGGCTATCCCTCTTCTCTTTACGCATTAGCCCAGACGGCCTTAGAATCAGGCAGAAGGGAAGCGCGAATGGCGGTCACAATCACAAGCGCTGAACCCCTGTATGATTATCAGCGGACAGCCATTGCCGAAGCGTTCAACTGTCCTGTCCGTGAAACCTATGGAATGGCAGAGATGGTCGCGATGGCGAGCGAATGTGCGTCAGGCCGGTTGCATTTATGGCCTGAAATTGGAAGAGTGGAGGTAATCCAAGATGGGCAGCCCGTACCGAACGGTATATCCGGCGAGCTAGTATGTACCGGCCTGCTGAACTCTGATATGCCTCTTATCCGGTATCGTGTTGGTGATCGAGGGAGGCTCGTGGAGAGCTCTGAGGTGTGCCCATGCGGACGGACCTTACCGGTTCTTGGATCGGTGGAGGGAAGGATTGGGGATGTTCTTTATACAAAGGACGGAAGGCGGGTCAGTAGGTTTGGTGCAGTATTTAATGGCAATCTTGGCCTACGCGAAGCGCAGATTGTCCAGGAAACACTGGACTGTGTGCGCGTGAATTTTGTGCCAACCCCGGCTTTTAACTCCGATCATGAACGTGTGATCGTACAGCGGCTTAAAGAAAGAATGGGAAATGTAGAAGTAGTCATGCACCCAATGACTGAGATTCCTCGAGGACCAAGTGGAAAGTTTCGGATTGTGATTTGCAGAATTCCCAAAGAAGACCAACCTGCGTGATAGGACTCCGCTTCAGGAATCCTGTATTTGAATACCTCCCCACCCCTCCGGCGCATCAGCACCTGCGCTGTATCGGATGGTGGTCGGATTCACTGCCTACCATGCAGCCTTGAGAGCGCCCCTAGAGAACATGATTAGTTCTAGCGATACCTTTCTCAGTCCCTCCAGGTATAAGCCTTCGTTACGGCGTAATTCCACACCGCGCCAACCATGATGCCAGCCAGAGCCGCCACCGTCCAGCCCGCGCGATGGTCGAAAAGGTAAGCTGCAATACCGACATTCGCGACGGTGCCCACGCTACAAGTTAGTGTGAAGACCACCCACCCTCTTAGCCAGTTCCACCCTCTTAATTGGACGTCGCGATAGGTGACCATATTATTCACAGCATAGTTTGTCGTCATAGCTACCACTGTGGCGACCAGCTGGCTCGATATGAAGCCGAGCAAGAGCACTTTGAACAAGAACGTGAGTACAACGAGATGCACCAACACGCCAAGGCTACCTACAAGAGTAAATGCGATGAAACGGATGGGCACATGATGGCCGATAAGTTTATCGAGCAGGAGCATGCCATAATCCCATTTCGCTCGACTATCGAGCTTACTTTCACCTTCATGGCGGCTCCGAAACTGGTACGGCAACTCTTTAAACCTGAGCGGTTGGGGCGAGGAAGCAAAAAGGTCCAGTAAAATCTTAAAGCCGATTACGGAAAGATTGCGCTCAGCAGCAGCAAAAGCCTCGCGACGAATCATAAAGAACCCGCTCATCGGATCCTTGAGATCCGCTCTTAGGACCATGCGGCTGACCCATGTTGCCAAACGGCTCATATGAAGACGAGCGTTGTCCCAACCCTCGGTGCCGCCGCCGGAGACATAGCGGCTCCCGACAACAATGTCCTCCTCGCCATTCTTGAGGGTGTCCAGCATAGGCAGGAGAAGCTGTTCATCATGCTGCAAGTCACCATCCATGACCGCGAGGTACGGAGATGAACTTGCCAACATACCTTCGATGCAAGCCGATGACAAACCGCGTCTACCAATTCGTTGGATACAGCGGATGCGATGATCGTGCTGGGCTATCTCGCGCACAATATCAGCGGTTCCGTCAGGAGAGTCGTCATCGACAAAAATAACTTCCCAGGAGCACGTGCCTAAGCAATTTCGTAGCAGCCGAACAAGTTCAGGGACATTTTTTCGTTCGTTAAATGTAGGGACAATCAATGAAAGCTCCGCACCAGGGACGGGCGTGGAGACGGTCAGGGTCTGCAAGTCAAGGTCAGGACTTTCAGATGATTGCCGTGTCGATGACGATATCTCCAACGAAACGGAGTCACTTCGTCCCAATAATGTCATGATTCGATCCTTTCTTTCTATGATACACATCGAGTCGCCCGGTTGCTGAGGTAAAGACAAGATCGTAATTAGCAGAAAGCCAACGAAACAGCTCCGTGACGTCGTCTCCTGCTCGCTGGGCATCCACTACTTGCCAAAGCAAGACATAATCGATGTAACCCCCTGTTTCCGGAGTATAATCAGCTATTCTTTTTCCATATATCCGTTTAACTTCCCCTTTGTCTTGCACTTCGGAATACCGTACATACGAGGAAGAGTCCATCCCCTTGCGATACTGGATTGGGAAATAGTTTGTGCGTGGATCAACGATGAATAGATTTACTGCCTGGCGTTGCGCTGACAAGTAACCTGAGATTTGGTTGAGTGGTGCCATCCTCATATGGCCATGATGCCCACTCCTAGGCCCACATCCCTCACCTGCGAAGCACAGGCCAATGAGGGTGGTCTTGAGCTCTATGGCATTAGTGGCGGACAAATACTCGGTAGCATCTCTATTGGGAGTTATATTGAAGTCCGTTGAATTTTGAATGAGGGGCTCCTGCCGTGGAATACTCTACGGGCACACAGGAAAGGAGCCACTGATGAGGCGGGAGACAAGACAGCGGAAACAGGCGTTG
>Ga0224510_10001007_pt1 | contig 19422 bp, 17 predicted proteins | sample SF_May12_sed_USG_FD_170161 | JGI IMG/M metagenome (GOLD analysis project Ga0224510, IMG submission 170161) | Sediment microbial communities from San Francisco Bay, California, United States - SF_May12_sed_USGS_4_1 | ecosystem: Environmental > Aquatic > Marine > Sediment | place: USA: California... | reverse complement strand
CATGGACAACAGTTGCGCGGCGACGTCGAGTCGCTGCTTCGCGAACTCGGTTTCGACGTGGCGCTGGCGGCTGACTCGCACCTTTGTTGCGGCTCGGCGGGCACCTACTCGGTACTGCAGCCGGCGCTGGCCACGCAACTGCGTGACCGCAAGCTCGCCCAATTGGCGCCGCACGGTGCGCGCTTCATCCTGTCGGCCAACGTCGGCTGCATCCAGCACCTGCAATCGGGCACCACGACGCCGGTGCGGCACTGGATCGAGGTGCTCGACGAGGCGCTGGCGTAGCGGTGGACTCGGTCGATGCACTGGTCGTCGGTGCCGGCGTGATCGGCCTGGCCAGCGCGCGCGCGCTGGCGCAGGAAGGCCACGAGGTGGTCGTGATCGACGCCGCCGAGGGCATCGGCACCGTGACCAGCTCGCGCAACAGCGAGGTAATCCACGCCGGCCTGTACTACCCGCAGGGTTCGCTCAAGGCGCGCTGGTGCGTCGACAGCCGCGAGCGCTTGTACGCGTACTGTGCCGCGCGTGGCATCGGGCATCGGCGCTGCGGCAAGCTCGTAGTGGCCACCGGCGACGACGAGCGCCCCGCGCTCCACGCACTGCTTGCCAAGGCCCAGGCCAATGGCGTGACCGACGTGCGCATGATCGACGGCGCGCACGCGCGGGCCATGGAGCCCGCGGTGCGGGCGGTTGCCGCGCTGCATTCACCCTCGACCGGCATCATCGACAGCCATGCCTACATGCTGGCGCTGCAGGGTGACGCCGAAGAACGCGGCGCGATGTTCGCTTTCCACGCCCCCTTCGTCGCCGCCCGGGCCGAGCCCGGCGGTGGTTTCGAGGTCGAGGTGGCGGGCATTGAGCCGATGCGGTTGCGCACGCGAGTGCTGGTCAACAGCGCCGGGCTCGATGCGAGCCGAGTGGCCTGGCGCATCGAAGGCCTCGATCCGCGCCATGTGCCAAAGACGAGACCGTGCAAGGGCAACTACTTCGTGCTCGCCGGGCGTGCGCCGTTCTCGCGCCTCGTCTACCCGATCCCGCCGAAGGACGGGTTGGGAACGCACTACACGATCGATCTCGCGGGCCAGGGCCGCTTCGGCCCCGACGTGCAATGGCTGCCTGAGGAGATCGCTGATGCGCCGCTCGATTACGCGGTCGATGCCTCGCGCGCCGAGACCTTTGCACGCGACATCCGTCGCTACTGGCCCGCGCTGCCCGAGGACGCGCTGCAACCGGCCTACAGCGGCATGCGGCCCAAGATCCACGCGCCGCAGGAGCCGGCGGCGGACTTCGTTCTGCAAGGTCCGGCGCAGCATGGCGTGGCAGGGCTCGTGAACCTGTTCGGCATTGAGTCACCCGGGCTCACGGCGTCATTCGCGATCGGCGATGCGGTGGTGGCAGCACTTCACGGCTAGCCATTCACAGTTCGCAACAGCGCACACGATTGGCGCGCGGAGCGCCATCGGCGGTTACGAGGGCTTCGTGCATCGGTCACGCGACCCGCGACTGGGTGCAGGACGGCCGTGCACTGCTCGTTCGGGCCGTGCAACATGCGTCGCACAGGGAGGCCCACACCATGTTCGACGACTCGTCCTTCGCGTTGCGCGCGGCCATCGCCAGCACGCTCGGTGCCTGTTTCGGCCTGCTCATCGTCTTCGTGTCCAGCCTGACCTGAAGTCGCCCGTCGTTACGCTGCGTGCACCTCGGCCGCGATCGGATCGGGCCGCACGCGCAGCGCCCAGGCGACACCGCCGACCAGCAGTGCGATGCCGATGAACGTCGGCATGCCAGGCGCGCTGCCGCGCAGCAGGTACGCATAGACCAGCGCCGCGAGCGTCTCGAAGACGATCAGCTGCCCTGACAGCGTCGTGGGCAGCCGCTGGCTCGCAGCGTTCCAGCACAGCGTGCCCAGCCACGACGCGAACAGGCCGATCACGAGCATCAGGCCAACGAACTTCAGCGGCGTCGTACCCAGTGGCATTGGAAACGCCGACGCACCAAGCGCGGTCCAGCCCCACCACATGGCAAAGCCCACCGCGGCAAGCGGCAGGGTGGCGATGCCCTGCGCCGTGGCCCAGGCGCCGGGCGAGCGGTCCGAGTGCGCGCGCAGCCAGTCGGCATTGCGGATCGGGTACCAGGTCCAGCATGCCACCGCACCCACCGCAAGCAACGCCCCTTGGACATATCGCGCAAGGTCGACGTCAGTCCCCAGGTGGCTCATCTCGTCGTGGTTGACGCAGGCCAGGCCGGTGCCGATCAGCAGCAGCGACGGCGCGAGTCGCGCCCACGGCAGCCGGCCGTCGCGTGCGTGATCGCGCAGGTTCGACGTGATCGCGATCACCACCGGCAACGCGCCGATGATCATCGTCGGCAACGGTGCACCGGCGCGCTGGATCGCAGCGGCCAGGCACAGGTAGTACAGCAGGTTGCCGACCAGCGACAGCTTGAGCGCCTCGATCCAGTCGGCACGTGCCAACTGCGCGAGGCGCGCCCGATCGAGCCACGCCAGCGGCAGCGCGATCAGGCCGAAAGCGAGATAACGCGCAAACGATAGCAGCGCCGGCGGGTAATCGGGCAGCAGCAGGGGCGCGACGAAGACCAGTCCCCACATGAGGCCGGCGGCGAGTGCGAACAGGGTGCCTGACAGAAGCGCGTGGCGTGGCGTCATGCGGCGCGCAGTATCGCTGCTGGCGCCTTGCCAGCGCCCGGTCGATCCAGGGATCGCGGCCGAGGCCGCGCGGCCTCAGACGTAGCGGAACACCAGCAGCGCGAGCGTCAGCGCCAGCGCGCTCGCGCCCCACAAGGGCGTGCCGAAAAAAGCCAGCCACAGCAGGTGGACGTAGCCGGCTGCGAGCAGCGAGATGAACAGGCGGTCGCCGCGCGTGGTGACCAGACCCAGCACACCGCGCCGCTCGCCGCCGCCAGGCTTGCGGATCTCCCACAGCGTCATCGCCACCAGCAGCAGCACGATCACGCCGAAGAACAGAGCGGTCTGCCAGGTCCAGGCCATCCAGCTCAGACCGGCGCCGATGTTGGGTTGCATGTCCGTGCCCTATTGTCTTCAGACACGCCCGAGCGCAAAGCCCTTGGCGATGTAGTTGCGCACGAAGGTGATGACCACCGCGCCAGGCACGATCGTCAACGCGCCGGCCGCCGCCAGCAGACCCAGCTCGTACCCCGAGGTGCTGGCAGTGCGAGTCATCGTGGCTGCGATCGGCTTGGCGTCCACCGACGTCAGCGTCTTGGCCAGCAACAACTCGACCCAGCTGAACATGAAGCAGAAGAAGCACGCCACGCCGATGCCCGCGGCGATGGTCGGCAGGAAGATGCGGATGAAGAACTTCCAGAACGGATATCCGTCGACGAAGGCCGTCTCGTCGAGTTCCTTGGGCACGCCGCTCATAAAGCCCTCGAGGATCCACACCGCCAGCGGGATGTTGAACAGGCAGTGCGCCAGCGCCACCGCGATGTGCGTATCGAACAGGCCGATTGCCGAATACAACTGGAAGAAGGGCAGCGCGAAGACCGCCGGCGGCGCCATGCGGTTGGTCAGCAGCCAGAAGAACAGGTGCTTGTCGCCGAGGAAGCGATAGCGCGAGAAGGCGTAGGCCGCCGGCAGGGCCACCGTGACCGAGATGACGGTGTTCATCAGCACATAGGCCAGCGAATTCACGTAGCCCATGTACCAGGTGCTGTCGGTGAGGATCGTGCGGTAATTTGCAAGCGTGAAGTTGTGTGGCCAGAGCGTGAAGCCGCCGAGGATCTCGTTGGTCGTCTTGAACGACATGTTCAGCAGCCAGTAGATCGGCAGCATCAGGAACACGATGTACAGCGTCGGGACGAGCGGCTTGAGCGATCTCATTTGGCGTCGTCCCTGGTCATGACCGTGTAGAACAGCCACGACAGCAGCAGGATGATGAGGAAGTAGATCAGCGACATCGCGGCCGCAGGGCCGAGGTCGAACTGGCCGAGAGCGGTCTTCACGAGGTCGATCGACAGCAGCGTGGTCGCGTTGCCCGGGCCGCCGCCGGTGAGCACCACCGCCTCGGTGTAGACCATGAAGCTGTCCATGAAGCGCAGCAGCACGGCGATCAGGAGCACATGCTTCAACTTGGGCAACTGGATGTGGCGGAAGATCGCCCATTTGGATGCGCCATCGATGCGCGCAGCCTGATAGAAGGCGTCGGGGATGGCCGACAGGCCGGCGTAGGTGAGCAGCACGACCAGCGACGTCCAGTGCCATACGTCCATCGTCACCAGCGTGATCCACGCGGCCAGCGGTTGGCGCGTGTAGTTGAAATCGAAGCCCAGCGCGATCAGGCCGTGACCCATGAGGCCGATGTCGGGCAAGGCAAAGATGTTCCACATCGCGCCGACCACGTTGTAAGGGATCAGCAGCGGCATCGCCATCAGCACGAGGCAGATCGACACACCGATGCCCGTGCGCGGCATCGCCAGGGCGATCGCCACGCCCAGGGGCACCTGGATCACCAGCACGATCGCGGTGAAGAGCAATTGGCGCTGCAGCGCCTCGCGGAAGCGCGCCGACTGCATCACCTGCTGGAACCAGCGCACGCCTTCGAAGAAGAACTCGTTGTTGCCGAAGGTCTCCTGCACCGAGTAGTTGACCACCGCCATCAGCGGGATCACGGCGTTGAACGCGACCAGCGCCACCACCGGCAGCACCAGCCACCACGCCTTTTGATTGACGGTGCGGGCGCTCATTCGACGATCCACCCGTCCGCGTAAACCTGGGTGTGCCGCATGTCGAAAACCAGACTCGCATCGCGCGATGGCAAGTGGCCGGCCTCGGCCACCAGCACCTTGATGAGTTGCTCGCCGTGGCGCGCGTCGACCACCGTGACGCGACCGAGGTCGCTCGTGCGCTCGATGGCCACCGGCAGGCCCGTCTCACCGGCGCGTGCGAAGCGCAGGTGCTCCGGCCGCACGCCGATCTGCGTAAGTTTGCCGCGCGCGGCGCTGGCGTCGGCGACGGCTGTCGGTACCGCATGACCGTCAAAGCGCGCCACACCAGCAGCGTCGATCTCGCAGGGCAGCAGGTTCATGCCGGGCGAGCCGATGAAGTGGCCGACGAAGGTGTGGCGCGGGCGCTCGAACAACTCGACCGGCGTGCCCGCCTGCACGACCTGGCCGTTGTCCATCACCACCACCTGGTCGGCAAACGTCAGCGCCTCGGTCTGGTCGTGGGTGACGTAGATCATCGTCACGCCCAGGCGCTGGTGCAGTTCCTTGAGCTTGCTGCGCAAGCGCCACTTCAGGTGCGGGTCGATCACCGTCAGCGGCTCGTCGAACAGGATCGCGGCCACATCGGCGCGCACCAGGCCGCGGCCCAGCGAGATCTTCTGCTTGCCGTCGGCGGTCAGGCCGGCCGCGCGCTGGTCGAGCGTGGCTTCGAGATCGAGCAGTGCGGCGATCTCGCGCACCCGCGAACGCACCTGCGGCTCGGGCAGGCCGCGATTGCGCAGCGGGAAGGCGAGGTTGTCGGCCACCGTCATCGTGTCGTACACGACGGGGAACTGGAACACCTGGGCGATATTGCGCTCGCCGGGTTCGAGCCCCGTCACGTCGCGCTCGTCGAACAGGACCTGGCCGTGCGTGGGCCGCAGCAGACCCGACACGATGTTCAGCAAGGTGGATTTTCCGCAGCCCGACGGGCCGAGCAGCGCGTAGGCGCCGCCATTACGCCAATCCAGGTTCAACTCGCGCAACGCCCAATCGGCCATCACCTCATCACGCGGCCGGGCGCGGTAGCTGTGGCGCAGGGCACGCAGGTGGATCTGTGCCATCCGGGCGGCCCGCGCTACGCTGCCAGGCGACGCCCTGCGGCGTCGAAATACAGGCACTGCGCCACGTCGAGCGCGAACGCGGCGTCCTGGCCCACCGGGTGGCTGTGGATGCCGTTGACAAGCGAGACCCAGGCGCCGTCCGCCAACGCGAAGTGCACGACCGACTCGCTGCCGCTGATCTCGCTGATCAAGACGCGGCCGCGCACCGGCACGCCGGCCTGCGGCCCTGGCCGCACATGGTGCGGGCGCAGCGCGACCGTGATCTCGCCATCAGGCAGCGAGCGCAAGGCCCCCGGCGCATTCCACTGCACGCCCTCGGCGAGCACGATCAGTTCGCCGCGCTTGCGCGCCGCAGCCACGTTGATCGGCGGATCGGAAAATACGCGCGCACTCGTGAGGTCGACGGGATCGCGGTAGACCGCGGCGGCGGGGCCGAACTGAGTAATGCGTCCCGCGTGCATCGTCGCCACATGGCCACCGAGCATCAGCGCCTCGGCCGGCTCGGTGGTGGCGTAGACCACGGTGCATCCGCGGTCGGCGAACAGGCGCGGCAACTCATCGCGCAGCGACTCGCGCAGCTTGTAGTCGAGGTTGGCGAGCGGCTCGTCGAGCAGCACGAGCTCGGCATCCTTGACCAGTGCGCGTGCGAGCGCGCAGCGCTGCTGTTGGCCGCCCGACAGCTCGGCCGGTTTGCGGTCAAGCAGCGGCGTTAGCTTGAGCAGCTCGGCAATCCGGCCCACGCGCGCCTGGGTGTCGGCGCCCGACGTCCCTGCCACACGCAGGGGCGACGCGATGTTGTCGAAGACGCTGAAGTTCGGATAGTTGATGAACTGCTGATAGACCATCGAGACGCGGCGCTGCTGCACCGCCACGCCGGTCACGTCGCGGCCGCCGAACCAGACGCTGCCGGCGCTGGGCTTGACCAGCCCGGCCATCAGCCGAAGCAGCGTCGTCTTGCCCGCCAGCGTCTCGCCCAGCAGGGTGTTGAAGCCCTGTGGCGCGAGCGCCAGCGTGGTGGGGTGGATGTGCACGTCCGCGCCGTCGCGCAGCGTGACCTCGCGCAGTTCGAGACTCATGGCGTCAACAAAGAGCAGGGGCGCCCTCGCGCCCCTGTCCCGTTCGTCATGCCCGCGGCTACTTGGCCGCCGCCCAGCGCTTGACGATCTCTTCGTACGGCATCGTCACGCCCTTGGGCTTCTCGTTGGCCAGCTTGGCCTTCGGTCCATCGGGCTTACCAAGCCATTCCTTGGCCGCCACCGGCTTGTTCAGGCGCGGGCCGCAGCCGCCGTAGGTCTTGGCCTTCTCGTCGGCCTCCTGCATGCGCGCCATCACGAGGTCCATCTCCTCGGCCAGGCGGTCCATCGCCTTCTGCGGCGTGAAGGCGCCGGAGTTCACGTCGCCGATCTGCTGCCACCACAGCTGCGCGAGCTTGGGATAGTCGGGCACGTTCACGCCAGTGGGCGTCCACATCACGCGGTCGGGCGAGCGGTAGAACTCGACCAGGCCGCCGAGCTTGGGCGCGCGCTCGGTGAACGAGGCGTGGCGCACCGTGCTGTCGCGGATGAAGGTCAGCCCGACCTGGCTCTTCTTGGTATCCACCGTCTTGCTGACGACGAACTGCGCGTACAACCAGGCGGCCTTGCGGCGATCCACGGGTGTGCTCTTGAACAGCGTCCACGAGCCGGCGTCCTGGTAGCCGAGCTTCATGCCATCCTGCCAGTACGAGCCCTTGGGCGACGGCGCCATGCGCCACAGCGGGTTGCCGCTGTCGTCGACGGTGTTGTTGCCGTCCTTCTTGGGCGCGACCATCGAGGCGGTGAACGCGGTGTACCAGAAGATCTGCTGCGCCACGTTGCCCTGGGCCAGCGCTGGCAGCGACTGGTAGAAGTCGTAGTCGGCAGCACCCGGCGGCGCGTACTTGCGCAGCCACTCGTCCCACTTGGCAATCGCGTACACCGACGCCGGGCCGTTGGTCTCACCGCCGCGCGACACGCTCGCACCCTGCGGGTTGCAAGAACCCTCGGGCATGCGGATGCCCCACTCGTCGATCGGCCGGCCATTGGGCAGGCCCTTGCTTGAGGCGCCGGCCATCGACAGCCACGCATCAGTCATGCGCCAGCCGAGGTCGGGCGCGCGCTTGCCGTAGTCCATGTGGCCGTAGATGCGCTTGCCGTCGATCTCCTTCACATCCTCGGAGAAGAACTTGGCGATGTCCTCGTAGGCGCTCCAGTTGACCGGCACGCCGAGGTCATAGCCGTACTTGGCCTTGAACTTGGCCTTGATCTCGGGCTTGTCGAACCAGTCCTTGCGGAACCAGTACAGGTTGGCGAACTGCTGGTCGGGCAGCTGCCAGATCTTGCCGTCCGGGCCGGTCGTGAAGCTGATGCCGATGAAGTCCTTGACGTCCAGGCCCGGGTTAGTGACGTCCTTGCCTTCGCCGGCCATCCAGTCGGTGAGATTCACCGCCGACTGCAGGCGCGAGTGGGTGCCGATCAGGTCGCTGTCGTTGATGTAGCCGTCGTAGAGGTTGCGGTTGGTCTGCATCTGCGTCTGCACCGCCTGCACGACCTCGCCTTCACCGAGCAGCTGGTGGTTGACCTTGATGCCGGTGATCTCGGTGAACGCCTTGGCCAGCGTCTTGGACTCGTATTCGTGCGTCGGTATCGTCTCCGACAGCACGTTGATCTCCAGACCCTTGAAGGGCTTGGCCGCATTGATGAACCAGTCCATCTCCTTTTGCTGTTCCTCCTTCGACAGCACGGAGGGCTGGAACTCGGTGTCGATCCAGCGCTTGGCCGCTTCGCTGCCGCCGCCCTGCGCTGCCGCCGCCGGCGTCGCGGCGGGCGCCGTGGTGGCCGCTTCTTCCTTCTTGCCGCAGCCCAACAGGACAATGGCCGCGATGGCCACCGCCATGGGCAATGGACGGAAATTCATCGTAGATCTCCTGATCGATTGTTGTGGTGTGTCGGCGCCCACCGGGTTCGGGGCACCTATCGAACCATGCGCCACACGAGCGATGGTCGCATTGGGGAAAACTCGGGTCGCGGCCAGCGCACGCATGTGGCCGCATTGACGATGATGCCTGGCCCCACCGCCCGCCGAAAGCCGCTCGATGCCTGACCATTTGCTTGCACTGGACCAGGGCACGTCCAGCTCGCGTGCCATCGTGTTCCACCGCGACGGACACATCGTCTCGATGGCGCAGCGCGAGTTCCGCCAGATCTACCCGCAGCCCGGCTGGGTCGAACACGACGCCGATGAAATCTGGTCCACGCAGCAGGCGGTGGCACTCGAGGCGCTGTTCAAGGCCCAGCTCAAGGCCGCGGACATCGCGGCGATCGGCATCACCAACCAGCGCGAGACGACGCTGCTGTGGAGCCGGCGGACCGGCAAGCCGGTGGCCAACGCCATCGTCTGGCAGGACCGCCGCACCGCGCCGTTCTGCGCCCAGTTGCGCGAGCAGGGCCTGGAGCCCACCGTGCAGCGCACCACCGGGCTGCGCATCGATCCCTATTTTTCCGGCACCAAGCTGCGCTGGCTGCTCGACCACGTGAGCGGTGCGCACGCGGCGGCAGCGCAGGGCGAGCTGGCCTTCGGCACGATCGACTCGTGGCTGCTGTGGAAGCTGACTGGGGGCCGCGTGCACGCCACCGACGTGACCAACGCGTCGCGCACGATGCTGTTCGACATCCGCCACAACCTGTGGGATCGCGAGCTGCTCGCTGCGCTGCACATCCCGGAGAGCGTGCTGCCCCAGGTCCATCCCTCGTCGCATGTCTACGGCGAGACCGAGCCGGCGATGCTCGGTGCCGCGATACCGATCGCCGGCATCGCCGGCGACCAGCAGAGCGCGCTGTTCGGCCAGGCCTGCTTCAAGCCCGGCCTGGCGAAGAACACCTACGGCACCGGCTGCTTCCTGCTGATGCACACGGGCCGCGCCTTCGAGGCCAGCGCCAACGGGCTGCTGACCACCGCCGCGGCGCAGCCGACCAGCGCGCCCGAGTACGCGCTCGAAGGCAGCGTGTTCATCGGTGGCGCGGTCGTCCAGTGGCTGCGCGATGGCCTGAAGGCCATTGCCGGCAGCGGCGAAGTGCAGGCGCTGGCCGAAAGCGTGCCCGACGCGGGCGGCGTGATGTTCGTGCCCGCGTTCACCGGCCTGGGCGCGCCGTACTGGAATGCCGAGGCGCGCGGCGCGATCGTCGGCCTGACGCGCGGCAGCACGGTGGCGCATATCGCGCGCGCCGCGCTCGAGAGCATCGCGTTCCAGAGCGCTGCACTGCTGCAGGCGATGAGCCGCGACGCGATCGCCGCCGGCGGCGCTGCGGTGACCGAGCTGCGCGTGGACGGCGGCGCGAGCGTGAACAACATGCTGATGCAGTTCCAGGCCGATCTGCTGGGCATCCCGGTGGTTCGGCCGAAGGTGGTGGAGACCACCGCGCTCGGCGCGGCTTACCTGGCTGGCCTGGCGGTGGGCACCTACCAGAGCCTGGACGACCTCGCGGCGCAGTGGCAGGTCGAGCGCCGTTTCACGCCCACCCTGCCACGAGAACGTGCGGCCGAACGGATGGCCGAGTGGGAACGCGCGGTGCGGCAGACGCTTGCCGCCTGAGCAATCGCCTCAGCCGCGCGACGACTGCGCTGCCTGCAGCATCCACTCGTGCGCCGGGTCGTTGCGGAAGACCCAGAAGCGGTTCGGCCCGGCCATCACGTTGAGGTAGTACGAGTCGTAGCCATGCGGCACCACGACCGGGTGGTAGCCGCGCGGCACCATCACCACGTCGTGATCCTCCACCGCCATCGATTCGTCGAGGCTGCGGTCGTCGGTGTAGACGCGCTGGAAGGCGAAGCCCTGCGGCGGGTTCAGGCGGTGGTAGTAGGTCTCCTCGAGTTGCGTCTCGGCCGGCGGCGCCTCGCGGTCGTGCTTGTGTGGCGGGTAGCTCGAAGAATGGCCGGCGGGCGTGCGCACCTCGACCACCAGAAGGTGGGCGGCGGTTGGATCGTCATGCGGCAGGATGTCGCAGATGTAGCGCGTGTTGCTGCCCTGGCCGCGCACGCTGCGTCGCATCGCCGCGGGGTCGAGCTGCCGGACCGCGCGCGGCTTGTCGTCGCACGGCGCACTGCACAGCGCCACCTCGGCGTCGCTCGTCGCGCGGATGACCACCTTCTGGCCCGCCGGCACGTACACCGCGTCGGGCGCCCGGTCGTCGAACACGTGCGCACGCGTCCCCAGGGCGCTCGCCGACAGGGTGCCGGCCTGCACGTCGACCTTGCCCGCCAGCACGACGAGGCACAACTCGCGCGAGCCGGTGTCCATGGCCTCGGACTCCCCCGCCTTCAGGCGCAGTGCACGAAAGCCCACATGCGTCCAGCCCGCGCGCTCGGGCGTGACGTCGACGATCTCGCGGCCGTCGGGTCGAGCCTTGGCCAGCAAGGGACTCATGCCGCACCTCCGAGCCGATCGACGATTCGCCGCAGCGTCTCGTAGCCCTTCTTCGCATAGCGGTAGCTCGGCGCGACCGCCGGGTCCTGCTCGGCCTCGACCACGAGCCAGCCCTCGTAACCCGCGGCGTACAGCGTGCCGAGCACCGCGTCGTAGTCGATCACGCCGTCGCCCGGCACCGTGAAGGTGCCGGCGAGCACGCCGGTCAGGAAGCTCCAGCCGTCGTTGCGCGCCTTGGCGATCAACGCCGGCCGCACGTCCTTGCAGTGCACGTGAACGACGCGCGCGGCGTGCCGCGCGAGCAGCGCGTTGGGGTCCGTCGCGCCGCCGTAGTACGCATGGCCGGTGTCGAACAGCAGGCCCACCGATGCCGGATCGGTCAGTGCCATCAGCTTGTCGATGTCCTGGGGCGATTCGACGTACGCGCCCATGTGGTGGTGGTAGGCCAGCGTGATGCCGTAGGTCGATTTCAGGTGCGCGCCAAAGGCATTGAGCCGCTCGGCGTAGGCGCGCCACTGCGCGTCGTTCGCGAAGCGGGGCCGGCGGTCCAGCGGCGTATCGATCTGCCCCTGGATCGAATCGGCGACTTCGCCGTAGACGACCACCTTGCAGCCGTTGAAACGCAGCTTGTCCATATGCGCCCGGCAGCGCAGCATCTCGTCGTCGACCGCTCCGCGCGCGAGTTCGCCCGAGTACCAGCCCGACACGCAGGCCAGGCCGAATTCATCCAGCTTGGCTTTCAGCGCCGGGCCGTCCTTCGGAAACTTGTTGCCCAGCTCGAAGCCTGCGTATCCGATCTCCTTGCCCTCGGCCAGCGCGGTTTCGAGCGGCGTCTCGCCGCCGAGCGAAGGCAGGTCGTCGTTCATCCACGACAGCGGGTTCACGCCGATGCGCACGTTCCAGGTCATCTCGTCCTCACAGCCGTTGCTTCGCCTTGCCGTCGCGATAGCTCGCCAGGGCATCGCCCACCTCGGCGCGCGACGACACCTCCGGGATCGCGACCTCCCACCAGGCGCCGCCGTCGTCGGTGGTGCGCCAGGGCGAAGTGTCGATCACGAGCACCTGGGTCTTCTCGGCGGCACGCGCGGCACGCATCGCGACCTTGAGTTCGGCGACATCCTTCACGTGCACCGCACCCGCCCCGAGGCTCGCGGCGTGAGCGGCGAAGTCGATCGCCACCGGCGCGCCGCAATCCTCGAGCAGGTTGTTGAAGCGCGGGCTGCCGCTGGCCAGTTGCAGGCGCTGGATGCAGCCGAAGCCGCGGTTGTCGAGCACGACGACGATGATCTTCAGCCCGAGCATCACCGAGGTCGCGATCTCCGAATTGAGCATCAGGTACGAGCCGTCGCCCACCATCGCGATGACCTCGGCCTCGGGCCGCGCGAGCTTGACGCCCAGCGCACCCGCGATCTCGTAGCCCATGCACGAGTAGCCGTACTCCATGTGGTAGCCGCCGGGGCGCGTGCTGCGCCAGAGCTTGTGCAATTCGGCCGGCAGGGTGCCGGCGGCGCACACCACGATGTCGTTGCCCGGCGAGTCGGCGGCCGAGTCCCGCACCGCGCCGATCACCTCGGCGTCGTAGGGCAGTTCGCCCGCGGGCGGCGCGGCCGTGGTCAGCTCGGTGACCCGCGCGTTCCAGTGCGACGCAAGCTGCCGTGCGCGCACGGTCCAGGCTTCGTCGGCGCGCCAGCTGCCGGGCCGCAGCGCCGCAAGCACCACACGTGCATCGGCCACGAGCGCCCGGCCGCGCCACTTGGCGGCATCCATCGGTTGCACGTTGAGCGACAGCAGCCTCGCGTTCGGCCACAGCGAATGTGAGGCCGTGCTGAAGTCCGACAGCCGCGTGCCGATCGCCAGCACGAGGTCGGCGTCCGCCGCGAGCGCGTTGGCCGCGGGCGACCCTGTGACGCCAATCGCACCGACGTTGAGCGGGTGGTCCCATGCCAGGCTGCCCTTGCCGGCCTGCGTCTCGGCCACCGGCACGCCATGCGTCGTGGCCCAGGCAGCGAGCGAGGCGCCGGCGCGGCTGTAGAGCACGCCGCCACCAGCGACGACGAGCGGGCGGCGCGACGACGTCAACAGATCGTTGGCTTCGGCGAGTTCGTGCGCGTCGGGCGCGGGCCGGCGGATGCGCAGCGGCGCGGGCGCGAGGAACGACTCGGGGCAGTCGAACGCCATCGCCTGCACATCCTGCGGCAGTGCGAGGCATACCGGGCCGCAGGTGGCCGGATCGGTCATGACCTGGATCGCGCGCGTCAGCGCGACGACGATCTGCTCGGGCCGCGTGATCCGGTCGAAGTAGCGCACCAGCGGCCGGAACGCGTCGTTGGCGCTGACATCGCCCGCGGCGAAATCCTCGACCTGCTGCAGCACCGGGTCGGGCGCGCGCGAGGCGAACACGTCGCCGGGCAGCAGCAGCAGCGGTAGGCGATTGACGTGCGCGAGCGCTGCGGCGGTGAGCAGGTTGGTCGCGCCCGGGCCGATCGAGGTGGTGACCGCCATGATGCGTTCGCGGAAGTTCGCCTTTGCGAACGCGATCGCAGCGTGCGCCATCGCCTGCTCGTTGTGCGCGCGGTGCGTGGGCAGCGCGCTGCCGTGCTGCGCCAGCGCCTCGCCCAGGCCGGCCACGTTGCCGTGGCCGAAGATCGCCCACACGCCTGCGCAATAGGGCTCGGAGCGACCGTCGTCGCGTTCGATCCGCAGCGCCGCGAGGTGGGCCACGAGGGCCTGCGCCATCGTCAGGCGGCGTGTCGTGCTCATCGTGCGGGTCTCCTCGTGTCGCGCCAGGCCGTGATCAGGTGGCCGAAGCGCGATGCGACACGCTCGACCAGCGCTGCATCGTCGATCGCGCCGGCCAGCCACTCGCGGCTCGCCTCGCCCCAGATCGTGCGCCCGACCATGAAGCCGCGCACGATCGGGTGCGTCGCGGCGGCGAATCCCTCGACCAGTCGCTCCATCGGTTGGTTCAGTCCCAGCAGCACCACGCCGCGGCACTGCGGATCGCGTTCGGTGATCAATGTCGCCAGCGTGGGCCACGCGCCGCTGCGCATCGGCGCGAGCTTCCACCATTCGGGCTTCAGGCCGAGGTTGTAGAAACGTTTGACGGACCGCAGCACGGCCGCATCGTCGCCGCCCGGCGCGATGAGCTCGAGCAGCAACTCGTGGCCGCTGGCCCGCGTGGCCTCCCACAGCTCCAGCAGGCGCTCCTCCTGGGCGACGCGCAGCTCGGCCTCGTCGTCGGGGTGGGAATTGACCAGGCACTTGACCACCTGCTCGCGAGGCCAGCTGACGAGCGCCGTGCCGATCGACCGCGTGCCGTCGAAGGCCAGCGGGCGCGAGCCGGGTTGCTCGACCGGGCGGCCGACCCACAGGCCGCGCCCGGTTGCCGTGTGCAGCGCATCGATGCCATAGCGCTCGTCGATCAGCACACCGAACTGGCCTTGCAGCGCGTGGCGCTTCCCGGTGTCGTCGGCGGCGCGCAGCAGCAATTGCTTGAGCGCGGGCAGCTTCGTCAGCGGCGCGCCGGCCTCGCGCGCCATGGCCTCGAACTGCGATCGGTGGTCGAAGGCCATCACGTGGAGCACCGGCCACTCGGCGCGATTCGGCGTGGTGCGATGCAGGTGCGCCAGGACCGGGTCGGCGTCGACCTTGGGCAGTCGCCGGCCGCTGAACCAGTGCGCCAGTTCAGCCGGCGTCGGCATCGCCGGCGCGCAGGCGTGGCGCGAGACGACGATCGCACCGCACGCATTGGCGATGCGCGCCGCGCCGTGGAAGTCTTCGCCCCTCAGGAAACCGGTCAGCAGGCCCGCGGCGAAGGCATCGCCCGCACCGAGGATGTTCATCACCTCGATGCGCTCACCGACGACCGTGGGCGCGTCCTCGAGCCGCGCCGGCACCGCGCCGTCGATGAAGCAGCAGCCGCGGGCGCCGAGCTTGACCACCAGCGCAGCCGGGGTCACCTCACGCACGCGGCGCAGCGAGGCCAGCAAGTCGCCGGGCACGCCGCCGGCGATCAGGAATTCCTCCTCGGTGCCGATCAACAGCTCGAACTGCGGCAGCAGCTCCTGCAGGCGCGCCGTCACGGCGGCGTCGGCGACATAACGGTTAGCACCCTCGCCGCGCCGGGTCAGGCCCCACAACACCGGGCGGTAGTCGATGTCGAGCACGCGCACCGCGCCGTGCTTGCCGGCGTGTGCGAGGGCGACCATCGAGGCCGCACGCACGGTCGGCGTCGACAGGTGGGTGCCGGTGATCAGCAGCGCGCGGCAGCCGGCGATGAAGTCCTCGCTGATCCGTGAAGCGTCGATCGCCATGTCGGCGCAGTTCTCGCGCACGAACAGCAGCGGGAAGGTGTCGCGGTCCTTCAGGCCCAGCAGCACGAGCCCGGTCAGGCGCTCGGGGTCGACCTGGACCTGCGACGTGTCGCAGCCCTCGCGCTGCAGCGTCTCGACCAGGAAGCGGCCCATCTGCTCGTCGCCGACGCGCGAGATCATCGCGCTCTTCAGGCCCAGTCGCGCCACCCCGAAGGCGATGTTCGCCGAGCTGCCGCCGAGGTACTTGGCAAAGCTGGCCACGTCTTCCAGCCGCGAGCCGACCTGCTGGGCATACAGATCGACCGCCAACCGCCCGAGGCAGGCGATGTCGAAACGGCGGGGGCCGGAGAAACGAAGACCGCTCACGCGCAGGCTCCTGTGAGGCGCTGGTCGATGGTTGTCAAAACGAGTGCACGGATGGTAGCCAGTTCGGTCCAGAGTCGACCGTCACCGCATTGGCGACGGCGGGTCTGCGGCATTGAACGTTCGTGATGGGCGGACCGTGAATGATCACGCGCGAGATCTGTCCGTCAGTTGACTGCCAGGAGCGAGCCGTCGCGTCGCGATCCCAAGGCGTCCACGAATGGGCCGAAGGCGGGCATCCGCTGCCTCGACCGGGCAACAAGACCACGCTGTAGATTAGCAAGTGGCGCACCGGGCATCTTCGCTTCGGCTCGACCACTGCGTACCAGGCCAGGGATGTGCCGCTGCTTGAGCGCAGCGCCGCAACCCGCGACCGTGTAAGCATCGCCTGGAGGACGTTGTGACCGACCAAACCGTTGCGTTCGACTACGCCGATACGGGTTCCGGCCCGGCCCTGCTGTTCCTGCCCGGGAGCTTCGGCACGGGCACGGGCTGGAAAGCGGTCATGGGGCATCTCGGTGACGGTTACCGCATGGTCACGACCAGCCTGCTGGGCTACGGCGCCACGCCGGACATCCGGCCTGACGGCAATGCCACCATGGCCCAGCAGGTCGGCCTCATCGACCGCATCATCGACCGGATCGGCACCTCCCCCCATGTGGTGGGGCACTCGTACGGCGCACTCTCCGCCATCGTCCATGCCTTGACCGGTCGACACCGGCCCGCGAGCTTGGTGCTCGTGGAAGCGAACCCGCTGGGTTTGCTGCGCGCGTCGGGAGACCTGGAGCACTACGGGATGTTCGAGTCGATGACGGGCCCGTACTTCGCCGACTTTGCCCGCGGCGACGCCGAGGCGGCCCGGCACGTCATCGACTTCTACGGCGGTCCGGGCACCTTCGATTCGATGCCGCCGAAGGTCCGCAGCTACATCGTCGCGACCACCGCGGTGAACGTGCGCGACTGGTCCTCGGGCTGGTCTTTCGAACCCAGCAAGGAGACTTTGCGGTCGATCGACATGCCGACGACGGTGGTTCGCGGAGGAAACGGGCATCCGGCCATGCTCAGGATCGCCGAGCTTCTGCACGAATCGATCCCTGCGGCGCAGATCGTCACCATCGAAGGCGGGAGCCACTTTCTTCCGAGCAGCCATCCCGCGGAGATCGCCGCGCTGATTCGGCAGCATGTCGATGGAACGCCGGCGACGTGAGGCTGGACATGCGCCCGTTCATTTTCTTTCGTGCCGCGCGCCCGATGCCATGGACCCGACCAGGGTGCCGGCGCTACGATGACTCCCCGACGGCTCATCTCGGACGACGCGTGCGATGGACATGACTGACGATCGGGCGCTGGCAGATTGGCTCTGGCGGCTCTGGGGCCGCATCGAAGCGTGCTTGGCCATGGTGGGCCTGGCCGCAACGCTGCTCGTCACCAGCCCGGCGGCGGCACAAGCGGTCGCTTCGCCGTATGCCATCGACATCCCGCGCTGGTTCTCGAACAGCCTGCTGGATTTCAAGGACGAGATCCCGGAGGCGGCGCGCGAAGGCAAGCGCGTGATGGTCTATTTCGGCCAGGACGGGTGCCCGTACTGCAAGGCGCTGATGCAGGCCAACTTCGGCCCTGGCCCGATCGCCGACAAGACGCGCAGGCACTTCGTCGCGATCGCGATCAACATCTGGGGCGACGCCGACGTCACCTGGATCGACGGCAGCAAGACGACCGAGAAGGCGCTCGCACGCAAGCTGAACGTGCAGTTCACGCCGACGCTGCTGTTCTTCGAGACCGACGGCCGGCTCGTGCTGCGCCAGAACGGCTACCAGCCGCCCGAACGGTTCACGCACCTGCTCGACTACGTGATCCAGCGCCGCGACCGCGAGCTGTCGCTGGCCGAGTACATGAGCGCGCAGATCAAGGAGCCCGAGATTGCCGTGCGCGAAGCGCGTCCCTACCTAATGCGCGACCCGGCCAACCTGGCGCGCGCCGGCCGCGGCCGGCCATTGGCCGTCCTGTTCGAATCGCCATCGTGCAAGACTTGCGCGGAAATGCATGCCGAGGCCTTCGGCCGCGAGTCGCTGCGGGCGCTGCTGCGCGGCTTCGACGTGGCGCGGCTGGTGCCGGGCGCACCGGCGAAGCTGGCCACGCCCGACGGCCGCCCTGCCGACGCGCGCAGCTGGGCGCGCGAACTGCAGATCAACCTGTACCCGACGGTGGTCTTCTTCGACGCACGGGGCAAGGAGGTGTTCCGCTTCGACGGCTACATGCGGCCCTTCCACATCGAAAGCGCCTTCGACTACGTCGCCAGTGGCGCCTACGACCGCGAGCCGCAGTTCCAGCGCTTCGTCCAGGCGCGCGCGGACAAGCGGCGCGAGCAGGGCCAGCCGGTCGACCTGTGGCGCTAGCGGTTGTTGACGGGGCCGGTTGATCGCGCGGACACACGCCGCTGCCCCCGGGCCACGCCGCGCAGCGCTACAGTGCAACGCCCGTCCGCGCCACGCACCCGCCATGACCACCGACACCGCACCGCGCCACCACAATACCCGCGCCCTCATTACCGGCGGCACCCAGGGCCTGGGGCTGGCGGTGGCGCGCCGGCTCGCGCAAGAAGGCGCGGCGGGCATCGTCGTCAGCGGCCGGCGCGAGGCGCTCGGCGAAGCAGCGGCAGCCGAGGTGCGCGCGCTGGGCAGCGAGTGCCACTACGTGCGCGCCGACATCGGCGTGGCCGGCGACTGCCGGCGCCTGATCGACGAGTCGCTGGCCCGGCTGGGCAGCCTCAACGCCCTGGTCAACTCCGCAGCCACCACCGAGCGGGGTACCCTGCTCGACACCACGCTCGAGATGTGGCAGCAGCAGATGGACATCAACGCGCGCGGGCCCTTCCTGCTGATGCAGGGTCTGGTCCGGCACCTGCTCGAGCGTGGCGCTGCGGGCTCGATCGTCAACGTGCTGTCGCAGTCGGCGCACTGCGGGCAGTCGTTCCTGGTGCCGTACTCGGCGTCGAAAGCGACCCTGGCCAACCTGACGAAGAATGTCGCGCAGAGCTACCGCGCGCAGCGCATCCGCTGCAATGGCGTGATGGCCGGCTGGATGGACACGCCGGGCGAGACCGCGATCCAGAAGAAGGCGCACGGTGCGGCAGACGACTGGCTGGTCCGCGCCGAGGCGTCGCGGCCGATGGGCCAGCTCGCCAAGCCAGCCCAGCTGGCCGGCCTGATCAGCTACATGCTCAGCCCCGAGTCGGGCGTGATGACCGGTGCGCTGGTCGATTACGACCAATGGGTGCCCGGCGCCCAGCCCGAATAGCGTTGACCCCTCCGAGGAGACCGAAATGAGAAACGTCGCCGTGTTCGGCGCCGGCCGCATCGGCCGCATCCATGCCACCAACCTGGCCGCCCTGCCGGGCGTGCGCCTGCGTTTCGTCTGCGACCCGGTCGCCGACAGCGCGGCCGGGCTGGCTCAGTTGCTCGGTGCCGCCGTCTCGACGCCCGAGGCGGTTCTGGCCGACAAG
>Ga0224510_10001006_pt1 | contig 19423 bp, 16 predicted proteins | sample SF_May12_sed_USG_FD_170161 | JGI IMG/M metagenome (GOLD analysis project Ga0224510, IMG submission 170161) | Sediment microbial communities from San Francisco Bay, California, United States - SF_May12_sed_USGS_4_1 | ecosystem: Environmental > Aquatic > Marine > Sediment | place: USA: California... | reverse complement strand
GACATCGAGAAGCTGCGTTCGTACTACCTGGACCGCGGCTACGCGAACATGGACGTCGAGACGACGCAGGTCGCGATCACGCCCGAGAAGGACGACATCTACATCACCCTGAACGTGAAGGAAGGCGAGGTCTACCGCATCTCGGGCATCAAGATCGCGGGCAATCTCGTCGTGCCCGAGACCGACCTCAATGCACTCGTGGCGGTGCGCCGCGGCGACGTGTTCTCACGCAAGCTGGTCACGCAGACCACCGAACTGATGGCGCTGCGCCTCGGCCAGGACGGCTACGCCTTCGCGAAAATCGATCCGGTGCCGAAAGAAAATCCCGAGACCAAGGAGATCGAACTCACGTTCCTCGTCGATCCGGGCAACCGCGCGTACGTGCGCAACATCCTGTTCACCGGCAGCACCGGCATCAACGACAACGTGCTGCGCCGGGAAATCCGCCAGATGGAAGGCGGTTATCTCTCGAACGCGGCAGTGGATCGCTCGAAGGTGCGCCTGCAGCGCCTGCCGTTCATCGAGAAGGTCGAGGTCGAAACCAACCCGGTGCCGGGCACGCCCGACCTGGTCGACGTCACCTACGACATCAAGGAAGGCCTGCCGGGCCAGTTCTCCGGCGGCATCGGCTACTCCGAATCGCAGTCGATCCTGCTGAACGGCAGCTTCGTGCACAGCAACTTCATGGGCACCGGCAACCGCGTGGCCGCGGAGTTGAACGCCGGCCAGTACAGCAAGGTGTTCAGCCTCTCGCACACCGATCCGTACACCACGGTCGACGGCGTGTCGCGCACGGTTTCCGCCACGTGGCGCCGCATCAGCCAGTTCACGCGGTCGTCGTCCGACTTCGAGACCGAGACCGGCACGCTGGGCCTCGACTACGGCTGGCCGATTTCGGAATTCCAGTCGGTGCGCATGGGCCTCGCGCTGCAGCGTTCGGATCTCTTCACCGATCCCACCTCGAGCGCCGCCGAAGCGTTGTACTGGGTGCAGAACAACGGCAACACGTACACCGAGGAGCAGACGGTCGGCGTGCCCCCGATCACGCTCACCTACTACGGCACGAAGTTCGACACGTTCGAATACTCGGTCGGCTGGTCGTTCGACTCGCGCAACCGCGCCCTGTTTGCCGACCGCGGCATGCGCCACCGCGCCAACGCCTCGTACGCGCTGCCGGGCAGCGACATCGAGTTCTACAGCTTCAACTACGACTACCTGCAGTTCATCCCGCTGGGCAAATGGCTCACGGTCATGCTCAACAGCGAACTGGGCTACGCCGACTCGCTCGGCGACACGACGTCGATGCCGCCTTACCGGCGCTTCTTCGCGGGCGGTCCCGAGACGGTGCGCGGTTACCGCGAAAGCCGCATGGGCCCGAAGGACTCGTTCGGCAACCCGTACGGCGGCAACGTCAAGTTCACGAACCAGCTCGAGCTGCTGCTGCCAATGCCTGCCAAGTGGAGGAACAGCGCGCGTTTCAGCCTGTTCTTCGACGTGGGCAACGTGTTCTCGGTGGACGAGGACGTCAACTTCGTCGGCCGCGACGGAGTGACTCCGGTGTCTTATGACTTCGCGTTTGATAAACTGCGGTATTCGACCGGCGTCGCCGTCCAGTGGATGGCGCCGCTCGGCGTGTTCCGGTTCAGCTACGCATTGCCGCTCAACGAATTCAAGGGCACCAACGTCGAATATCCCGACGAGACGGAAGGCTTCCAGTTCTCGATCGGCCAGGCTTTCTGAGGTAAACCGTTCCATGCGCATCAAGTCCGTCCTGCTTGCTTTCATCACCCTCGCCGCCACCTCGCTGCCGCTGTCGGCCGCGCAGGCCCAGGCCAAGATCGGTGTCGTCAACGTGGCGCGCCTGCTGCAGGAGGCACCGCAGGCGCAGGCGGCCTCGCAGGCGCTCGAGAACGAATTCGCCGCGCGCAAGCGCGACCTGCAGAACATGGAGCGCGACCTCAAGGCGCGCGAGGACAAACTGCAGAAGGACGGTGCGACGATGGCCGAGGCCGAGCGCCGCAACCAGGAGAAGGCGCTGCGCGACGGCCAGCGCGAGTTCGCGCGCAAGCAGAACGAGTTCCTGGAAGACCTGAACGTCCGCCGCAACGAAGCGCTGGGCCAGCTGCAGCGTTCGGTGCTGCAGGAAGTGCAGGCCTACGCCAAGACCGCGGGCCTCGACCTCGTTATCGCCGACGCGCTGTTCGCCAGCCCGGCGATCGACATCACGGCGCAGGTGCTCTCGGCGTTGCAGGCCAAGGGCCGCGCGCCCGCGAAGCCCTGATCACCACCGGACCGGGACCGCAGGGGAGCTGGAGGGCACATGCCGGTACGCCTGGGCGAACTGGCAGCGCGTTTCGGCTGTGAACTGCGGGGCGACCCGGACGCGCTCATCGAGCGCGTAGCGCCGCTGCAGGATGCGGGCGCCGGGTCGGTTTCGTTCCTGGCCAATCCCAGGTACCGCCGGCACCTCGCCAGTACCGGCGCCACAGCTGTCGTGCTCGATGCGTCGAATGCCGACGGGTGTCTCACCAACGCGCTGGTTGCCACCAATCCTTACGCCACTTACGCCCGTATCGCGCAGGTGCTGTATCCCGAGTGTCCGCCGCTCGCCGGGCGACACCCGACCGCTGTTATCGATCCGTCGGCCAGCGTCGACCCCACGTCTGCCATCGGTCCGCACGTCTACGTTGGCCCAGGCGCGCGCATCGGCGCGCATGTGCAGCTTGGGCCGGGCTGCGTCGTGTTCGACGGTGTCGAAATCGGCGCAGCGACGCGGCTGGTCGCCAATGTCACGGTCGCGGCTGAGGTTCGCCTGGGCGAGCGTTGCCTGCTGCATCCCGGCGTCGTCATCGGCGCCGATGGCTTCGGTCATGCGCCGGACACCAGCGGCTTCGTCAAGATTCCGCAGGTCGGCACCGTCGTGATCGGCGACGACGTCGAGATCGGCGCCAACACGACGGTGGACCGTGGCGCGATTGGCGACACGGTGATCGAGAATGGCGTCAAGATCGACAACCAGGTGCAGGTGGGGCACAACTGCCGCATCGGTGAACACACGGTGATCTCCGGCTGCGTCGGAATTTCCGGCAGCGTCACCATCGGCCGCCGGTGCATGCTCGGCGGCATGGTGGGCGTCGTCGGCCACCTGCAGATAGCCGATGACGTGTATCTCACCGGCAAGACGATGGTGACCCACTCGATCACCAAGCCGGGGCTGTATTCGGGGCAACTGCCCTTCGACGAGGCACGGCGCTTCCGGCGCAACAGCGCGCGGTTCCAGCAACTGGACGCGCTGGCACGCCGGGTACGCAAGCTCGAGCGGGGCGGGGCGGACGTGCCGCAGGACGAACAGGAAGACAACGACAATGACTGAAGCGCAGGGCGGATTCGGCATCGACGAAGTGATGCGGCGCTTGCCGCACCGTTACCCGATGCTGCTGGTCGATCGCGTGCTCGAGTGCGTGCCGGGCGAACGCCTGGCGGCGGTCAAGAACGTCACGGCCAACGAGCAGTTTTTCAACGGCCATTTCCCGGGCCGTCCCGTGATGCCCGGCGTGTTCATGCTCGAGGCGCTGGCGCAGGCCGCCGGCATCCTCTGTTTCGTCACGGCCGGCATCTACCCGGACGAGAACGTGAAGTTCTATTTCGCCGGCATCGACAAGGCGCGGTTCCGCCGCCCGGTCGTGCCGGGCGACCAGCTCCTGCTCAAGGTCGTGCTCGAGCGCCGCATCCGCACGATCTGGAAGTTCTCGACCGTGGCCGAGGTCGACGGCCAGGAAGCCTGCTCGGCCGAAATGCTGGTGATGCCGGGCTGATGCGCGCCGGCGATACGAAGGGGAGGCAGCGATGACTGGCACCATCCACGCGACGGCGATCGTCGCGCCGGACGCGATCCTCGGTGAAGGCGTCGAAGTCGGCGCCTACAGCGTGATCGGTCCCGACGTCCGCGTCGGACCGCGCACGCGCATCGGCGCGCACGCGATCATCCATCGTCACACCACGATCGGCTCGGACAACATCATCCACAGTTATGCGTCCGTCGGCGACGCGCCGCAGGACAAGAAGTACGCGGGCGAGCCCACGCGCCTCGAACTCGGCGACCGCAACGTCGTGCGCGAGTTCGTCACGCTGAACCGCGGCACGACCAAGGATCGTGGCGTCACCACGATCGGCAACGACAACCTGTTCATGTCGTACTCGCACGTCGCGCACGATTGCGTCGTCGGCAACCAGTGCGTGCTCGCCAATTCGGCGACGCTCGGCGGCCACGTGGTGCTCGGCGACTGGGTTATCATGGCCGGCTTCGCCGCGATCCACCAGTTCTGCAAGGTGGGTGCGCACGCGTTCCTCGCCAACAACGCCGCCGTCACGCGTGACGTGCCGCCGTACGTGATGGCCGTCGGCGGGCCTGCCAAGCCGCACAGCATCAACTCCGAAGGCCTCAAGCGCCGCGGCTTTTCGCCGCAGCAGATCCGCAACCTGCGCAACGCCTACCGCGTGCTGTACCGTTCCGGGCTGCGGCTCGAGGAAGCGGTCGAGCAATTGAGTGCGGCCGCGAAGGAACAGCCCGAGGTGCAGCTGCTGGTCGACTTCATCCCGCAGTCCACGCGCAGCCTCGTAAGATAAGAAATTGAAAGCGGGGCTGATCGCAGGCGAGGCTTCCGGCGACAACCTCGGCGGCGGTTTGCTGCGCGAACTGCGCGTACGGGAGCCGTCCATCACGGCGTTCGGCGTCGCCGGCCCACGCATGGTCGAGGCCGGCTGCGAAGCGTGGGTCTCGTACGAAGAACTCGCGATCATGGGTCTCGCCGAGATCCTGCGGCACCTGCCGCGGCTGCTGCGCCTGCGGCGCGACCTGGTCGCAAGGCTGCTCGCGGCGCGTCCCGACGTGTTCGTCGGCATCGACTCTCCCGAATTCAACCTGCGCGTCGCCGCGCAGCTGAAGGCCGCGGGCATTCCTACAGTGCAATACGTCAGTCCGCAGGTCTGGGCCTGGCGGCAGGGCCGTGTGCGCACCATTGGCCAGTCGGTCGATCTCGTGCTGTGCGTGCTGCCGTTCGAGAGCCGCTTCTACGACGCGCACGACGTGCGTGCCGTCTTCGTCGGGCACCCGCTTGCCGATCGCATCCCGCTCGAGTCGCCGCCGGCCCCGGCGCGCGTCGCACTCGGCCTCGATGCGCACGCACCGACGGTGGCCGTGCTGCCCGGCAGCCGCCGTGCCGAAGTCACCAGGCTCGGTACACCTTTCGCCGCCACCATGGCGTGGTTGCACGAGCGCCGTCCCGACTTGCGTTTCGTTGCCCCGATGGCCAACCCCGGAGTGCGTGCCGCGTTCGAGCGGAACCTGCGGCAGCACGCGGCCGCAGTGCCCGTGACGCTCGTCGATGGCCGCGCGCAGGAAGCCCTGGCCGCCGCGGACGCGGTGCTCGTGGCGTCGGGCACGGCCACGCTCGAAACCGCGTTGATCAAGCGGCCCATGGTGGTCGCATACCGGCTCGCACCCGCCACGGCCTGGATCATGCGCAGCTTCCGCCTCATGAAGGCGGATTTCTTCGCGCAACCGAACCTGCTCGCGGGGCGCCAGGTCGTGCCGGAGTTCCTGCAGGAAGAGGTGCGGCCTGACGTGCTCGGTCCCGCGCTGCTGCAACAACTCGAGCGGCCGGACCGCGCGGAACTCGTCGCCACGTTCGCCGAGATCCACGCCGCGCTGCGGCAGGACGCGAGTGCCCGGGCCGCCGATGCGGTGCTCGAGCTCGCCCGCCAACGGTCGCGGCAGCGATGAGGCGAGCCGCGGCGGGCCAGACAGGGCTCGACCTGCGCAATGCGGGACTCACGGCCGGGATCGACGAGGCGGGCCGTGGGCCACTCGCGGGCCCCGTGGTCGCCGCCGCGGTCATCCTCGACCGCAAGCGCCCGATCCGGGGCATCGCGGATTCGAAGGTACTGTCTCCCGAGTTGCGCGAGGAACTCGCGCTGCGGATCGAGAGCCGCGCCATCGCGTGGGGTCTCGGCTGGGCCGACCCCTGCGAAGTGGACGCAATCAACATCCTGCAGGCGACGCTGCTTGCCATGCGGCGCGCGCTGCTGGGGCTGCGCTGCGCGCCGTCGCACGTGATCGTCGACGGCGACCGCTGCCCGAGTCTCGCCGGGCTCGCGCTCGACTGCACCATAGAGGCGGTCGTGGCGGGTGATTCGAGCGTGACTTGCGTGGGAGCGGCGTCGATCCTCGCCAAAGTGGCGCGTGACCGGTTCATGTGCGATTTGGACGCGCGTTACCCGGGGTATGGGTTCGCCGGCCACAAGGGGTACGGCACGCCGGAGCACCTCGACGCCCTGCGTCGATTGGGGCCTTCACCGGTCCACCGGCGCAGCTTCGCGCCGGTACAATCGTGCCTTCCCCGCTGAGTGCCGCTGCCCGTCGCCATGGCCGTCCGGTTCGTCCATCTCCACGTCCACACCGAGTACTCGCTCGTCGATGGCGTCGTGCGCATCGAAAGCGAGCAGGGCGACGACGGCAAGCTGTTGCGCGAGGGCCTCATCGACGCTACCTCGCGGATGGGCATGCCGGCCGTCGCGCTCACCGATCAGGCCAACCTGTTCGCGCTGGTCAAGTTCTACAAGACCGCGCAGTCGAAGGGCGTCAAGCCGCTGATCGGCGTCGACGCCCTCGTGCGCGACGACGCCGAACGCAGTGAGCCCTCGCGGCTGGTGCTGCTGTGCCAGGACGCCGGCGGCTACCTCAACCTCACGCGGCTGGTCACGCGCAGTTACCTCGAAGGCCAGGGCAAGCACGGGCCCACGCTGCACCGCAGCTGGCTCGATTCCGAATCTACGCAAGGACTGATCGCGCTTTCAGGCGCGCGCGAGGGCGACGTGGGCCGTGCACTCGTCGCGCATCGTGAACCGGAAGCACGCGCTGCACTCACGAACTGGCTCGGGCTTTTCGGCGACCGCTACTACCTCGAACTCCAACGCACCGGCCGGCCAGGAGAAGAAGATTGCATCGCAGGGTCGCTGCAGCTCGCGGTCGCGCATGGCGTGCCCGTCGTTGCGACCAACGACGTGCGCTTCATCCGGCCCGAGGATTTCGAGGCGCACGAGGCACGCGTCTGCATCCACGAAGGCACGCTGCTGGCGGACGCCTCGCGGCCGCGCCGCTACAGCGAGGAACAGTACCTGCGTTCGCCTGAGGAAATGGCGCAGCTCTTCGCCGACATCCCGGAAGCGCTCGAGAACTCGGTCGAGATCGCACGGCGGCTCAATCTCGAGATCAAGCTCGGTAAACCGTCGCTGCCCGCGTATCCCGTGCCTGCCGGCCAGACCACCGAGGAGCACCTGCGCGAGGAGTCCAGGCAGGGGCTCGAGCGGCGCTGGTCCGCGATCACTGCTCAGCTCGGCGCGCAGATGCCGCGCGAGGAGTACGACGCACGGCTGGTGCGCGAGCTTGACGTGATCTGCCAGATGGGGTTCGCGGGCTACTTCCTGATCGTGGCCGACTTCATCCGCTGGGCGCGTGAGAACGGCGTGCCCGTGGGGCCCGGCCGTGGTTCGGGCGCCGGTTCGCTGGTCGCATATGCGCTCGGCATCACCGACCTCGATCCATTGCGCTACGACCTGCTGTTCGAGCGGTTCCTGAATCCCGAGCGCGTGTCGATGCCCGACTTCGACGTCGACTTCTGCATGGAAGGCCGCGACCGCGTCATCGACTACGTGGGTCAACGCTACGGGCGCGAGCGCGTCTCGCAGATCATCACGTACGGCACCATGGCGGCGAAGGCGGTGGTGCGCGACGTCGCGCGCGTGCAGGGCCTGAGCTACGGCTTCGCCGACAGCATCGCCAAGCTGATTCCGTTCGAACTCGGCATCACGCTCGACGGCGCGCTCGAGAAGGAAGATGAGCTGCGCAAGCGCTACCGCAACGAGGAGGACGTGCGCCAGCTGATCGACATGGCGCGCTCGCTCGAGGGCCTGGTGCGCAACGCGGGCATGCACGCGGGTGGCGTGGTCATCGCGCCCTCCGTGCTGACGGACTTCGCGCCGCTCTATTGCGATCCGGAGGGCACCAGCGTAGTCACGCAGTTCGACAAGGACGACGTCGAGGCCGCGGGTCTCGTCAAGTTCGACTTCCTCGGCCTGCGCACGCTCACGATCATCGACTGGGCGCTGAAGACGATCAATGCCGCCCGCGCGCAGCAGGGCGAGCCTCCGCTCGACATGTCCACGCTGCCGATGGACGACGCCGCGACGTACGCGCTGCTGAAGCGCTGCGAAACGACGGCCGTGTTCCAGCTTGAATCGCGCGGCATGAAGGACCTGATCAAGCGCCTGCAGCCCGATACGTTCGAGGACATCGTGGCGCTCGTCGCGCTGTTCCGGCCGGGCCCGCTCGAGTCCGGCATGGTCGACGACTTCATCGACCGCAAGCACGGCCGTGTCGGTGGCGGCATCGATTACCTGCATCCGGACCTGAAGCCGGTGCTGTTCCCGACCTATGGTGTCATCGTCTACCAGGAACAGGTGATGCAGATCGCGCAGGTGCTTGCGGGCTATACGCTCGGCGGCGCCGACCTGCTGCGGCGCGCGATGGGCAAGAAGAAGCCCGAGGAGATGGCGAAGCAGCGTTCCATCTTCGTCGAAGGCGCGACCGCGCGCGGCGTGCCTGAGGCGCAGGCTGCGTCGATCTTCGACCTGATGGAGAAGTTCGCGGGGTACGGCTTCAACAAGTCGCACTCGGCCGCGTATGCGGTGCTCTCGTACCACACGGCGTGGCTCAAGGCGCATTACCCGGCCGCGTTCATGGCCGCGGTGCTGTCGTCGGACATGGACAAGACCGACAAGGTCGTCACGCTGATCGACGAATGCAACCGCATGGGCCTCACCGTCGAGCCGCCCGACATCAATGCGTCGCAGTACATGTTCACGACGTCGGGGGTGAAGTCGATCCGTTACGGTCTCGGCGCGATCAAGGGTGTCGGCCAGGCCGCCGTCGAGAACATGCTCGAAGAACGCAATGCGCGCGGCCCGTTCCGCGACCTGCGCGACCTGTGCCGCCGGCTCGACCTCAACAAGGTCAACCGCCGCGTGCTGGAGGCGCTGATCCGTTCAGGCGCAACCGATTCCATGGGTGGCATGCGCCATCGCGCGTCGCTGATGCACCAGCTGCCGGCGGCGATGCAGGCGGCCGAGCAGTCGACCAAGGCGAAAGCGGCCGGCCAGGAAGACCTCTTCGGTTTGTTTACCTCTCCCATGTCAATGGGAGAGGTCGCGCGTAGCGCGGGTGAGGGGGGGCGCAGCCCGGGTGAGGGGGGGCGCAGCCCGGGTGAGGGGGCGCGCAGCGCGGGCGACGACCCACCGGCCGAGAAACTCGAAACCCTGCCCGAATGGGGCGAGGCCGTGCGCCTGGCAGGCGAACGCGAAACGCTGGGCCTGTACCTCACGGGTCACCCGATCGCGGAGTACGAGCGCGAACTGAAGCCCATCATCAGCGGCCGCATCGCCGACGTCGGTGGTGCCAAGCCGGTGAGCTCCGGCGAGGACAAGGGCAACACCTGGCGCGGCCCGGGCCGCAGCGTGACGGTGGCGGGGCTCGTGCTGGAAATCCGCAAGCGCGGCAACCGCAACAGCTTCATCTTGGACGATCGCAGTGGCCGACTCGAGGTCACGATGTTCGAGGACGTCTACCAGCAGTACCGCTCGATCGTGACCAAGGACGCCATCCTGGTCGTCGAAGGCGGCCTGCGCTGGGACGACTTCAGCGATGGCTGGCGCGTCGGCGCCAAGAAGATCATGGACGTCGACCAGGCGCGCGAGCAGTACGCCCGCAATCTCGTGCTGCGCTGGCCAGCGGCGCGCGCGAAGAACGGTGACGCCAGCAAGTTGATCGCGGCGCTCGAGCAGGCACTGCGGCCCAGCCAGGGCGGGCGCTGCAACGTGGCGGTGCGCTTTGCCAACAACGAGGCCGCGTCGATCCTCACGTTCGGGGAAGCATGGAAAGTGCGCCCTTCGCGCGAACTGATCGAGCGGCTCGGTTCCCTCGTCGGTCGCGACGGCGTCGAAATCTATTACGCCCCGCGCGACACCTGACGTCCTGGCCTGGCCTGGCCTAGCCGGGTCCGGCCCGGCAGGACGGGCAGCACGGTGCATCCGCTTGCCTGTTGCGCTCGAAAGCCTGTAAAAACCCACGAGCGAAGCGCACAAGGAACCCGGGAGAATCATGGATATCGATCGCTGGCTGCGTGAACTCAAGGTCCCGCGCGAGGCATACCGCGTCGTCTCGTTGCTGCCGCTGGTCTACGTGGCCTGGGCGGACGGCAAGATCCAGAAATCCGAGCGTGACGTCATCCTGCGCATCGCGCGCGAGAACGGCTTGCTCGCCCACGGCGGCGAGGACGCGTTGGCGCGCTGGCTCACCGATCCCCCGACGCGCCAGCAATTGCAGGCGGATCTCGCCGCGCTCAACGAACTGGCCCGCAAGGACCACGGCTCCCTGACCGGCGCATCGGGCGCCGACGAGGAACAGCTGCTGCTCGCGTGGTGCCAGGACGTGGCCGATGCGGCCGGCGGCATGCTCGGCCTAGGCCGGGCGCGCACCGACGCCGAGACTGCCGCGCTCAAGACCATCGCTGCCACGCTGGACATGAGCAATGCCAGCCAGTGGCGCGCGGCGTTGACCCCCTGACGACGCGCGCCCGCCCGCCGGCCGCGGCTGATTTGCGCCCGCGGCAGGGGTCCGGCATCCTTCGCCCCCTATGGCATTGAGTTTCCTCGACTTCGAGCAGCCCATCGCGGAGCTCGAGGCAAAAATCGACGAGCTGCGCTACGTCTCCTCCGACGCCGAAGTCAACATCGGCGAGGAGATCGCGCGCCTGCGCGCCAAGAGCCGCGCGCTCACCAACAGCATCTTTGCCAGCCTCACGCCGTGGCAGGTCGCGCAACTCGCGCGCCACCCGCAGCGCCCGTACACGCTCGACTACGCGGTCTCGATCTTCGAGGACTTCCAGGAACTGCACGGTGACCGCATGTACGCGGACGACCTCGCCATCGTCGGCGGCTTTGCCCGCCTCGCAGGCCGGCCAGTCATGCTGATCGGCCAGCAGAAAGGACGCGACACCAAGGAACGCGTGCGCCGCAACTACGGCATGCCCAAGCCCGAGGGCTATCGCAAGGCGTTGCGACTGATGAAGCTGGCCGAGCGCTTCCGCCTGCCGCTCATCACGCTGATCGACACGCCCGGCGCTTACCCTGGCGTGGGCTCGGAAGAGCGCAACCAGAGCGAGGCGATCGCGCGCAACCTGTTCGAGATGTCGACGCTGCGCGTGCCGGTGATCACGGCCGTGATCGGCGAAGGCGGATCGGGCGGCGCGCTGGCGATCGGCGTCTGCGATCGCCTGATCATGCTGCAGTACTCGATTTATTCGGTGATCTCTCCCGAAGGCTGCGCGTCGATCCTGTGGAAGAGCGCCGACAAGAAAGAACTCGCAGCCGACGCGATGGGTGTCACGGCCGAGCGCCTCGACAAGCTCGGTCTCGTCGACGAGGTGCTGCGTGAACCGCTCGGTGGCGCGCACCGCGATCCGCAGGCGATGTCCGATGCGCTCAAGGCGGCGCTGATCCGTCATCTCGACGACGTGTCGCAGCTGTCGGAAGACGCGCTGCTCGAGCAGCGCTACACGCGCCTGCGCGGACAGGGCGTCTACCGCGCGGTGAATTGAGCCGCGCGATGCCCGGGGCAGCGCGCACTGCCGCGGCCAGCTGATCGCCAAGGCCACCTCGCGAATCCCAGCCGCCGTGTTCACGCTTCCCCGGTTCGCGGCCCACCTGCACACACTGCTCGCGTCGCTGCCTGCGACCGCGTCAAACGCGCCGCTGTGTGTTGCGCTGAGCGGCGGCCTCGATTCGACCGTCCTGCTGGTGGCATTGGCGCGGTTGCGTGCGGAGGGAGGCCTGCCGTCGCCTGTTCGCGCGCTGCACGTGGATCATGGCCTGCAGGCAGATTCGCGGCGCTGGGCCGCGGCCTGTCGTTTGCTGGCGGAAGCGCTGGGGATCCCATTCGAAGACGTGCGGGTCGAGGTGCCTGACGCCGCTGGCCTGAGCCCCGAGGCCGCCGCCCGCACGGCACGCTACGGTGCCTTCGCCGCCCGGCTGGCGCCCGGCGAGGTCCTGCTGACGGCACACCACGCGGACGATCAACTCGAGACGATCCTGCTGCAGTGGTTGCGAGGAGGAGGGCTGCGCGCTGTCGCCGGCATGGCGGCTGTCGCTCCTTTTGGCGAGGCGTCGTGGCACGTCCGCCCGCTGCTCGACTTCCCACGCGTCGATCTTGCCCGCTGGGCGGAGGAGCAAGGCCTGCAGTGGCTCGAGGACCCATCGAACGCGGATCGCCGGTTCGACCGCAATTACCTGCGGCTCGAGGTCCTGCCGGCATTGCGCGCGCGCTGGCCCGGTGCCGCGACGACGGCGAGCCGCGTCGCTGAGTACGCCCGCGACGCGCTGGCACTCGAGGCCGCGTGCGTCGAAGGCGATCTCCCCGCTGCACTGTCGGGACGTGCGCTCCGCCTCGAGGCGCTGGTGCGCCTGCCGGAGCCGCGCCAGCGCGCCGTGCTGCGCGCGTGGCTCGCAGGTCTGGGGCTGCCGCCGGCGTCGGCGCGCACGCTCGCCGCGCTGCGTCACGACATGACGGTGGCCGCCGCCGGCCGGATTCCGGAGACGCGCTGGCAGGGCACCGTGGTGCGGCGCTACCGCGGCCACCTGTTTGCGAGCAGCCAGGGGCAACCGTTCGCAACCCGCGAGGGGGAATGGCCGCTGTCTGGCGGCGAGCCGTACGCATGGTCGGCGGCGTCAAGGCTAGTCAGTGTGGCCACGACCGGCGATGGATTGAGTCGTGCGCGACTGCCCGAGCGCCTGTCAGTCCGCCAGCGCGTGGGCGGCGAATCGTTCGTGCCCAGGGGCGGCGCACATCGGCGTGATTTGCGCAAGTGGCTGCAGGAGCGCGACGTGCTGCCGTGGCGGCGCGGCGAACTGCCGCTGCTTTTTGCAGGCGACCGTCTCGTGGCAGTGGCAGATCTTGGGGTTGCGGCCGATTTTGCAGCCCGTTCCGATGAACCTTCGTGGCGCATCGAGTGGGCCGGACGCGGCGACGTTACCCTTGGCGACGTCTTCGCATCGAAGTGGCCACTGCGCCCCGCGATCCGGTAGACTGCGCTCCCGTCGTGCTTCTAGCGACGGGGATTCCAATGACCAAATTCATCTGTGTAACCGGCGGTGTCGTCTCATCGCTGGGCAAAGGCATTGCTGCTGCCTCATTGGGTGCGATCCTCGAAGCCCGTGGCCTCAGGGTCGCCATGGTCAAGCTCGATCCGTACATCAACGTCGACCCGGGCACCATGAGCCCGTTCCAGCACGGCGAAGTGTTCGTGACGGACGACGGCACCGAGACCGACCTCGACCTGGGTCACTACGAGCGCTTCGTGCGCACCACTACCGGCCGTAACAGCAACTTCACGACGGGACGCATCTACGAGCGTGTCATCGCCAAGGAACGCCGTGGCGATTACCTGGGCGCCACCGTGCAGGTCATCCCGCACATCACCGACGAGATCAAGCACTGCATCCGCATGGGTGCGGGCGATGCCGACGTCTGCATGGTCGAGATCGGCGGCACGGTGGGCGACATCGAATCGCTGCCGTTCCTGGAGGCGATCCGCCAGCTCGGCGTCGAACTCGGGCGCAATAACGTGCTGTACATGCACCTGACGCTGATCCCCTACATCGCCACCTCGGGCGAGATCAAGACCAAGCCCACGCAGCACTCGGTCAAGGAACTGCGCTCGATCGGTATCCAGCCCGACCTCCTGCTGTGCCGCTGCCAGGACCCGCTGCCGCCCGAGCAGCGCCGCAAGATCGCGCTGTTCACCAACGTGGAAGAGCGCGCGGTGTTCTCGGCGGTCGACGCCGACGACATCTACAAGATCCCCTCGCTGCTGCACGAGCAGAAGCTCGACGAGATCGTCTGCGAGAAGTTCGGCCTGAACCAGTTGCCGCCGGCCGATCTCAGGGAGTGGAACCAGGTCGTGGCGGCCAAGGCGGGGCCCGACCTCACGATCAACCTGGCGATGGTCGGCAAGTACGTCAACCTCAAGGACGCGTACATCTCCCTGAACGAAGCCTTGATTCACGCGGGCCTGCGCACGCGCACGCGCGTGAACATCGAGTTCATCGAGGCGACCGACATCGAGAAGCACGGCACGGAGGCGCTCGCGGGCATGGACGCCATCCTGGTGCCGGGCGGTTTCGGCGAACGCGGCATCGAAGGCAAGATCGAGGCCGTGCGCTACGCGCGCGAGCACGGCGTCCCTTACCTCGGCATCTGCCTCGGCATGCAGCTCGCGATCATCGAATACGCACGCCACGTGGCGGGCCTCGAAGGCGCGCACAGCACCGAGTTCAATCGCGCGTCGCCGCACCCGGTGATCGCGCTGATCACCGAATGGCAGGACCAGAAGGGCACGGTCGAAGCGCGCGACGAGGCGTCGCAGCTCGGCGGCACGATGCGGCTCGGCGCGCAGGAAGTGCGGATCTCGCACGGTTCGCGCGCGCATGCGGTGTACGGCGCGGACGTGATCCGCGAACGCCATCGCCATCGCTACGAATTCAACAACACGTACCTGCAGCGCCTCATGAACGCAGGCCTGCGTTTCTCGGGCTTCTCGCGCGACGGGCTGGTCGAGATCATCGAGCTGCCGCAGCACCCGTTTTTCGTCGCCAGCCAGTATCACCCTGAGTTCCGCTCCACCCCGCGTGACGGCCATCCGCTCTTCACGGGCTTCATTCGCGCCGCGCGCGAATACAAGGCCGGCAAGCTGCCGGCGGCGGCGGGCGCATGAAGCTTTGCGGCTTCGAAATCGGCGCGGACCGGCCGTTCTTCCTGATCGCGGGCCCCTGCGTCGTCGAAAGCGAAGGCCTGGTCCTCGATACCGCGGGCCGCATGCAGGAGATCACGCGCGAACTCGGCATTCCGTACATTTTCAAGGCGAGCTACGACAAGGCCAACCGGTCGTCGAAGGCGAGCTTCCGCGGTCCCGGCATCGAAGAAGGCCTGCGCATCCTGTCCGAAGTGAAGCGCCAGCTCGGCCTGCCCGTACTCACGGATGTGCACGAAGACACGCCGCTGGCCGAAGTGGCCGCTGTCGTCGACGTGCTGCAGACGCCTGCGTTCCTGTGCCGCCAGACCAACTTCATCGTCAATGCGTGCAGCCAGGGCAAGCCCGTCAACGTCAAGAAGGGCCAGTTCCTGTCGCCGTGGGAGATGAAGAACGTCATCGACAAGGCGCGCTCCACCGGCAATGAGCAAATCCTGGCCTGTGAACGCGGCTTTTCGTTCGGCTACAACAACCTGGTGTCCGACATGCGCTCGCTCGCGGTGATGCGTGCGTATGCGCCGGTCGTCTTCGACGCCACGCATTCGGTGCAGTTGCCGGGCGGGCAGGGCAGTGCCTCGGGCGGCCAGCGCGAATTCGTGCCGGTACTCGCCCGTGCGGCCACCGCGGTCGGCGTCGCCGGCTTGTTCATGGAAACCCACCCCGATCCCGCGAACGCGCTTTCCGACGGCCCGAATGCCTGGCCGCTCGACCGCATGCGCTCGCTGCTCGAGGTGCTGCAGCAGATTGACCGGGCCGTGAAGCAGCGGCCGTTCGAGGAATCGAGCCTATGACCCAGCAGAAGACGAAGATCATCGAAATCCGCGCCCGCGAGATCATGGATTCGCGCGGCAACCCTACTGTCGAGGCCGATGTGTTCGGTGACGGCGGCGCCTTCGGCCGTGCCGCGGTGCCCTCGGGCGCATCCACCGGCACCCGGGAGGCGGTCGAACTCCGCGATGGCGACAAGAAGCGCTATGGCGGCAAAGGCGTACTGCAGGCGGTCATCAACGCGAACGGCGAGCTGCGCAATGCACTGATCGGCCACGACCTGATGGACCAGGCGGGCATCGACGCGAAGATGATCGCGCTGGACGCCACCGACACCAAGTCGCGTCTTGGCGCCAACGCCTTGCTCGCGGTTTCGCTCGCAGCGGCACATGCGGCGGCGAATGCCGCGCACAAGAGCCTGTTCCGGCACCTGGGCGGCCCGGGCCGCAAGGTGATGCCGGTGCCGATGATGAACATCATCAATGGCGGTGCGCACGCGGACAACAGCGTCGACATCCAGGAGTTCATGGTGCTGCCCGTCGGCGCGCCGAACTTCGCGGAGGCGCTGCGCTACGGCGCGGAGATCTTCCACACGCTGAAGAAAGTGCTGCACGAGCGCAAGCTCGCGACCGCCGTGGGCGACGAAGGCGGCTTCGCGCCGAACCTGCCTTCGAACGAGGCGGCGCTCGAAACCATCCTCGAGGCGATCGAACGCGCGGGATACAAGGCGGGGCGTGACGTTTACCTGGGCCTGGACGTGGCCAGCTCGGAGTTCTTCAAGGACGGCGTCTACCATCTCGAATCCGAAGGCCGCCAGTTCTCGCCAGGGCAGTTCGTCGATTACCTCGAGGGGCTCGCTAACCGCTTCCCGATCATCACGATCGAGGACGGCATGGCCGAAGGCGACTGGGACGGCTGGGCGCAGCTCACGCAGCGTCTCGGCAAGCGCATCCAGCTCGTGGGCGACGACCTGTTCGTCACCAACACGAAGATCCTGCGCGAAGGCATCCAGAAGGGCGTCGCCAATTCGATCCTGATCAAACCGAACCAGATCGGCACGCTGACCGAGACGCTCGCGGCGATCGACATGGCGGCCGACGCCGGCTACAGCGCCGTCGTGTCGCACCGTTCGGGCGAGACCGAGGACAGCACGATCGCCGACATCGCGGTGGCCACGCGGGCCACGCAGATCAAGACTGGGTCTCTGTGCCGCTCCGATCGCATCGCGAAGTACAACCAACTGCTGCGGATCGAGGCCGAGCTCGGCAACGAGGCGTCCTATGCGGGACGCGAGGCGTTCCCTGTGCCGCTGGCGGCCAGTTGTGCCTGATGGCCAAAGATTCTGTTAATCTTCCACGCCCATGACCATCCGGATCATGGCGGGGCTGTTGGCAGTGGCACTGATGCTGCTGCAATACCGCATCTGGGCGTCGCCCGACGGCATGCGGGAAGTGTGGCGCCTCGAAAAAGCCATCGAGGCCCAGACAGCAGAAAATACGCGGCTCGAATCGCGAAATCGCACCCTCGCTGCCGAAGTGCGCGACCTCAAGGACGGCCAGAAGGCCATCGAAGAGCGTGCCCGCACGGATCTGGGAATGGTCAAGACCAACGAGACCTTTTTCCAGGTCGTGCCGCCGGTGCAACCCGGCACTGTGATCACGCCCCCGCCTGACGTAACCCCTGCGGCAAAAAGGACGGCCCAGGCAACGGTGCCGTGATCGCTCCCGTGAGCCACGGGGGCCGTCACTGGGCCATCGTTCCGGCCGCCGGGCAAGGCGCCCGGTTCGGCGCCGGACTTCCCAAGCAGTACACGCCGCTGCTCGGCCGCCCGATGCTTTCCTGGACTTTGGCCGCGCTGCTGGCCGAACCGCGGCTGCAAGGCATCATGGTCGCGTTGGCCCCTGGCGACAGCCAATGGCGCACTGTTCCCGAAATGAACGATCCGCGTGTGCGCCGCTGCGATGGCGGCGACCGGCGTGAACACACGGTGGCGCGCGGTCTCGATGCGCTCGCTGGCGAGATGCTGGAAACCGACTGGGCGTTGGTGCACGACGCCGCACGGCCTTGCCTGCGACGCGAAGACATCGAGCTGCTGATCGACACGCTGGCGCGCGATACCGTCGGCGGCCTGCTCGCGCTGCCACTCGGCGATACGCTGAAGCGCGCGGATGACGCGGGCTGCAGCCTGGAGACGGTGCCGCGCGACCAGCTCTGGCGCGCGCTCACGCCGCAGATGTTCCGCGCCGGGCTGCTGCGCCGCGCGCTGGGGTTGTGCCGCGAGCGTGACCGCGGCGTGACGGACGAGGCCTCCGCCATCGAAAGCCTCGGGCTGCGGCCGCGGCTGCTGCGCGGCCACGCGGACAACATCAAGGTGACCAATCCGGAGGACGCCGCACTTGCCGAGGCGATCCTGCGGCGTGATCGACAATGAACGGCCGGGAACGAACGGGGGTTGGCACATGAGGGTGGGGATCGGTTACGACGTGCACGCATTCACCGAGGGTGACCACGTCACGCTGGGTGGCGTGCGCATTGCGCACGGCTACGGCGTGCGCGCGCACTCGGACGGCGACGTGGCGCTGCATGCGCTGTGCGATGCGCTGCTCGGCGCGATGGGCCTCGGTGACATCGGCGAGCATTTTCCCGACAGCGATCCCCGCTGGAAAGGCGCGGACAGCCGCGTGTTCCTGCGTCATTGCGCCGCGCTCGTGCGCGAACACGGCTGGCGCTTCGTGAACGCCGACCTCACGATCCTCGCCGAGGCGCCGCGCATCGGTCCCTACCGCGTGCAGATGCGGCAGCACATCGCCGATGACCTGGGTACGCGCATCGACCGCGTCAACGTCAAGGCAACGACGATGGAGGGCCTCGGTGCGATCGGCCAGCAGGAAGGCCTCGCATGCCAGGCCATCGTGCTGCTGGCTCACGGCGAAAACGCGAAGTTGCACGGGCAGGACGGGCATTGACCCCGGCACCGTGCGCGCACGGCGTGGCGCCCGCGACGGGCGCCATCCGCCGCGAGCCTGAACACTTCATCGTCGACGAGATCCTCGGCTTCGAGCCCGACGGCGGTGGCGGGCATGCGCTGCTGGTCGTAGAGAAGCGTGGCGCCAACACGGGCTGGGTCGCCGCGCAGCTCGCGGGCCATGCCGGCGTTGCGCCGCGGGACGTTGGGTTCTCGGGTCACAAGGATCGCCACGCGCTGACGCGCCAGGCGTTCACCGTGCCGTTGCCGCTGCAGGCGGATGTCGCGCAGTGCCTGCAGTGGCAGGGTCAGGATTACCGTGTCCTGTCAGCCCATCGGCACGGGCGCAAATTGCGCCCCGGTTCACACCGGGCGAATCGCTTCGAACTGCGCATCACCGAACTGCGTGGCGATCGCGGCGCGATTGAGGCATGCCTCGAGTCGATCCGTGCGCGCGGCGTGCCGAATTACTACGGACCGCAACGATTCGGGCGCGAAGGAGCGAACCTGCGGCGCGCGCAAGAGTGGGCGGCCGGTGGCACGGCGCCGCGTGACCGGGCGCAACGAGGATTCCAGCTGTCGGCCGCGCGCAGTCATGTGTTCAACGCCGTGCTCGCTGCCCGTGTGCAGGCGCAAACCTGGGATCGCCTGCTGCAGGGCGAGGCCGTGATGCTCGACGGCAAGCGCAGTTTTTTCGTGGCTGAAGCGATCGACGCCACGCTCGCGGCGCGCTGCACGGAGATGGACGTGCATCCCGGCGGTCCGTTGCCCG
>Ga0224510_10001004_pt1 | contig 19457 bp, 19 predicted proteins | sample SF_May12_sed_USG_FD_170161 | JGI IMG/M metagenome (GOLD analysis project Ga0224510, IMG submission 170161) | Sediment microbial communities from San Francisco Bay, California, United States - SF_May12_sed_USGS_4_1 | ecosystem: Environmental > Aquatic > Marine > Sediment | place: USA: California... | reverse complement strand
CCGACCCGCAGAGACGGGAGGATCAGTAAAAAGTACAACGGCAGCGAAAGCCAGACCCCGAGGTAGACGGCGACCTGGTTAAGTCTAAAGATAAAGGCCAGGGCGATGCCGATGAAGGTGTGGGTACCGAGAAGGGGAAAGGTTCCGGCGGTAATTCCCATGGCAAAGGCAAGGGCAATTTTTTCAGGCGAGATGCCCTGCAAGAGAAGCGACTTTATGACTTTCACAATGTAGTCGTATTTTTTTAAGAACCAGTTACGGTTCTTTTGTTCCAAATCTGATGGTGAAATTTCTGTGGTCCCGGTCGGCGAGGCCGGTTTTCGGGGCGCCGTTTTTTTTGGTTTGGGCGCGGACTTTTTCCCTGTGGCGGGTTTTGTGGAATTCTTGTTTTTCATTCGGATCAACTTTTCGCAAGTCCTGATATTCTGGCCAGATCATTACGTAAATGGAAAAAATAAAATTGGACGCGATATCAGCAAACGGAATTTCGTTAGTGAGGATCATATGACCCTTCGGGTGTTTTTACATAATGTTCAGGTTCTGATGTCGATAACGGACAAGGTAAAATCACGTACGGGTTGTTTTCCATGTCTTTTGGCTTTCCTGGTTGCGGCGATGCTGTCCCCGGGAAGTCAGGTTTATTCGGCGGCATCCGCCAGGGAACCGTCGCCGGCAAAGCCCGACATCTCTTTTGCCGTTTCCGGGTCCCTCTGGGGGTACAATAACGCCTATATTATGGAGTTTGGCCCCGATATTATTTTTGAAATTCCCCTTGAAAAAAGCCTGGTAAGATTTGACATCACCCTTCCGGTCTTTGTCGGGCTGGTTTATGAAAGCTCGGGTGAGACAACGACCTTCAAGGGGCTGCGGGGGTATTTTCGAGGTTTTGCCTCAAGCAATTACGGCACAACGGTGTGGCCCCGGATCGTAAGCCCGGGTATTTACATGGCGACCTGGCTGAAGTCGGCGTCGTGGCAGGGCGGCGACATGCGACTGGCGATTACCCCCGAAACCCCCGACATCGATTTTGCCGGCGGAAATGCCTTATGGTATAACCCCTTTTTTGACGCCCGGACGGGAATTTTGAACCGTTATGTGGAATTTTCACTTGGGGAAGAAAATAATTATGCGGGGGTGAATGCCTCAAGTCTTACCGATCCGCGTTTGCTGTTTGCTTATTACAAGGTTTTTCCGTTAAAAAAAATGCCGGTCGATTTTTTCAAGGGCTGGTCGGTTACGCCTGCCCTGTGGACCGACCTGGGGAACCTGTCAAAACCGGATTTTGGGGCCGCCGTGGAGACCTCTACCGGCGGCTTTGGAAATTCTTTTTTCCGGCTTTCATTGTCAGCCCAGGGGCATGTTTTTTCAACGCGGAACATTTTGGACGAGTCGTTGTCTTACCGGGTAGACGCCGGTCTGACAGGGCAGTTTCGGCCCTTTGGTATATACGTCGGTTACCTGGGTAAGAGCCCCAGGCATCCCTTTGGTCCCTACCTGAGCCCCCTGTACGTGGGCCGGGGCCCGGGCGACTACCAGGAAAATACCAAGAACCGGGGAATACTGGTCAGGTTAAAGCCGGGCCTTGAGGGCGACGAAAGACGGGGGGGTGGCTTTGCCGTCGATACCGAGATCTACCCCGATAACCCGATGACGTTTTCCATCAAAGGGCAGTTACGGGCAACCTGGCAGGAGAGCTCTCTCGGGGTGGCCTACATTCACGAAGACATTTCAGGTCTCGCCGATTTTCTGGCCAACCGGGCAGACAGGAACAGTTTTATAGAGTTTCATTTGCAGTACTATCTACTCCCCGAAACCTTTCGAATCGAGTGGCGGCATGTGGTCAGCTTTTATGACTCGTCGACATTGAAGACAATTGTGTCGCTTTCGGCTTTTTTTTAATTGGGGTTGATTATTACCTTGATGTAGTCGCCTCTGGGTTTTTCCTGGCGCCGGGTTTTTTCAATTTCGCCTGTTTTTTGCAGGATATTGTTTTTTTCATTTTCGTCAAGCCAGGCGATCCGGGAGACCAGGATGCGAATTTCATTCCATTGGTTTTGGGCGACAAGGTAATTGATGTAGCGGCTTAACATGTCGCGGGTGTATTTTTGGCGTACCAGGTCCTCTACAAATACCGATAGATCGTCTGCCGCGGCTTTACTTCGGGATATTTTGTTGCGCGGGTTTTTTCGGGCGGCAAATAACCAATCGGCCAGGGCTTTTTCGTACAAGACGGGCATTGGCGATTTGCCGGCGGAAAGAAAATATTCTTCTCTCCATTTCTGGAAATTTTCCGAGAGCAGGTCGGGCTGATTTTTCATTTTGTAGAGATTGTACAGGGCGTATCGGTTCAAATCGGGGGAGATAAAATCCCGGGACAGTTTTTCCAGCGCAAAATGAAATTTTCTTGTAACTAATATTTCAATAAAATTTTCTATGATTTTTTGGTCCACAGATTCCTGCCAGGTTTGGAACAGGTTTTTGTATTCGGGTTGATCCAGGTAGACATAGAGCAGGACAAGGTTTAAGAGGTAGTAGGGGTTTGTGTAATTGCCGATGAGAAATTTTTCCGATTCCTTGTATTTTTTCCGGGCAATGAGATCCAGAAATTCCTCGTTTAATTTTGACAGCTCCAGTTGGAGTTTGCCTTCGGGATTTAACTGGTAAAGGTAAATGAAGTCGCTCTTTCGAAGAAAGTACTTATAGGGATTTTCGAGCTCGGCGTTTGCCGTGGGCAAGGCCCTGACTGGTGTCGCGAACAGGACCGAGATGAAAAGAAGCAGGCCGGCCAGGAAGGGTGTGGTTTTTTTATTCATAGTTGTAATGTCCCTGCCAGAGATTTTTCAGGCGCTGTTTTACCTCGCTTTCGCGGAGGTTGTTGCCGGGGCGGTAAAAAATTGACGACTTAATTTCTTCCGGTAAAAATTCTTCAATTGTGAAGCTGTTTTCAAAGTCGTGGGCGTATTTGTAGCCCTTGCCGTATTGAAGATCTTTCATGAGACCGGTGACGGCGTTTCGAAGGTGGAGCGGAACGGGGAGATTGCCGGTTTCCCGGACAACCTGCTGGGCCTGGTTGATGGCCATATACGTCGAGTTTGACTTTGGCGAGGCAGCCAGGTACACCGCGGCCTGGGACAGGATGATGCGGGACTCCGGCCAGCCAATCTTATGGACGGCGTCAAGGCAGGACATGGCAATCATCAGGGCATTTGGGTTGGCCAGGCCGATATCCTCTGAGGCGAGGATGACCATTCGCCGGGCCATAAATTCGGGTTTCTCGCCGGCTTCGATCATGCGGGCAAGCCAGTATACGGCGCCGTTGGGGTCGCTACCTCGAATGGATTTTATGAAAGCCGAGATGATGTTGTAGTGTTCTTCGCCGTCTTTATCGTAACGAAGCTGTTTTTGTTGCAGACCGGCCTCGACGACTTCGTCGGTGATGACAAGACTTTGTGACCCGTTTGCTGCCCCGGCGGTTTCCAGGTAGCCGATGACGATTTCGAGATTGTTGAGAAGTTTGCGTGCGTCGCCCCCGGAAAATTCGATGAGGGCCCTGGTCTGCCGCAGTTCGATATTTTTTTGTTTTAAAACGGGGTCGCGCTCGATGGCCCGTCTGAGTAGATCTTCCAGTTCATTCGAGGAAATTGGTTTTAATAGATAAACCTGGCAGCGCGACAGTAAAGGAGAGATCACTTCAAAGGAAGGGTTTTCGGTTGTGGCCCCAATCAAGATTACCGAGCCTTTTTCGACTTCCGACAAAAGAGAATCCTGCTGGGATTTTGAAAATCGATGAATTTCGTCGATAAACAAAATCGGGGCTTTTTCGGAAAATAAATTTGTCTTGGAGGTTTTTTCAAAGACTTCGCGAATATCCTTGACCCCCGAGTTTATGGCGCTTAGAGTGTAGATGGATCTTTTTAATTCCCTGGCAAGGATTTGTGACAGGGAGGTTTTACCGGATCCTGGCGGCCCCCAGAAAATGATGCTTGGCAGTCGATCTGATTTTACGAGGTTGAATAAGATACCTTTTTCGGAAACCAGGTGGTTCTGGCCGATCATTTCACTAAACGTCGTCGGGCGCATTCTCTCGGCCAGTGGTTTCATCGATTACTTCTTTTTTTGCCGCTTGTTGTCGGACAAGTATAATATCCTGATGTTCCGACTAAAGTTCGGACATCAGGTTTGACAAACCCGAACAAATTGTCACCCATTTTGACTGGCCAAAACGGGTGACCCCAAAAGTCTGCATTTCACGCTTCCTGCGTGTAGCAGACCCGGTACATCCATGTACCGTGGCCATCCAAAGCTATGCCATTTTAAAAGCAGGATGCTTTGAGGTTTGCCGAGCGCACGAGGCGCGAAAGGCAAACCAGGCATGGCTTTGGGCAATTTATCTGCATCCTGGTATTTTTCTGGAACTTTAAATAACTTGCTTCGCGTTTTAACGAAATGCTCCCCGTAGCCAGCAATTTTAATTCACAATAAGGTATATTTATGTTCTTATGCTTTTGGCGGTCGATACAATAACCAGATTTCCTTCTGAAAAAATTCAAAAATGAATTTGCGTATAGTTGTCAGATCAACAGAAAATCCATAATCTGGCGGATATAGCATGATATGAACGCCACTATACTTATCTTTTTTCTTCTGCGAAAAATACTTCTCGCGAATGGTCTCCCCCGAAATGCACAAGAGCATGTAGGCAAGCATGGCAATCACCAGCATTTTTTTCAGGTTGGTAATAATAATTTTTTGATTGTCGCAATATCTAAAATCTGATCCGCTTTTTTAACATCTTGTTACCTCTACCTGAGTTTTTGTCCAATAGAGGTTTTTTTATTCCCACGTATATATAAAAATATTGTTCGAACTCCTGTCCGAAGGTCAGTAATATCACAGAAATTTAGTTCATGCCTAAGCTCCGTTAAAACGACTCGATTCCATAGCGTTTTATCAAGATGAACCTCCCAAAGACGGGAAATTTCCAGGTTGTAAAATGATCTTTGTTTTCTGCATTTCATACCAAAGGTATTATCAAAACCTTCGATTTTTTACACCTGGGCAGAAAAAAAACTTCTGTTGAAAATTTTACAAAACCATTATATTCCCCGATGGATCGCTGTTTACAAATAGATTAACGCATAGTAATTGGTACTTATGAACCTGGAAACGATCAACCCTGCTACAGAAGAAATCGTCGAGCAATTTGAACAGTTTAAAGATGAAAAGGTAAACGATATACTGGAAAAAAGCCAGCATGCCTACCTTGAGTGGCGACTCCTGTATTTGTATACCCGGGCAAAACATGTTAAGAAGTTAGCCGCCGCACTTCGGGAACGCAAGCAAGTCCTGGCTTCGCTCATGACAGAGGAGATGGGCAAGCCTATTGCCCAATCACTGGCCGAGGTCGAGAAGTGCGCCTCGATGATAGACTATTATACGCACAATGCTCCCATCTGGCTGGACGACCAGGTCGTCCCTACAGAGGCCCGAAAAAGTTACGTCACGTTTCAACCCCTCGGGGTAATCCTCGCCATCATGCCCTGGAATTTTCCCCTCTGGCAGGTACTTCGTTTTGCGATACCCACAATACTGGCCGGTAATACCGTTATTTTAAAGCATGCCCCGAATGTCTGTCGAAGCGCCCTGGCCATCGAAAAGTTGTTCATGGATTGCGGCCTGCCCGACGGATTATTCAGGACCGTTTTTCTCGGGGTAAACCGTATCCCGGACCTGATCGCCCACCCCTACATTCAGGGTGTCTCGTTGACCGGCAGCGAGAGAGCCGGCAGGAGCGTCGGCGAACTGGCAGGGAAAAACCTGAAGCGCGCCGTTCTGGAACTCGGCGGTTCCGACCCCTACATCGTTTTTCATGACGCCGATATCGAACAGGCCGTTGACACCTGCGTTAACTCCCGGCTGATCAACTGCGGGCAGACCTGCATTTCGGCCAAACGTTTTATCGTGGCCGACGAAATCGCCGACACATTTGAAGAGATGTTTGTCGAAAAAATGAAAACAAAGGTCGTCGGCGACCCGCTGGGGAAGGTCGATGTCGGGCCGATGGCCAGAAACGATTTGCGCCAGGAGCTCCACAACCAGGTAAAAGCTTCGGTCGAAAAGGGAGCGAAACTTCGAACCGGCGGGGCAATACCCGATGAACCCGGGTTTTATTACCCTCCGACCGTTTTGACCAATGTCACGCCGGGTATGGAGGTCTGGGACCAGGAGACCTTCGGACCCGTTGCCGCCGTTACGCGATTTACTACCGAACTGGAGGCCCTCAGGCTGGCCCAGGATACCCCCTATGGTCTTGGCGCGGCTCTCTTCAGCGAGGATCTTGACAGAATGGAAAAAATCGCCAAACAAAAGATCATGGCCGGCAGCGTCTTCATCAACGATCACGTGAGGTCCGATGCAAGGTTGCCCTTTGGCGGCGTCAAGGCCTCGGGATTCGGCCGCGAACTTTCGCATTTTGGCCTGATGGAATTTGTCAACATCAAGACAATATACGTAAAATAATTCCCGGCAATTTTGAAAGTTTTTACGCCTGTGAAAAAAGTACCTCTAGTACACAGTCCCTGGGTGGCGGGTATTTTTTTAATGCTGTATTTCACTACCTGGATTTGTCCCCTTGAAGCCGGTGAGAGAATTTTGTTTATCAAAAAGGATTCTCATGACGAAATCCGGTTTTATACACGGTTGATCGGTAACATCCGCGAAAAGAACCTTTGCTTAATAACCAACCAGGCGGGTTCCGGCAAATACCTCTTCATACCTTCGGAAAAAAAGTTCCCTTCATATTTTCATGAATTGTTAAATACCGGGGGTATCGCACTTTTCAAGATATTGTCTCCCGAGCATGGTCTAAGCAGTCAGAGCGAATCAACCGGGCTTGGCACCGACATGATGCTTACCGGGAATATCCCGGTTATCCCGGCCTATCACAAGACCTGGCAGGAATTGCAGGTCCTCTTTGCCGGTTGCGAGACAATCCTGTTTGACCTGCCCGATGCCGGAATCCGGTCGTACACCTATCGTACCATTATGACGAGAACCATTGAGGCGATAAGTTCCATGAAACAAAAACCCGTGATGTACCTGGTTGATCAACCAAACCCGGCATCGCTTTTTGGCCCCCTTCCGCCGATGGTTAATGAGGCCTTTTTTTCCTACCTTGGGGAAGAGGCAATTCCGTTTTTTCCGAAATATACCTATGCAGAGCTGGCGCGTTACTTCATCTCGAAACGGAAACTCGATCTTGATATACGGTATATCGCCATGCCCCACTATCGCCCCGGAGTCGATGCCGCCTCAAGGTCGATGAGCCCCCCGTCGCCGTCATTGCCCCATGGGCGGGCCCTGCAATGTTACTGGATCGGGATATTTTTTGAAGGCACGGCGCTGGACTATGGAAAGTACACAAAGGACCCTTTTTGCCTGATCGGCCACCCCGGGATCAGCTACAAGAGCGACCCGCCGAAGATACCCGGAATCGTTTTCAAGAAATACGTCTATAAACCCTTCGCCGGTCCCTACCAGGGAGTCCTGATGCGCGGCTACGAAATGGAAATCAGGGACATATCGAAGGTGCAACCAGCCCGGGCCGCCTACACGATATTACAGTATTTTTACCGCAATTACCCAGGGATAAAACTTTTTACTCAGGGCAATCCTCATTACCATATTGACCGGATCCTCGGGGGAAACTCGTTTCGAATCGCGATTGAGAAGGGTATACGTTATGAGAAATGGGCTTCGGAAGAAGGCGCCCCGCTGGACCGGTTCGTTCACGAGATGGAACGTTTTCGCATGTACTAAACGAAGTCCTGCCTGGGGACAACCGGGGCAGGAGTTTCCATTAACCTTTCCCGCGTTGTACAGGCGCTCGGGGGAAGGTCTAGATCAAATTATTGACGAATGGTATTTAGCTTTGACTGTAGATCGATCCTGGCTTTTTTGATCTCCTGGAGTTCGTCAAGGAGGTTTCGAATATCCGAATGGATGTTATCAAAACCGCCGGCCGGCAGCGAACTCCTGAGCGTTGACTGGTTCTTAGGAAGAGCTGTATTTAAATCGGCCTGCAGGTCCGCCGTTTTCCCGGAATGTCGAGGTTTTGTCCCGGTCATATTTTTAATGCCCGTTTTTTCGACGACGATATTGTCGGTAACGCTTTCATTGTTATGCGCCAGATTCGATATGAAATTTCCCATGCTTTCCCATTCCGATTCGTTTAAACCTGTATTTTTTGGATTTTCTCTCATTCCTATCATGTCCTAATTTCGACAGGGTTTGGGAAAAAAATGAGAATTAAAAAGGAGTCCAGTATCTTATATCCCCAGAAGGTCGTAATAGGGGATCAGCCGGCGCGGGGTTTCGTAATTCTTGTAGCGGGCGTTGACAAACACCAGGGGAAAGGCCGGCAAGGTGTTGCCCGCGTTAACCCGGTTTTGACTCTTTAAAATACCGTCGACGTCAATCGGGGCAATATCACCCCGGCCAACCAGCAGAAGGGTTCCGGTTATGATCCGGATCATGTTGTGCAGAAACCCGGACCCATTGTAATAAAAATACAAAAAAGAATCTTTAGGCACGATCTTGATTTTGTCGATTCGGCGAACGGTCTTCTCGTTGGCTACCTTATAGATGTTTTTTGTAAACGAGGCGAAGTCGTGTTCCCCGAGCAGGTATTCGGCGGCCTCCCGCATTTTCTCAACGTCGACCGGGTATCGTATCCAGAGGTGGTTTTCCTGGTACAGGGCCATGCGGTATTTTGACGTCACCACGCCATAAACGTATTCCCTCCCAAGGCAGGAAAACCGGGCGTGAAAATCTTCCGGAACGAGGCTGCCGTAGATAATCGAGATGTCTTTCGGTAGCATGCAGTTGAGGTTGTAGATCGCCAGGTCGATGTCTTTTCGGAGTACCCCGGCGGGGGCGTGGGAGGGCAGGGGTTCCTGGTCCGTAAACTTGTCTTCCAGGTGTCCGGTTCGAAACAACAGGTCGGTTTCGTCGATTTCGAAGTGAACCACCTGGCCCGCCGAATGAACGCCGGTATCGGTTCGGCCCGCACAATGCACCCGGGTATTTTTTTTAAAGTAAATCCCCAGAACCTTTTCCAGGTCCTCCTGGACGGATCTTTCCCCCGTTTGCCGTTGAAACCCGTTGAAGTTTTTCCCGTCGTACTGAATCGTCAGGGCAATTTTCATCAGGTTTTTTTATCACCGAAGAAAATCCGCGCAAAGGTCAGGTTTTTAAAAACGTCTCCGCGGGCCGCCTTGACCTGGGCAAAGTACTGAACCACCCTGTTGCGAAAGTCCTCGTCAATACTGCTCTCGGGAACGTGGTAGTCTGTCGGGTCGATATCGTCCATTACCTCGTTCATCTGTAGAACCTCGGCGCTGATCACCGGGGTGTACCTGTTTTTTGGGGTCCGCTCGACAATATTGCGGTCAATAAATTTTTCCATGATGTCGTAAAATTCGCCATAGTCGTTCTGGCATACGGCCACGAGATCGGCCTCCTTTGTCGACCCATTTCCTTTTTCAAAATTATGGTAGAGGATGTACAACATTTTCATCCCGTACCACATCTGGCGTTTCTCACTTTTTACCTGTAGCGAAAGACCGCTTAATTTTAAAAGACCGGGATTTTGTATAAAAAAGGCAATCTCGGCCCCAAAGAGCATGATAGAGACCGACGTGTACACCAGGAGCAAAACCAGCGGAATGGCCGCCAGGGTTCCGTAGATCGCGAAAGTGCCCTTGGAAAACGAAGATACATAGTACTTGAAAACCAGGAGGAAGATTACCCAGAGCAAAGAGGTAACCGCCGCGCCCCAGAAGGCCGCCCGGTTGATGACTTCGGTATAGGGCATGACCTTGTACAAAAGAAAGAAGATGATCCCGATTACGATAAACGGTAAAATAAAACCGCCAAAGGCCGACAACATGGTTCTGGCAAACGGCGATTTCTGGATAACCGAAAATTTATAAAAGTTGTGGTCGGTATTCTGTAAAATCTGGTAGCGTGAGCCGACAATGTAGATCTTGTTGTCCAGGGCGTTATAGATTGCCTGGTTGAGGTTTTCCTCGGTATCCAGGTCGACAGGTCTCCAGGTGGTCCCTGCGTCTTCCGTATACCTCATGAAGCCGTTTTCGCCAATCAAGATCCCTTCGTTTTCGTTTACAAACACAATTCCCCTGTATTCAACCCGGGTGATACCGACGTTGTTTTTCTTCCAGGTCTTTCCCTCGTCGGGAGAATACAACAGGGTTCCGTAGTCCCCGGTGATCCAGACCTGTTTGTTGTACTTGTGTATGCTGTTGAGGGTCGCCCGGTCCTTGCCCATCAGCCGGCTTATGTCTTCGTAGGTCTTCCAGTGTATTCCACCGTCTTCGCTGACGGCGGCCGAAAAAGAGTCCCCGACTACCAGCAACCGGTCGTTTGATAAAACCTGCAGGTCGTAAAGATCAAACCCGACTTCTTTAATGTAGTTGGGAGTCCAGGTTTTACCGCCGTTATCGGTTCGCAGGATTAACCCGCTGTTGCCCACGATGAAGCCGGTCTGGTCGTCAAGCATCTTGATCTTGTTGAACCGTACCTTGAAGATGAGTTTGAAATCCTCCCGTTCATAGCACTGGATATCCCAGATTTTTTCATCGCTGGCTATGTTATAGATGATACAGCCGTTATCGGTAATGATCCAGGATTTCCCGTTGCGATGGGCATACGATACGAAGGTCTTCCAGGAAATATCTTTTGCCGTCGGGGTGTACAATTTGGGGATCAGCGGCTCTTTTTCTTCGGCCGAAAGCGTTGTGTTTTTTCCCGCGTTAAACAAAACCGATTCTTTATGAGCCTCAAAGTCGATCTTTGAAACGATGTCGACAGATTTCCAGGTTCCCTTTTCCTGTACGAGGAAGGTTCCTTTCTCCCCGGTCACGATCGTCTGGTCGCCGCGGGTTTCAAAAGAGACCAGGGCCGGCGGGGCCGCCTGGTTAACGACGCTTTGACCCAGGGATATGCCGACGGTCAGCAGGACGGGCCCGAAAATCAATACCAGTAAAAAACCGCTGATTTTTTGAATCCATGGCCGACCTTTTTTTACCATCCAGATTCGGTTCATCGCGTCTTCGAGGTTTCGCAGGGCGCTTGTGGCGGTAAAAAGCAAAATCAAAAAACCGACCCCTGTGACGGCGTTGGCGTTGTTTAACAATTCATTGATGATGTTGAAGTAGGGATCCGGGTCGATCGGAATGCCGTGCTTGCGGATAAACTCCCGGGCGTATAAAAAATATTTTTCTTTTTCGATAATTTTTGCCCCCACCAGGAGGACGACGACCATAACCGGGACAAAACTGACGACGAGGGAATAGCTGATCGAGGCGGCCCGCAACAACCCTTCATCATCCATAAATTTCTTAATGGACCCAATGAGGACCCGTACCGAAGTGCGAAGGGAGCGCCGAAATGACCGCTGGTCGGGCGGCACATTGTCCCCGATGATTTTTTCGAGGGTCATAAACACTTTTGCTTTTATAGAGGGTTTTTCCTGGTCCATAGAATTCCGTCTTCTATAAAAAGGATATTCGGACAAACGTTTTTTAATTTATGCTCGCGCCCTCAGCGGGCTCAGGCGTTACCCGGTGCAGTCTGGGTTCTTGCTCTACCTTTCTCTACCTTTGATCCAAACATCCCATTATCGCCAATAAATGCAATTAGAGTGTAAAAAATTGATAGTTAGTTTTTTATACAATATATTGACAATAAGAAGGGATGGAGGAGAAGGAAAATGAAATCAATTCAATTCTACGCTATAATTTTAGCCGCAATGTTGTTTGGGTATCAATGTAATAACCTGAGCACCGGATCGTTGCAGACCCAGACGGTCACGGCTACTGCGCCAAGCTGTTTCAATTGTCATGGGCAGAATACGCTGGATTCCAACAAGCTGCAATGGGCCCAGGCGGGCTGGCGAGAGTCAGTGCATGCCAATGGCATCCGGGCGCCTATTTTTGCCTCTTACTGGTCGGGAACGGCCAATATGTGGTTTGTTGCCGGCTATGAATGGCATGGCTCCGACGCCTTTTATTGCAACGGTCAGGGTTGTCAGGTATGCCATACTAAAGAAGGGTTCCTGAAAAAAATCAACGGAGATTATGGAACGGTAAACTGGTTGTCGACTTCCCCATTTTATGCCGCCATCGGGGCCGATTCGATAACAAACCCTTCCGAGCTTACCTGTTTTACCTGTCACGCCCCTCATGAAAGAGGTAACTTTACGTTAACGGTCGATCCCGCCACAACGGTTACCACGCAGACCGGGGCCGTGTATAACAAAACCAAGGGCAGCTTATGCGCCAATTGCCACCAGATTCGTCTGGGCGGGTACGCTTCGGCAAACGAGTATATTTTTTATACCGCCAAACTGGGTAACCTGAAAGCAACTTCCGGATCGTGGGGTCCCCACCATGGACCTCAAACCGACGTATTACTGGGTAAAGGGGGCGCCGAATATAGCGGCAAAACCTACACACCCACAAGTCCAAGTCATACGACCGAGGCCGATTCCAATTGCGTCAATTGTCATATGGCCGATGACTTTGCCAACCTTACCGAGATATTGCGCTATGGCCTTTCGCCCGCAGTGGGCGGTCACTCCATGGCCGTGGCCGGCATTGTTCATGGTACGCCGACAGCCAACAAGGCGGGATGTACCTTTACCGGCTGCCACAGCCTGGCCAACCTGACTGCCAGAAGGTTTGGAGCCTCGGGAGCGATGGCCGCATCGGGATACCTGCCCAAAAACCGTGCCTATATCGATAAAATTGGCGGGGGAACCTCGGCAGCCTATTATGCCAAGATCAACGGTTTATTGAAGGTTTTGGCTGATCCAAATCCTCTTAAAAAATGCGGCGATACCACCGGGGGAACCGGCGGGGGGCTGTTGCAGGCCACCATAAACTGGATACTCAGTGCCGGTAACATTGCCACACAGACGACGAAGATTAACTGGACAACGATGCCCGACGGAAGTTATGGCGATTCTTCGCTACTGTATGCCCCCACCTGCATACATTCGGGGTTTTCGGCGAATCTTCCGGCAGATGCAACCCTGGTAAATTTCCCGGCAGATTTATATGCCAATGCAAAATGGGGAAAGTTTGCTCAGGCCCTGTGGAACTTTAAGCTGGTCTACGAAGATAAGAGTCTGGGTATACATAACCCCACCTACATACTTCAGTTGCTCTATGACAGTTGTACGGACCTGGTTACCTTAACCGGCTCTAGCGCAACCTACGACTGTAGCGTTGGGGGGTTAATTCCTACACGGCCATAAGGAATTTTTATGGTAAAACTATGTACAAGGATACTGATCATATGTCTGGCCATGTACGCAACGAGTGTGTACAGCCAGGCCGAGGATCCGGTAAAACCTGAAGAAACGATTCAGGGGACACTCCCGGAGCAGACCGGTACGGTTGACGAAACTCCTGTCCCTGAAACCCCGGTTGAGGAGATTGCAAAAGAAGTTCCGGCGCAAGCCGGTAAGGAATCTGCAGAGACTCCCCGGGGGCCCAAAAAGATTCTTCTGGGGGTCAATCTTGGTTATGGCGGCTTGATGGTAAAGGCCGCCGCTTCGAAAGATAAACCGAACTGGTTAAACTCGTTGCATGCCCTGTTGCTTGCCGAGTATATGTTAAACGACAGCTTCTCGCTAAGTTCGGAACTCGGGTATAGCCATGGGCTTTTGACCAATATCCAGGTTGTTTCATCGTCGGTTGCCGGCGGAAGTTTCTATGAACAAGACAGCCTGTCTGCCTTTGAGGGAAATTTTACGCTACGGTATAACCTGCCGTTATTTGGCTGGCTCACGCTGTTTGCGGGCCTCGGGGCTGATTTCGGGTTAATGACCTATTACATTGAGGTGCCCCAGATTGGCAACATCGTCAGTAATGGCGTCGAGAATGTCACCATCACGAGCCCTTCCGGAAGTTTCAAGGGGACAGGTTTGTTCCTGGGGGCCAGTGCCAATCTCGGGGCAAGATTTAAAATCGAGGAGGACCTTGACCTGATTTTTACCTCAAGGTTTAACTACAACTTTATTTCAAAACTTTCCTGGGAAACCTCGAATACGACCACAGATTTGACCCACATGGCCGTTTCGTTTAGTCTCGGCCCCGTGATGAGGTTTTAAGAGGCCTTTTAGGCCCAAGCCTGTGCGCCAACTGTTTACATAGAAAGCAGGTTGGCGCACAGGCTCGTATTTATTTCCCCTTCGCATAGAAAAGTACTGGCCGGGCAAGACGCTTGATAGAATTTACCCCCTTACTTTCATGATGAGATATTCAAAAAAAATCTTCCTCCAAATTCTGCCTGTAATGGGCGGCTTGTTTTTCATGATTTCCTGCCATAATGCCTGTGATACCTACAAGAGACTTGCCTGCAAAGACAGGAATTCGACCCTTTGTCATGAGGCGATGCAGAAAATCCCGGATATGTCGATTTCGGACTGCCGGGAAGAAACCAGGATTTTAAACTCGGACATCAAATCAAAAGAATAAACATAAGAAACATTTCGGGAAAAATATGAACATTAGAACTTCTGACCGGATTCAAAAGATCGACTCAAGCGAGATACGGAAAATTTTTGATATGGCGGGGAAATTGAAAAACCCCAAAAATCTCTCCATCGGGCAGCCGGACTTCCCGGTTCCCCAGGTTGTAAAAGACGCCATGATAAAGGCCATCGTCGACGACAAGAATTCCTATACCCCGACCCAGGGGATCCTGCCGCTTCGGGAGAAACTCTCCGAAATGTGGCAAAAAGACGGCATCGATATCAAGCCTGAAAATGTCCTGGTTTCTGCCGGCGTGGCTTCTCTGCTGTACCTCCTTTTTGATGTCCTGTTTAACCCCGGCGATCAAATCGCGATTGTCGAACCCTACTTCCTGGTATACGAATCGCTGGCGGGTTTTCACGACCTGGAAAAGACCTATATCCCCGAAGATTTTAACGAGGAGTTTGTCGAGAGTCTTTTCAAACGCCCCGGCTTTAATCCCCGGGTGATTTTATTCTCGACCCCGTCAAACCCCACGGGGCGGATCCTGTCGAAGGAGCAGATCGGGCTTCTGGGGCGCATCGCCGAAAAATACGACAGCCTGTTGATCTCGGACGAGATTTACAGCGCCTTTGACTATGACGGCAAATTTTGCCCGGGCGCCTCGGTGATTCCCGATAGAACCATCACCCTGGGAGGTTTTTCGAAGTCTCACGCGATGACTGGCCTGCGGGTGGGTTATATGGGCGTCGGCGAAAAGCTTTCGTCAATTTTACAAAAAGTTTCGGCGCTTCAGCAGTATTCGATCGTCTGCTCGCCGGCCCCGGCCCAGTGGGCGGCCCTGGTTGCCCTGGATCATCCCCTGACGACCGAAATCGCGCAGTATAAGAAACGCCGCGACAGGGTTGTCGAGCTGTTGCGGGGCAAGACGACCTTTCCGTATCCCGAGGGCGCTTTTTATGTTTTTCCCGACATCCCCGTCGATTCCCGGGATTTTATTAAAAAGGCCATCGAGGCCGAACTGTTGATTGTGCCCGGCTATATTTTTACAAAAAATCCCAAAACGGTTCGTATCAGCTTCGCCCAGCGGGAGGACATTCTCGAAGAGGGGATGGGTATCTTTTTGCATCTTTTGGAAAAGTTCAAGTAAATGATACTAAAGAGTTTGTTACTTCTTGGTATGTTGTCATCTACGGCGGTTTTTTCTGAAGAAACCTGGGTGTTGAGAAAAGATGCCGAAGGGATTGTGGTCTACACCCGTCGTATCCCGGGCACCGAATTTTCGCAGTTTCGGGCCGTCACGAGATTGAAGACAACCCTGTTTAGCGTTTTGGCCCTCTGGGCCGACCCCTCGACCTATACCACCTGGATGTTCAACTGTAAAGAGGGCGCCATTTTAAAAACCGAAGGCAACCTGGACCTGTACGCCTATATCGTGACGGCGGTTCCCTGGCCGCTGCAAAGGCGCGACGATATTTTGTTTGCCCATACGACCCAGGACGAGGCCACCGGGAAGATCACCATTGAGTTGACCGCCCGGCCGGATTTTATTCCCCACCGCAGGGATATCGTTCGCATACTCCGGGCCGCCGGAAAGGTGGAATTGACCCCCCTTGAAAATGGCGAGATCGAGATTGTCTTTGAGTTCTACATGGATCCCGGCGGTATGGTTCCGGCCCCGATCGTCAACCTTACCCTGGTTGATTTCCCTTTTTTCTCGTTGAAGAATTTGCGCCAGGAGGCGCTAAAACCTCAATACCGGGAAGTCCGGTTCGATTTTTTTAAAAATTCAAATTAGCCAAGAAATTGTTGACATTGCGTTTCTATTTTACGCAATGCCAGCCTATCATATTATAAGAACAACCAATGCTTTTATAATGAATAAGGAGATCACGTGCAGGTAAAAATCCGATTACAGAGGTTTGGTAGTAAAAAAAGACCGTTTTACAGAATCATCGCTACCGCCTCGACGAAAAAAAGAGACGGAAGGTTTCTTGACATTGTAGGTTTATATCACCCCGTTTCTGCCGAAGAGTCACAAATTCGTCTGGACGAAGATAAGATTAAAAAATGGCTCGGTAGCGGCGCCCAGCCCAGCGATACCGTCAAAGACATCCTGTCCAAAAAAGGTTTATGGAAAGATTTTGCCCAGGCAAAAGAAGCCAAAAGAAGCGCAAAAGTAAAGCGCTCCAATGCGGCGGCCAAAGCTAAAAAGGGAAGCAAGCCGGCTGCAGCGCCTGCTGCAAGCGCTGAATAATTCGCCCAGGCGTCAGCGGTAAATTGTATAAGAATACTATGTCCGAAAAAGCACTCAGATCTGACCCGGTAGGGTTGGTGGAATATATTGCGCGCAACCTGGTCAAGCATCCCGACGATGTGGAAATCGTTCCCGTCTGGAGCCCGACGTCGTTGATTATCGAGCTTCATGTAAATGAAGACGACATCGGCGCCGTCATCGGCCGAAACGGGAAAATTGCCCGCGCCCTTCGTACCCTGTTAAGTTCGATTTCTGTTAAAAAAATCCAGCCTGACGGCGAAGAGGCCGCCGGCAACATCAGCAAAGTGGTCCTCGAAATCATCGATCAATAATCGCCGGTAACGGCATCTTTTCGCGATTCAACTATGTCGGGCTCTGAAATACTGGTTCTTGGTAAAATTCAGGGCCCCCGGGGAATTCACGGGGATCTAAAAGTCATCCGCCGTGGGGACATCCTGGACGGTCTTAAAAAAAACTCGGTTCTGGAACTCTACTCATCGGAAGGCTTAAAAGACGGCTTTTTAATCAACCCGGTATTTTTCGCCAATTTTACGCTTCAAAGTTTTGCCGTTTTAAACAACGACACGGCCCAGCTTCGGCTCAAGGAACTCAAAACCCCCGAAGAGGCCGAAAAGCTCAAGGGACTCTTTATCGGCATCCGGCTTGCCGAGGCAAAAACCAGGTTTCATAACCCTGAAGACCCATACCTGTTTGAATACCTTGGCCTGGATATCTACGAAGGGGATTCGTTAAAAGGCAAAGTTGTGCGGGTTGAGCAATACAACAGCAAGCAATGGCTGATCGGCCTGGACAAAACCCATGAGGTGATGATTCCCTTGCAGGGGCCGTTTATCGGAAACGTCGATTTTACGCGCGGGGTCGTTTCGATGGTCCCGGAATCAGGTTTGTTTTCGCCGGACGAACCTCAGGATGAAATTCAAGATGAACCCGGTGACGAGTCAGACCACACTGCCTGATATTCATGTTAAACATTCATATCATTACTCTTTTCCCGGAATTTTTTGTAACCCCTCTACAGGCCAGTTTACTGGGCAAGGCCGTCGCCCAGGAGCTGATCAAGGTCCATACCATCCAACTGCGGGATTTTGCCGTCAACCGGTATGGCCAGGTCGATGATACTCCCTATGGGGGCGGCCACGGCATGGTCCTCATGCTGGAGCCCCTCAAGAAGGCCCTCGACTCGATACCCGAAAAATCTCACCGGGTCTTATTGACCCCCAGGGGCTTCCTCTGGAACCAGGAAACCTGCCTGAGGACCTACCGGGAATTGACCCAGGGCCAGGACCCCTGCAACAGCCTCACCCTGATTTGCGGTCACTACGAGGGGGTTGATGAGCGTATCCTGGAGTTCGTTGACCAGAGTGTCTGTATTGGCGATTACGTCCTGTCGGGGGGGGAGCCCGCTGCCCTGGTCATGATTGATTCCCTCAGCCGGCTTGTGCCGGGGTTTATGGGCAATGCGGATTCGATTCTTGACGAATCTTTTCAGGAAAGCGATTATATCGAATATCCCCAGTATACCAAACCCGCCGACTTTGACGGGTTGAAGGTTCCCGACATCCTTCTGTCGGGGCATCATGGTAAAATCAAACAGTGGCGTAAAGAACAGGGAATCGCCGCGTATAAAAAATTCAGGCAGAAATAGCAAAGGCCGGGTTCTACCGGGAGAGATCAAACCGCCTCAAATTACACCCGCCGTGAGCCGGTGTTGGTTTCATTTTAAAAAATTAAAATGCCCGGCGAAAGACCGGGTTTACCAGCGAAATCAGCGTGTTTAAATAAATCACGTAGGTGATGATCCAGATCGTATACGATTTTACGTCGACCCTGGCGCAAAACAAATCGTCCTTTTTACCGCTTACGTAGGCCATAACAAAATAAAACAATATAAAGATACCCGCAATGGTCGCGCTGCGGTAAAAGGTTGAGAGAAAAATAGAGGATGTCATCTTCAAGGTTACCATATCGAGAAGGAAACCGATGATATTTGGTCCCTGAGAAAGAGAATAGTAAAAAGCCGTGGTTAAAAAAAGAAGCGCCCAGACATAGAGCGGGGCCGCCTCGGGGGACCAATTCAAGCGCCTCACCACAATCAAGGGAACCAGCGACAGGCTCATGATAGTCAACACATAGGGAAGGTTTACGATGATGGCGGTAAAATAGACCGGGTGCGTAAGAAGGAACAAGATGGTATAAAGAAAAAAGAGCACTCCGCCAAGGGCAATAAAAAAAGACAGGTTATTTTTTACAAATTTCACAGGATTCACCCCGTAACTTTGATTTTTGCTCCGGCGTTGTCAACATTCTTACGAGCCCCTGAGCCTGTGCGACAACTGTTTTCCGAAAACAACGTCAATCCCAAAGTTCAACGCTTTACTCGAAAAACTCCGTGAATGGCTAGCAAGGGCACAGTTAGTGACCTTTTTGGCTACTTTTCGATCGCATTGAACTTTCTCATCTTTCTCAGAAAGCCGGTTGGCGCACAGGCTCCCCCCTTGGGACCACTCGTGGGTGTGCGTAAGGAAGTATGGTTACGCTGCCCACGCAAAATTCTCCCAGTTGCCGGAGAGGTACTGGGTGCGTAAAAATGCTATCGCATTGGCCCCTTCGATACTCCA
>Ga0224510_10001002_pt1 | contig 19475 bp, 14 predicted proteins | sample SF_May12_sed_USG_FD_170161 | JGI IMG/M metagenome (GOLD analysis project Ga0224510, IMG submission 170161) | Sediment microbial communities from San Francisco Bay, California, United States - SF_May12_sed_USGS_4_1 | ecosystem: Environmental > Aquatic > Marine > Sediment | place: USA: California... | reverse complement strand
TCGATCTCACCTTCGTCATCGGCCACGATGCCGGCCACCAGGGCTTCGTAACGCTTGTGGACGCGCCGTTCGGCAAAGACCATCGACAACGCCCGCTGCGCGGCAGCCCCACGGGCGAACACGATCAGTCCCGAGGTGGCCTGGTCGAGCCGATGCACGACCCGTGCATCGGCAAACCGCTGCTGCACGCGCGACGCGAGGCAATCGTAGCCGTCGGCGCCGCGGCCCTGAACAGCCAGCAGGCCAGAGGGCTTGTCGAGCACCAACAGTGCCTCGTCGCGGAAGACGAGCCAAAGGTCGTCACCGGACATCGCCTGGCGCCGCAAGCCCGTGCGTCAGCCTCCAGGGGGCGGCGTCGGGCTGTCGACCGCGGGCGCAGCACCATCGGCTGGCGCCGGCTCGTCGCCGCGCTGCTGCTGTTTCTTCTGGCGCTTTTCTTCCTGTTTGCGCTTCTTCGCCAGTTCGCGCTGGCGTTTTTCGTAGGAGTAGTTCGGTGTGGCCACGGCATTCCCGTCGGGGACTGCGCATCCCGCAGTCGAGGCGCGCAGCATAGCCGGTCAGGCCGGATCCTGGACCGGGACGGTCTCAGGGGCTTCACCGACAATCGTGCCCCATGACTCGAATTCCCCGCTGGCGACGCGTGGTGCTCGCGGGCGCGCTCGCGGGCGGGCCGTGGAGCGGGGTCTGCGCCCAGGATCCTGTCACTGAGCCGGCGCCCGCGGCCGCGCCGGGTGCCGCACCTGCGCCTGCCGCCAAGCCCCCCGCGGCGCCTGGTCAGCGCATCGAGATCACCGGTGGCCGCGCGAGCGATGGCGAGCAGCGCCGCCAGTCGACCGCTACCAAGATCGTGATCGGCCGCGATGAGATCGAGCGCTTCGGTGACAGCAATACGCTCGAGATGTTGAAGCGCCTGCCCGGCGTCACCGTCCCCGGCGCCCCCGGCCGCGGCGGCGCGCCACGGATGCGCGGCATGGGCGGCGGCTACACGCAGATCCTGGTCGATGGCGAGCGCACTCCGCCACGCTTCTCGCTCGATGCAGTCCCGCCGGAGCAGATCGAGCGCATCGAGATCCTGCGTGCGCCCACCGCCGAGACAGGCGCCCGCGCGATCGCCGGCACGATCAACATCGTGTTGCGCGAGGGCTTCCGCAAGAAGCTCAACGACCTGAACCTCGCCGTAGGGGTCGAACGCGCGCTGGTGTCGCCCTCGCTCTCTTGGACGCGCAACGACACGATCGGCGACTGGATCGTCAATGGGTCGCTCTCGTTGTTCGAGCGCCGCTTCGTGAACAGCAGCCGGAGCCTGCGCACCGACGAGGATCTCGCGACCGGGCAGCCCGTGTTGGTGCGCGAGGGCACGCTCGAGAGCCGGGAACAGCGGCGTGGCGTTCATGCGTCAGCGCGCGTGCAGTGGCGCGACGAACAGGGGACGAGCTTGATGTTGCAACCCCTGATGATCGCCAGCCGCAGCACAACGCGTAGCACCGACACGGTCGGCCAGACGTTTGGCGTCGATCCACCCGACCATGTGCGTGGCCACACGGCGACCGACGGACGTTTTGCGCTGACCCGTCTGAACGCCAACTACAACCACCGTGTGGGCGACCGTGTTCGGCTCGAGTGGCGTGCCGGGCTCGGCAACGGGCATTGGCGCAGCACGCTGCAACGTCTGGAGTTCGACGCCGCCGATGCGCTGACGCGCAGAATCGACGAATCCACCGACAACCGGGATCGCAATGCGACGCTGAGCCTCAAGGCCTCGGCCGTTCTCGGCAGCGGCCACCACGTCGTCAGCGGCCTCGAGCTGGAGCGCAACCGCCGAAACGAGGGCAAGTCGACGCTATGGGACGGCGTCCCTCAGCTGACGGAGTTCGGCGAAGACCTCTCCGCCTCGTCGCGGCGCCATGCGCTGTACGTCCAGGACGAATGGGCAATCAACCCCCAATGGGCGCTCCACGGGGGGCTACGCATCGAGGGCATCACGACACAGGGCGAAGATGCCAACGGTGTGACCGACGCCAACACGAGCCGCGTCGCGACGCCGCTGCTGCACGCGGTGTGGAAACCCGATGCGCAGGCCCGCGACCAGCTTCGTGCCAGCCTGACACGCAGTTACCGCGCACCGAGCCTGGGCCAGCTGATCGGCCGGCCATCGCTCAATCGCCTAGACCCGCCCCCGGGCGCCAACAGCGAGCTGAGCGCCGACAGCGCCGGCAACGCTGACCTGCGTCCCGAGGTCGCGCTGGGTCTCGACCTTGCGATTGAGCGTTACCTCGCGGACGGCGGTGTGCTCTCGGCCAACCTGTTTCACCGCCGCATCGCCGACCTGATCCGAAACGTGGTGTCACTCGAGGACGTGAGCTGGTCCCCCGGCCAGCCACGTTTCGTGTCGCGGCCGCAGAACATCGGCAAGGCGACGACGCAAGGCCTAGAGCTCGAAGCGAAGTTCCGCCTCGACCAGCTGGTCGACGACGGCCCGCGCACCGAGGTGCGCGCCAACGCGTCCCTCTTCCGTTCCAAGGTCGATGCGATTCCCGGCCCTGACAACCGCATCGCCGAACAGCCCGGCCGCACCGTCAACCTGGGGGCCGACCACCGCTTCCGCGGCACGCCGGTCACGATCGGCGCCAACTGGAACCACACACCGGGCTACCGCACCCGGCTGGACGCCGACCGGACGATCGTGCAGTCGGAGAAGAACGCAGTCGACGCCTTCGTGCTGTGGGCCTTCACCCCCGAGGCCAAGCTGCGCCTGTCGCTGTCGAACCTGCTGGCACTGGACACCGTGGGCACGACGAGCGTGCAAAGCGGCAGCCTGCTCGAGACCAGCCGCACGGCCGCGCAGACCCACCTCAACGCGCAATTGCGCCTGGAGCTGAGGCTCTAGAAATACAAAGGGCCACGCAAGTGGCCCAGGGACTTCAGAGCGCCGGTGACGGGTTCCGGAGTTCCGCCCAGTAATGCGGCTCGGTTTGTCGCCTGAAGTGCTGCGCATTGTGCGCGCGGTTCGTGGCCCCTGAACGAATCAATTGCACCGCTTTCGTGCCGCATTTGACGCCGCGCAAGCCCGCCGCGCGCCGGACACCGGTGCGCTAACCTTGCGCCCTTTCCACCGGACCGCACTGCCCTTGTTCGCCTTCTTCGAGCGCCTGATCGCACCGTACCCCGACGAGGTGCCCCGCCCGGCACCCCCGAAGCTGCTGCCCTTCCTGTGGGCGTGCACGCGCGGCATGCGCCCTCACCTGGCGGTCCTGACACTGCTGTCGGCGTCGATCGCCGCCTTCGAAGGCGTGCTGTTCGCCTTCATGGGCCGCATCGTCGACTGGCTGGCCGCCGTGCCGCCAGGCGAGCTGTGGTCCCGCCACGGCAGCACGCTCACGATCTTCGCCGCGGTGCTGGTCGGCACGCTGATCATCACGCTGTCCTGGGCCGTGCTGCGCTTCAACGTGCTGGCCGGCAACTTCCCGATGCGGCTGCGCTGGCTGTTCCACCGCCAGTTGCTGGGGCAGAGCCTGAGCTTCTACCAGGACGAGTTCGCCGGCCGCATCGCGACCAAGCTGATGCAGACCGCGCTGGCTGTGCGCGACGTGTGGTTCATCGGAGCCGACATCCTGGTCTACGTGGCGGTGTACTTCATCACGCTCGTGGGTGTGCTCGCGACCTTCAACCTCTGGCTGCTGGTTCCCTTCTTCGGCTGGCTCACGCTGTACGTGCTGACCTTGTGGTATTTCGTGCCCAAGCTGGCGAAGATCGCGCAACAGCAGGCCGACGCGCGCTCGCTGATGACCGGGCGTATCACCGACGCCTACACGAACATCGCCACCGTCAAGCTGTTCTCGCACACGCACCGCGAGGCGGCCTACGCGCGCGCGGCGATGGGCGACTTCATGAGCACCGCCTACCTGCAGATGCGGCTGGTGACGATGGTCGACCAGATCAACCAGGCGCTGTCGGTGATGCTGATCGGCTCGACGATGGCGCTGTCGCTGTGGCTGTGGTCGCACGGCCAGGTGGGCGCTGGTGCGGTGGCGGCCGCCAGCGCGATGGGGCTGCGCCTGAACGGCATCGCGCACTGGATCATGTGGGAGCTGGCGTCAATGTTCGAGCACATCGGCACGGTGGCCGACGGCATCGGCATCCTGTCCAAGCACCACAGCGTGGTCGACCGCGCCGACGCAGCCACGCTCACAGTGCCGCGCGGCGAGGTGCGCTTCGAAGCCGTGGGCTTCCACTACGGCGCCAACAGCAAGCTCGTGATCGAGGACTTCACGCTGACGATCCGGCCGGGCGAGAAGATCGGCCTCGTGGGCCGCTCCGGCGCCGGCAAGAGCACCGTGGTCAACCTGCTGCTGCGCTTCTACGACATCCAGCAGGGCCGCATCCTGATCGACGGCCAGGACATCGCCGGCGTGACGCAGGACAGCCTGCGCGCCAACATCGGCATGGTCACGCAGGACACCTCGCTGCTGCACCGCTCGGTGCGCGAGAACATCCTGTACGGCCGCCCCGACGGCACCGAGGAACAGATGCGCGCGGCCGCAGCCAAGGCCGAGGCGGGCGACTTCATCGAGACGCTCGTGGACCCCAAGGGCCGCAAGGGTTACGACGCGCATGTAGGCGAGCGCGGCGTCAAGCTCTCGGGCGGCCAGCGCCAGCGCGTGGCGATCGCGCGTGTGATGTTGAAGGACGCGCCGATCCTGCTGCTCGACGAAGCCACCAGCGCGCTCGACAGCGAGGTCGAGGCCGCGATCCAGGCCAGCCTGTACAAGCTGATGGAAGGCAAGACCGTGGTGGCGATCGCGCACCGCCTGTCGACCATCGCGGCGATGGACCGCCTGATCGTGATGGACCGCGGACGCATCGTCGAGCAGGGCACGCACCGCGAGCTTCTGGCGCGCGGCGGCATCTACGCGCGGCTGTGGGAACACCAGAGCGGCGGCTTCCTCGGCGAGGAGGCGGACGAAGAGATCACCGCGGAGGACGCCGTTGCCGTCAAGTAGCCTGCCCTTCGGCTGGGCACTGGTCGGCCCGGGGAACATCGCAGGGCGCTTTGCAGCTGCGGTCAAGGGCATCGACGGTGCTCGCCTGGCCGCCGTGGTCGGGCGCGACGCCGACCGTGCCGCGGCCTTCGCCGCGCAGTGGGGCGATGGCACGACCGTGGCATCGACCGACCTCGCCGCCACGCTGGCGCGCGCCGACGTGCATGCGGTGTATGTCTGCACGCCGCATCCGCAGCACGCCGCATCGGTGCGTGCCGCGCTCGAGGCTGGCAAGCCGGTGCTGTGCGAGAAGCCGCTCACGCCCAGCGCCGCAATGACGCGGCCGCTGGTCGAGCTGGCGCGCGAGCGCGGCGTGTTCCTGATGGAAGCGGTTTGGACGCGCTTCCTGCCGATCTACGCCACGGTGCACCGCTGGATCGCCGACGGCCGCATCGGCGCGGTGCGCGCGATGCAGTCCAGCTTCGTGATCGACCGCCCACCGATCCCGGGCCACCGGCGCACCACGGCCGTGCTCGGTGGCGGCACGCTGCTGGACATCGGCATCTACTGCATCACCGTCTCGCGCATGGCGCTGCCCGGCGTGCCGGTGCGCGCCTTCGACGTGCGGGCGCTAAAGAACGATGAAGGCGTGGACGTGCAGTTGCAGGCGCAGCTCGACTTCGGCGACGGCCGCATCTCGCAGTTCGTCTGCGGCTGGTTCGCCGACGGGCCCAACGAGTTCCTGATCCTCGGCGAGCGCGGCCGCATCGTCGTGCACGGCGGCTTCTGGCAGGCCACGCGCGCCACGCTGCACGCCGGCGGCGAGCCGGCGCAGACCGTCGAGGCACCGTTTCGCGTCAACGGCTTCGAGTACGAGATCGAGGAGGCAATGCGCTGCATCCGCGCCAGCCTCGCCGAGAGCCCGGGCCTGCCGCCGGCCGAGTCGCTCGCGGTCGTCGAGCTGATGGACGCGATGCGCGCACGGATCGGCGTGCGCTACCCGTTCGAAACGTAGCGCTGCCGCCCTGCGGCGGGTCCGTGCGCAGCGGCGACTGTGCCGGTCGGCACCGGCGCGCCCTGTCCCGCCGCGCCGGCAGCGGGCGCGCCGCTTGACCGATCAGGGGGCTCAAGCACCGATCATTCACATATGCTACTCTTGATGTAGCATATGTTTCACTCATGTACGCGCTGCTGCTGCTCACCCTGCCGACCCGGCCCAACGCCGTGCGCCTGCGCATCTGGCGCACCCTGAAGGCGCAGGGCGCGGCCTCGCTGCGCGACGGCGCCTACCTGCTGCCGGCGGCCGAAGCGCCGCGCTTCGACGCGCTGGCCGCCGAGGTGCGCGCGCATGGCGGCAGCGCCACGGTGCTGGCCACCGCGTCGCGCGACGCGGCGCAGGCCGACGAACTGGCCGCGCTGTTCGACCGCCGCGCCGCCTACGCGCTGTGGCGCGACGACGCCACCGCGCTGCGGCGCGAGGCGCCGCGCCTGGCCGAAACCGAAGCGCGGCGGCGCCTGCGTGCGGTGGCCGACGCGCTCGACGCGCTGCGCGCCATCGACTTCTTCCCCGGCGCCGCCGCCGAGCAGGCGCGCGAGGCGCTGGACGCGCTGCGCGCCGAGATCGAACAGCGCTTCGCGGGCGGAGAACCGCGCGCCCGGCGCGGCCGTGCGCTGCCGCGGCTCGACGCGCGCGACTTCCAGGGCAAGCGCTGGGCCACGCGCGCGCGACCCTGGGTCGACCGCCTTGCGTCGGCCTGGCTGATCCGTCGCTTCATCGACCGCGAGGCGCGCTTCGCCTGGCTGACCGACATCCACCGCCTGCCGCGCGGCGCGATCGGCTTCGACTTCGACGGCGCACGCTTCACCCACGTCGGCGCGCGCGTCACTTTCGAGATGCTGGCCGCGAGCTTCGGCCTCGACGCCGACCCGGCGCTGCAACGCCTGGGCGCGATGGTGCGATTCATCGACGCCGGCGGCATCCCGGTGGCCGAGGCTGCCGGCGTGCAGCAGGTGCTGGCCGGGTTGCGCACGCTGCACGAGCAAGACGACGACCGGCTGCTCGACGCCGCCTGCGGCGTGTTCGATGCGCTGTATGCGCAAGGGGCCGCGGCATGAACACCCCGGCGCCAAGCAGCGTGTCGTTCGGGCAAGCGCTGAGGTTCTGGTTGAAGCTCGGATTGATCAGCTTCGGCGGCCCTGCGGGCCAGATCGCGATCATGCACACCGAGCTGGTCGAGCGGCGGCGCTGGATCAGCGAGCGGCGCTTCCTGCACGCGCTGAACTACTGCATGCTGCTGCCCGGCCCCGAGGCGCAGCAGCTCGCCACCTACATCGGCTGGCTGATGCATCGAAGCTGGGGCGGGATCGCGGCCGGAGCGTTGTTCGTGCTGCCGTCGCTCTCCATCCTGATCGCACTGGCCTGGGTCTACCTGCGATTCGGCCAGGTGCCGGTGGTGGCCGGCGTGTTCTACGGATTGAAGGCAGCCGTCGCCGCGCTGGTGCTGCATGCGGCCCACCGCATCGGCTCACGTGCCTTGAGGAACGGCTGGCTCTGGGTGCTGGCCGCCGCTGCGTTCGTTGCGATCTTTGCCTTCGACGTGCCCTTCCCGGCCATCGTGGCGACCGCGGCATTGATCGGCTGGCTGGGCTCACGCTGGGCGCCGCAGGTGTTTGCCGTCGGCGGCAGCCATGGCGGTGACGTCAAGACGGATTTCGGCCCGGCGGTGATCGACGACGCCACGCCCACGCCCGCACACGCGCGCTTCACGCGCGCTCGCCTCGCAGCGGTGCTCGGCATCGGCCTGGCGTTGTGGGCCGCGGCCATGGCCGGGGCGGTGACCAACGAGACGCTCGGCACGATGGCGCGCTTCTTCACCCAGGCCGCGCTCGTCACCTTCGGCGGCGCCTACGCCGTGCTGCCCTACGTCTACCAGGGCGCGGTCGAGCAGTATCAATGGGCGACCGGGCCGCAGATGATGGCCGGCCTGGCCCTCGGCGAGACCACGCCCGGGCCGTTGATCATGGTGGTGGCCTTCGTCGGCTTCGTCGGCGGCTGGACCCAGGCGCTGTTCGGCCCCGACACGCTGTTTGCCGCCGGGGCGGTGGCCGCCTGCGTGGCCACCTTCTTCACCTTTCTGCCCTCGTTCGTGTTCATCCTGGCCGGCGGCCCGCTGGTCGAGGCCACGCATGGCCGGCTGGGCTTCACCGCGCCGCTGGCGGCGATCACGGCCGCGGTGGTCGGCGTGATCGCCAACCTCGCGCTGTTCTTCGCCGGCCACGTGCTGTGGCCCGACGGTTGGGGCGGCCGCTTCGACATCCCCGCCGCCGCGATCGGTCTGGCGGCCGCCGTGGCGCTGTTTCGATTCAAGGTTGGCGTGATCCCGCTGCTGGCCGCCTGCGCCGCGATTGGCGTGGCGCTCACCTTCATTCCACGGAGCTTCGCATGACGATCGCCCTGCCCCTGCCCTATCCCGCCGACGCGTTACGCGGCCTGTCGCAACGCCTCGTTGCGAGCCACCACCAGAACAACTACGGCGGCGCGGTCAAGCGCCTGGGTGCAATCCGCGCCCAGCTCGCCGCCACCGACCCCGCTTCGGCGCCGGGCTTCGTGCTCAACGGCCTGAAGCGCGAGGAACTGATCGCCACCAACTCGATGCTGCTGCACGAGCTGTACTTCGCGAGCCTGGGTGGCGACGGACAGACGATGGAGCCGGCCTGGGCAATGGCGCTCGACGCCAACTTCGGCAGCGTCGAGCGCTGGCGCGCCGAGTTCACGGCGCTGGGCCGCGCGCTTTCCGGCGGCTCGGGCTGGGTGCTGCTCGCCTTCAACCCGCGCGAGGGCACGCTGGTCAACCAGTGGGCGGCCGACCACACGCACGCGCTGGCCGGCGGCGTGCCGCTGCTGGCGCTGGACATGTACGAACATGCCTACCACCTGGACTACGGCGCCGACGCCGCGGCGTATCTCGAGGCCTTCATGACCAACATCGACTGGGCCGCCGTCTACGCGCGCTACCAGGCCGCGGTGCATGCGGCCAGCGAGCCGTACGGCACCGAAGCCGTCGGCCGCGACGCCTTGGTGCTCGACGTGCGCCGTGCCGGGGTGTACGAGCGCGCCGAGCGCCTGATCGAGGGTGCCGCGTGGCGCGACCCGGCGCAGGTCGCGACATGGAGCGCCGAACTGCCGCGCGAAGGCAGCACCGTCGTCTACTGCGTTTACGGCCACGAAGTCGGCCGTGCCACGGCGCTGCGCCTGCGCGCCACAGGCCTCGACGCGCGCTTCCTGCGCGGCGGCATCGATGCCTGGCAGGCGCAGGGCCGGCCGATGAGGCCCAAGCCCGCGGGCTGAGCGTGGCGCCAGCGCGGGTGCCTATCATGCGCGGCCCCGTCCCCGAACCACCGCGCCATGTTCCAACGCATCCGCCCCTTCAGCACCCTGCTGCGCATCTTCGCGACCGGCGCGCTCGCCGCACTGCCGCTCGCAGCCACAATCCTGATCTTCGTCTGGGCCGCCGGCGTGCTGATCCGGTGGCTGGGGCCTGACAGCGTGATCGGCGGGCTGCTGGTGTCGATCGGCCTGGGAGTGGGCGGCTCCGAGGTGGTGGGCTACGTGCTCGGTGTGGCGATCGTCGCGGCGGCGCTGTTCGGCCTGGGCCTGCTCGTGGAGGCCGGACTGCAGCGCGGGATCGCGGCGGCGCTGCACGAGTTGATCGTGCGCATCCCGGTGGTGGGCACGATCTACGACCTGATCAAGAAGTTCGTCGCGCTGGTGCGCCCGGGCGAGGCCGGCGGCGAGGGCGCGCTCAAGTCGATGAGCGCGGTGTGGTGCCACTTCGGCGGCCCTGGCGGCAGCGCCGCGCTGGCGCTGCTGGGCAGCGACGTGCCGGTGCTCGTCAACGGCCAGCGCTGCCTGGCGGTGCTGATCCCCACCGCGCCGGTGCCGGTGGGCGGCGGCCTGCTCTACGTGCCGGAGTCGTGGGTCACGCGCGCCGACATCGGCGTCGAGGCAGTGACCAGCATCTACGTGTCGATGGGGTTGACCTCGCCGCAGCATCTGCCGCGCGCTGCGGCTGCCGCGCAAACGCCGCCCAAGGCTCAGCTGCCCGGGCCCTGAAAAGCGCCCGCGCGCAGCGTCACGACCAGCGTGTCGCGATGGCCGCCTCGCGCCGGATCGAGCGGCTGGATCGGCGTCGTCTCGTGGATCACACGTGCGTCGTCGAGGAGCAGCGTGGTCCACGGTTCGGTGAGCGTGAAGCGCTGGCCGGCCGGGCCATCGATGTCGAACACGCGCGTCTCACCGCCCTTGATGTTCTCGCGTGCGACCAGCGTCACCGCGACCAGGTCGACGCCGTCGCGGTGCGCGCCCTCGGGCGTCGGCCGACCGATGCCGCCGGCGGTGTCGATGCGAAACGGGTGCACCTCGACGAACCACGGCCCGCCGCCGGGCCGCCCCAAGGCGGCCGCGCCCCCCCGGGGGGCCGGCGCGGCACGCGCCTGGGGGGCCCTGTCCATGCCGCGCAAGGCGCCCGCGCGCGCGGCCAGCATCTTGACCAAGGGCGCCCATAGCGGCTCGTTCGTCATCGCCGGATCGAGCGGCTCGAACCAGCGCTCGATGCCGCCGTGCAGCGCGTTGTAGTCGAGGCTTTGCCAGTGCGCACGGTGCGGCACGGCACGCAGCATGTCGCCGTCGATGACGAACGAGCCGTGCCGGCGCTGCCGGTAGCGGCCGCCGTCGCGCAGGTGGGTGTCGGGCGCCAGCCGACCCCAATGGCCACGCCATGCCTCGAGCGCGCCGGCCGCGGCACCGATCAGCGTGTGCAGGCCCGCGGCGGAAAGCACCGCGCGGCCCTGCTCGCGCAGCATGGCATCGACGTTCTGAGGCGGCGTGATCGGCGGCGCCAGCTCGCGCAGGCTCACCGGACAACCCTCCGCGCTACGCGGTGCAGAATGAGCGCTTCGAAGCGGTCCTGCGTGCTCATGCTCTCGCGTCGGCCAGCGCGGCGCCCGCGACCAGGGCCTGCAGCTTGGCCTCGGCCACCGCACGCTTCATCGGTGCCATGCCGCAGTTGGTGCAGGCGATCAGCTTGTCGCGCGCGACGAACTGCAGAGCGCGGCCGATCGTCTCGGCCACCTCCTTTGGCGTCTCCACGGCGTCGCTGGCAACGTCGATCACGCCGACCATCACATCCTTGCCCTCGAGCAGGCCGATCAGGTCCAGCGGCACGTGCGAGTGCATGCACTCCAGGCTGACCTGGTCGATCGAGCTCCTGCGCAACGCCGGGAACACCTGCTCGTACTGGCGCCACTCGTGGCCCAGGGTGTCCTTCCACTTGCGGTTGGATTCGATGCCGTAGCCGTAGCAGATGTGCACCGCGGTCCTGCAGGTCAGGCCTTGCCTGGCGCGCTCCAGCGCCGCCACGCCCCAATCTGCCGCCTCGGCCATGTAGACGTTGAAGGCCGGCTCGTCGAATTGCACGATGTCGATGCCGTCGGCCTGCAGCGCCCTGGCCTCCTGGTTGAGTAGTTCGGCGAACGCGAACGCAAGCCTGACGCGGTCGCCGTAGAACCGGTCGGCGACGGTGTCGACGATTGTCATCGGCCCGGGCAGCGTGAACTTGGTGCGCCGCGTGGTGTGCGCGCGCAGCAGCCGGGCCTCGGTCTCGTGCACGCGGCCCCTCAGGCGCAGCGATGCGACGACCTGCGGCACCATGGCCTTGTAGCGGTCGGCTCGGATGCCCATCTCGACCTTGTGCTCGAAATCGATCCCTTCCACGCGCTCGAGGAATCCGTGCACGAAGTGCTGGCGGCTCTGCTCGCCGTCGCCGATGGTGGCCAGGCCCGCGTCCTCCTGCTCCTTGATCCACAGCAGCGTGGCGTCTCGTTTGGCGGCCGCCAGTTGCGCTCCCTCGGCGCGCCACTGCGGCCACAGCTTGTCGGTCTCGGCGAGCCAGGCCGGCTTGGGCAGGCTGCCGGCGATCGCGGTGCGGAAGGTCATTCGGGTCTCCTTATCGTTGCTCCAGGAGGATAACGGGCTCGATCGACCCGCGCGTGGGCAGTGTCGTACCGCCAATCCGGCGCTGTTGCGGCATTCGACTGTCGTTCGATGCGCATAGACTCTTGACGACGCCCACATGCCATGACCCGCGACGCCGACCTGCCTTCCGCCGCCGCCCTCGCTCGCGCCCTGGCCGAGGTGGAGCGATTGCGCGCCGAGAACGCGCGGCTGAGCGAACTGCTCGACATGGCGCAGGAGTTCGGCCGGCTGGGCGTCTGGGAGCGTGACCCGCACACGCTCGAAGGGCGCTGGGACAGTCATGTCTTCCGCTTCTTCGGCTTCGATGCCGCGAGCGGGCGCACACCGTCTTTCGCCGAGGCGCAGCGGCGAATCCACCCGGACGACCGCCTGAAGGAGGTCTTCCTGGCCTCGCTCGAGCAGCCCGGCGCGCACGCGCACCGTTACCGCGTCATGTTGCCCGACGGCGAGGTGCGGCAACTGCACTCGCAGTGGCGCGTGATCGCCGACGACGTCGGCCGTGCTTCGCGGGTGATCGGCGTGATGCTCGACGACACCGAGTCGCACCAGCTGGCGCGCGACGCCGCGACGGCCGCGGCCCAATTGGAGCTCGCGATTTCCCTTTCGGGCGTCGGACTGTGGCGCTACGACTTCGCAACCGAACGCGTGCACTACGACCTGCGCAGCCAGGCAATCCTTGCACGCCCGATGGGCCTCGAGGGCGTGCCGCTCGCGATTGAGCGTGACTGGATCCATCCGGACGACCTGCCGGAGATCGAGGCCGCGTTCGAGGCCGCACTGCGTGCCGAAACGCCGGTGGATACGCAGGCGCGTTACCGCCACGGCGATGGCACCTGGCGCACGATCCTGATGCGGCGCATCGTGCAGCACGACGCCAAGGGCCAACCAACCGTGATGGTCGGTGTCGGGCTGGACGTCACCGATCAGCAGCGCCGCACGATGGAGGCACTCAAGCTCGCGCAGCGGCTCGACGAGGCCGCCGAGGCGGCACACATCGGGCTGTGGTCGGGACCGCTGGACGGGTCGCTGCCGCAATGGAACCGTCTCATGTTCACGCTGCTCGGGCAGGACCCCGCCGAGGGTCCGCTGCGCATGGGCGAACTGCTGCGTCGCTACGCCCATCCGGACGATCGAGAACGTGTCGCCGTGCGCGCCTTGAACTGGTCACGCGGCCCGTCCGACCAGGCGCTGTCGATCGAGATGCGCATCAGGCGCGGCGATGGTGCGCTGCGCTGGGTCGAGGTGCGTTGCCGCCAGCAGGACGGCGCCGATGGGGTCCGGCGCGCCTACGGGGTGCTGCTCGACGTCACCGAACAGCACGAGGCGCTCGAACGACTGAAGGAGTCCAACGAACGCCTCACGCTGGCCTTGTCGAGTGTGGCGATGGGTACCTGGTCGCGCGACCTGCGCACCAACGAGGATTACTGGGACGAGCAGATGTTTCGCCTGCGCGGACTCGAGCCCCGCGAACGAGCGCTCGATGACGTCGAGCGCCTTGCGATGGTGCTGCCGGAGGACCGCGCGTTGCTGCAAGGGGTGCTCGAGCCCTTCGTGCACACCAGCCAGCCTCTGGAGTACGAGTTCCGACTGCAGCGGGCCGACGGCGAGATCCGCACGATCGCGTCGCGCTCGATCGCGCTGACCGACGACAGCGGCCGCGCCTATCGCCGCATCGGCGTGAACTGGGACGTGACCGAGGCCCGGCTGTCCGAGCGCGCCCAGCGCGAGCGCGAGATCGCCCTGCGGGAGAGTCGCGCCAAGTCGGCCCTGCTGTCGCGCGTCAGCCACGAACTTCGCACCCCCCTGAACGCGGTGCTCGGCTTCACGCAGCTGATGCTCGCGCAGGGCAGCGATGGCGATGCGCTGCAGCGGCGGCGCTGGCTGCTGCAGATCCAGGCCGCAGGCCAGGGGCTACTGGCTTTGATCGACGGCGTGCTTGACCTGAATGAAAGCGCCGGCAATCCGGAACCGGCCGTCTCGGCGCCCGTGCCGCTGGCACCCGTGATCGATCGGGTTCTGTCGCAGTACGCCGCCGACATGAGTGCACGCGGACTCGCCGTGCGGCGCGAGGTCGGAGCACTTGGCGTCGCCGCCGACGAACGCCGCCTGCACCAGGTGCTGGCCCAATTGATCGGCAACGCGGTCAAGTTCAATCGCCAAGGTGGAGATCTCGTGGTGTCGGCGCGCACCGAAGCGAAGGAAACCGTCGTGTCGATCAGCGACCAGGGCCCAGGCGTGCCGCCGTCGCTCGTGCCGCGGCTGTTCGAGGCCTTCAGCGACTCGACGTCCGGACCCGGCATCGGCCTGGCGATCGCGCAGGCGATGGCGCAGCGCATGGGCGGTCGCATCGCGCTCGAACACACCGGCGCCGACGGCAGCGTGTTCGAGCTGCGATTGCCCTCGAACGTAGCGGCGCTGCTGCCCCCGGTACAGGCGCCGCAGCTGCGTCCTTCGGTGCTCTACATCGAGGACAACAACGTTAACATGATGATCGTGCGCGAGCTGCTCACTCAGCGGCCCGATATCGCGTTCGAGGGCGCGCCTGATGGCCGCAGCGGGATTGCCCTTGCGCGCGCGCTGCGGCCTGCGCTGCTGCTGGTGGACATGCAGTTGCCCGATATTGACGGCCTCGAAGTGCTGCGCGAATTGCGCAGCGACCCGGCCACTGCGGGCATGACTTGCGTGGCGCTGTCGGCCAACGCGATGCCAGAAGACGTTCAGCGGGCACGCGCGGCCGGCTTCGACGACTACTGGACCAAGCCGATCGATCTTGGCGAGTTCCTCACGGCGCTCGATCGACTGGTGCCTAGGACGCCGGCGCCGCCACCGGCGTGAGCGGCGCGCGGCCGCCCAGCACCGCGATCAGGTTGTCGACGGCCAGCTGCGCCATCGCGCGTCGCGTGGCCTCGGTCGCGCTCGCGATGTGCGGTGTGAGAACGACATTCGGCACGGCAAGCAAGGCCGGATGTACAGACGGTTCGCCTTCGAACACGTCGAGGCCGGCCGCGGCAATGCGGCGCTCGGCCAGCGCCTGCGCCAGCGCGGCATCGTCGACCACGCCACCACGGGCGATGTTGATCAGCGTCGCGGTCGGCTTCATCAGGGCCAGCTCCCGTGAGCCGATCGCGTGGTGGCTCGCCGCCGAATACGGGACGACGACGATCAGGTGGTCAGCCTGCGCCAGCAACACGTCCTTGTCGACCCAACACGCGCTCAGCGGGGCCTCGACGTCGGGCGCCAGACGGCTGCGGTTGTGATAGATCACCCTCATCCCGAAGCCCAGCGCTCCGCGCCGCGCGATGGCCTGACCGATGCGGCCCATGCCGAGGATGCCGAGCGTGGCGCCATGGACATCGGCGCCGCAGAAGAAGTCGACGCTCCAGCGCTTCCAGCGGCCGGCACGCAGAAAATGCTCGCTCTCGGCGATCCGGCGCGCGGTGGCCATCATCAGCGCGAACCCGAAATCGGCAGTGGTCTCGGTCAGCACGTCCGGCGCATTGGTGACCACGATGCCGCGAGCGGCACAGGCAGCCACGTCGATGTTGTTGTAGCCCACCGCCATCGAACACACGGCGCGCAGCTCGGGGCAGCCCGCCACCAGGGCAGCATCGATCTTCTCCGTCGCGGCCACGAACACACCCTGCTTGCCTTGCAGGCGATGCATCAGCTCGGCGTGCGACCAGTCGACAGGCTCGTTGTTGGCCTCGACCTCGAAATGCTCGCGCAGGCGCGTGACGATCGCCGGGAAGACCTGGCGCGCGACGAGAACGGACGGCCTCATGTGACGCGCCCCTCACTGCGACACCGTGGCGGCTGCGGACGCGGGCGCCGCGGCCTCCGCAGCCGCCGCGGCCCGATGCAGCGGCTCCGGATGCCAGCCCAGCACGGCCAGCAGCACGAAGTACCCGATCATGTAGCCGACCGCCACGTGCCAGCCCTGGCGCAGCCACTGCCCGACCGAGCGCGCCTCGGGGAAGTAGTTGGCCAGCGCGACGCCGGACGATGATCCGAACCAGATCATCGAACCGCCGAAACCCACCGCGTAGGCCAGGAACCCCCAGTCGTAGCCGCCCTGGTGCAAGGCGAGCGATGTCAGGGGGATGTTGTCGAACACCGCGGACACGACACCGAGGCCAAGTGCCGTCTGCCACGACGCCACCGGCAGCTTCTCCACGGGCATCATCGACGCGCACAGCACGAGCGACAAGAGGAACACGCTGCCCTTGACCGCGTCGGGAACGAGATCCCAGTCCGGCTGGCGCCAGGCAGCGGTCACGACGATCGCCAGCAGCACCGCCAGCCCGATCACCGGCACATGGTCGAGCACCTCGGGATGGCGCAGATTGAAGTAGACGTTGGCGCCGATGGCCGAGATCAGGATCGCCGCCACGATGGTCAGACGCACGCCATCGACCTGGATGCCATGCGCGGCATCCTTGACGATAGGCTGGTAGGCGTGCTGCTGCCGCGCGGCAATCACACCGAAGAACAACAGTGCAGGCACGGCAGCGATGTAGGCATCGAGCACCTGCAGCGGCGAGCCGCCCGCGATCCAGATCATCGTCGTGGTGGTATCGCCCACGACGCTGCCCGCGCCGCCCGCATTGGAGGCCGCGACGATGGCTGCAAGGTAGCCGATGTGCACCCGCTTCTTGAACACGGCCGCGGCGATTGTGCCGCCGATCATCGCGGCAGCGATGTTGTCGAGAAAGCTCGACAACACGAACACCAGGGCCAGCAGCACGAAGCCGCCTTTCCAATCGTCGGGCAGCACCTGCGGCAGCAATGCCGGAAGGTGGCTGCGCTCGAAGTGATTGGCCAGCAGCGCGAAGCCGACCAGCAGCGCGAACAGGTTGGCGACGATCACCCACTCATGTCCGACATGCGCCACCAGTCCTGCAACGCCGGCCCCGGTGGGAAACGGCGAGAACAGCAGCTTGTAAAGCGTGATGACGACCAGACCCGTGACCGCGACCTTGAGCACATGGTGGTGCAGCAGCGCCACCCCGGTCAGCGTCAGCGCGAACAGCACGAAGTCGAAAGGGATGCCTGCGATCGTCATGATTGTTATGTCTCCTCGGTGCGCCCGATTCTAGGCAGCGCGCTGCCGCCACCCTACTCGTGAAAGCGCGCGAACGCCGACACCGGCTCGCGCTCGGTCACGAGCCGATTCTCGGGTGCACTGGGGTCGGCCCAGCCCAGCGACATGCCGCACACGACCATCTCGCTGGCGGGCAGCTCAAGATGCTGCGCGATCACCTCGTAGAAGCCAATGAAGGCGGCCTGCGGACAGGTGTCCAGACCACGTGCCCGTGCGGCCACCATGATGTTTTCGAGGAACATGCCGTAGTCCAGCCACGAGCCCTGGCGCAGGATGCGATCGATCGTGAAGATCAGGCCCACCGGCGCGCCGAAGAAGATGTAGTTGCGGCCGTGCTGCGCATGCATGCGCGCCTTGTCGCCCTTGCCGATCCCCAACAGGCTGTACAGGTCCCAGCCGATCTTGCGTCGCCGCTCGAGGTAGGGCGACACCCACTCGGTCGGGTAGTAGTCGTACTCGCCGACGTCGGCGCCGACCGAGCCCATACCCGATCGCGCATCGTGTTCGGCCAGGATGCGCCGCGACAGTTCTTCCTTCGCCCGCCCGGTCAGCACCGTAACCTTCCAGGGCTGCGTGTTCACGCCCGAAGGTGCGCGCGAGGCCACGCAGAATGTCCTCGACCGTCTCGCGCGGCACAGGTTTCGGCAGGAAGGCGCGCACCGCGCGGCGGCTGCGGATGGCCTCGTCGACGGCGGCGGTGGACTGCGGTGTGATCGTCATTGGATGGCTATGCGGTCGGAGAGAACGGAACCGGCAGCGCCGCGTTGGGAACGCCAGCGTTGCCACGAATCGAAAGCGGCTTCCAGCGTGGCCAGATGGGCAGCCACGCTGTCGTCGATGTTTCGGCCGTAGCCACCTGCCATGCTGACGGCCACCGGAATGCCACGTTCACGGCAGGCCCCGAAAACGCGGCGGTCGCGCTCCGCCAGGCCTTGGTGTGTCAGGGCCAGGCGCCCCAGCCGGTCGCCTTCGTGCGGATCCGCGCCGGCCAGATAGAACACAAGTCCTGGCGGCGCCGCACCGTGGCGGGCCCACAACCGGTCGAGCGCGTCGTCGAGTGCGCCCAGGTACAGCCCGTCGTCGCAGCGATCGGGCAGTTCGACATCGAGGTCGCCCGCTTGCTTGCGGAATGGAAAGTTGCGTGCGCCATGGATCGACAGCGTGAACACCGTCTCATCGTCGCGAAAGATTGCGGCGGTGCCGTTGCCCTGGTGGACATCCAGATCGATCACCACCACACGCAGCAACTGGCGATGGCGCCGATGCCACTCGGCCTGCATCAGGCGCGCGGCCACCGCCGCGTCGTTGAACACGCAGTAGCCGCTGCCCTTGTCGGCTTGGGCATGGTGCGTGCCGCCCGCCAGATTCGCCGCCACGCCCTCACCTTCGAGCAGCGCCGTGCGTGCAGCCTGAATCGTCGCGCCGACCGATCGCCTCGCGCGTTCGGCCATTCGCGGCGACCACGGAAACCCGATCTCGCGCTGCTCAGCCTCCGACAGCAGGCCGTCAGCGACCGCGCTGACGTAGGTAGGCGTATGCGCCAGTGCCAATTCGCCATCGCTTGCCGCTTGGGCCTGTTCCAGCCGAATCCCGGGGCAGCACTGTCCCACGCGGTCGCGCAGCCGCTCGTACTTGCCCATGGGAAAGCGATGGCCCTCGGGCAGCGGCAGCACGAAGTGGTCGGCGTAGAAGGCCTTCATGGCGCGGGATTGTCGGTGCAGCGTTGTCGCGATTAGAGCGGCCAACCTAGGAAATTTGGTGCACCGCAGCAAATAGGGCTTGCAATCCGAGGGTTGTCCCCTAAAATTCGCCTCATGCTGCAATGCAGCAAAGTGTCCCAAGCCCCCCCCCCCCCCCCAACCCCCCCCCCCACCATTCCACACGTTCACCCCTGAACAACTGATGGCTGCACAAAAGGCCAATGTCGAAACCCTGTTCGGTCTGACGAACAAGGCCTTCGAAGGCGTCGAAAAGCTCGTCGAATTGAACCTGCAAGTCGCGAAGACCGCACTGGGCGAAGCCGGCTCGGCTGCCACCGCCGCGATGTCGGTCAAGGACGCGCAGGAACTGCTGAGCCTGCAAGCCAGCTACCTGCAGCCGACCGCTGAAAAGGCGGCCGCCTACACCCGTCATCTTTACGACATCGCTGCCGCGACCAACGCGGAAGTGACGAAGGTCGCCGAGATGCAGCTGGCCGACTCGCAGAAGAAGTTCATGGGCCTCGTCGACAGCGCCGCGAAGAATGCGCCGGCTGGCACCGAGAACGCCGTCGCCCTCGTGCGCTCGGCTGTCGCCGCTGCCAACAACGCGTTCGAAAGCGTGCAGAAGGCTGCCAAGCAAGCCGCCGACGTCGCCGAAGCCA
>Ga0224510_10001001_pt1 | contig 19491 bp, 13 predicted proteins | sample SF_May12_sed_USG_FD_170161 | JGI IMG/M metagenome (GOLD analysis project Ga0224510, IMG submission 170161) | Sediment microbial communities from San Francisco Bay, California, United States - SF_May12_sed_USGS_4_1 | ecosystem: Environmental > Aquatic > Marine > Sediment | place: USA: California... | reverse complement strand
GCCTTATATTCGGCGCCAGGGAAATGATGTACTTGTGCCCGGCAGGCTTCCCAACTCTCAAAGATGCCGGGCATTCGGCCTCGGCGAACCCCATAGAATTTCATGGATGGTGATGTTGTGGAAAGTTGTAAGAGAAGCTTTCTTGTCCAGGACAGATTCGTAACCTGGCCTCTCTTCTTGGAGCCTGTCCTGAGTATTTGACTATCGGTTGGCTCCACCTTGTAGCGTCTTTATTTTACCTTTTGCAAGGTCAACTTTTGTCGATTCCTCTGGTTTGTCCTCTGCCAATATTAAAAACGTTTCATATTCTTGGATCGCACGTTTGGGGTTGAGCGATTCATAGGCTTCAGCCAAATTAAATCTGGCTTGAGCATAGTCTGGCTGTAAGGCCAATGCCTGCTCATAGGTTTCAATTGCTTTTGGCAATTCTCCCAATTGTGCCAGGACCGATCCATAACTATTCAAGATTCCGGCAGAGTGCGGCTGGATGCCCAGCGCCTGTTGTAAAGCCGTTTTTGCCTCAGGTAATCGCCCCATACTTCGAAAGGCCAACCCAAGACGATGATGGGCTTCTGCTAGCTGCTTCTTATCGGGTAATCCATGTTGAATGGATTTTTGGTAGGCGTCCAGGGCGGTATCTGCGTGTTTATTGCCGCACGATGCGAATAAGGAAATTTCCCCTCTGGCAAATTGCTGAAGTCCTAAAAAATCCTTTTCGGACCCTAATTGACCACTAGCCACCTTGAGATCTTGCCGCGGGGAATCCGGGTCATCGATGTATGAGAGAAATTTTTGATGACTGCCGTCTAAGAGTGTTTCATATGGGTCAAGGACGAAAACTGCCATCACCAGTTGGTCATTCTGCCCTGGAGTGTGACGGATGAAATATTGATGCGTAGTGGTGGCTTCTCCGGTTCGATACAATGTGCCAGAATCGGGAGCTTCCCCTTTTAGAATCTGCGAGGAGTGGAAAAAAAACTCACGAGCCGGCGGTAATTGAGAGAGGGTATGACGAAGCTTCGGATAGCTATCCAAAGATAGGCCATGGGGAAATACGGTGATAACACCCACAAGAGTCTGGTCTTCATTGAACATGAACCATTGCCCTTGCTTATTGGGAGATGTGACCTCTTGAAAAACTTCTTTTCCTCCTCCCCAAGGGAATTCCTTTCCCCCGGTTTTTAGCCAACTGGTTTGGGCTTCTGCTTTGGTTTGGCACAATGCGGTTTTTCCTAGGAGATCGAGGTCACTTTCAGAGGGGGGAAGGGGGGAAGGAGGGGGCGAACCGGCGCAATGTGTGAGTAAACCGAAAAGCAGGAAGGCTTTAAGGAAATTTGTTGTCGCTGTATTTTTGTGCGGGCGGTGGTTGTATTGGATATTTCTAAGAATCATCGCTGGCCCTCGAAAATTTGTATGTGATGGGGCGCACATTAAGGTCGCAGGACTTGTTTGAAGCCAAGGCCGGTAGTTGGGGAAAAGTTCAAAATCAAGAAGGCTCTGCTCCTACTCGATGAGGTTGGGAAGATGTTGTGGGCGTGAAGAAAATAATCCAGGAAAGATGGATTGAGATGTCTCTGGTGGGCGATACTGGGATCGAACCAGTGGCCTCTTCCGTGTGAAGGAAGCGCTCTCCCACTGAGCTAATCGCCCACGCGGGTCAATTTATCACAATGTTGCTGAGGGAGCAACGCAGTCGGCATGGCAGACAATGGGTATCTTGACGGTTACGGAAAGTGTGGAGTAGGCTGAAATCAGGTGTTTCATCGACTTTGTCAAGGAGGTGCACCATGGACAAGCAGGATCGAAAATATGATTCTCGAAAAACCAGCTCTCCCAAAGAATCCGAAAACGTGCAGGCTGATCCAAAAGTTGCAGAAACCGGCCAGCGTTTGAAAGAAGAAATGGATGATTTGGTTGATGAAATTGATAAGGTCTTAGAAGAGAATGCTGCTGAATTTGTGAAAAATTATGTGCAAAAAGGCGGAGAATAAATGATTGTTGTTTGAGCCTTGAGATTACACTCCTGCCTTCTTCATTGCCCCATCTGATTTATTGACGATCCTTTACCCCCCACCTACTTGCTCTTAGTCTTAGCCTGATTGTAAGTGCAGGTCTTTCGCCCTCTCGTACAGCTCCTTAACTTAAAAATCGATCACGTGTTTGATGAACCCTTTGGGTGGGAGTGAAGCCACCGGAAGTTATTGTCTGTTTTATGTAGGGGCCTAGTGGGAGGCGTGAGGAATGAGGACCACTGCCCGGAGGGGAGAACCTCAGCAATTTTCTCTATTTTTTGTTATGATTCGTAGGTTATTTCTCCAGACATCCTGATGAGGGATTGAAGCAATGGGCGTGATGCATCTGACAGATATTGAGCAGCTGATGGATCAGGTAAAAGCCTATTACCCGGAAGCTGATACCGGCCTTATTCGACGAGCGTATGACTATTCCGCCAAAGCTCACGAAGGCCAAACTCGGCAAACGGGTGAGCCCTATGTACAGCACCCGTTAGCGGTCGCAGGAATTTTGACCTTTTTGAAATTGGATGTTCCCGCGATTGTCGCGGGGCTTCTGCATGACACTCTTGAAGATACTGTGGCGACCAGGGCCGAATTAGAGAAGGAATTCGGGAGCGATGTGGCTCGATTAGTTGAAGGTGTCACAAAAATTGGGCAAATTCCTTTTAAGACCTATGAAGAAAAGCAAGCTGAAAATTTCCGGAAAATGGTTCTCTCCATGGCCGATGATATTCGAGTGGTGTTTATCAAATTGGCAGACCGACTGCATAATATGCAGACCCTCGAGGCTTTGTCGGATGATAAGCGCAGAAAAATTGCTCAAGAAACGATGGAAATCTACGCTCCTTTGGCCAACCGGCTTGGGATGAGTTGGATTAAGCAACAGTTAGAGGACCTGTGTTTTCAATACTTGCAACCGGATGCCCATGCTCACTTGAAATTGCGTTTGGCCAAAAAGGATGAGGAGCGGCAGGAATATATTCAATCCCTGATTCGCCTGGCTCAGGAGGCGCTTTCGGAATCAGGTCTTCCCGGGCAAATTGATGGGCGTCCCAAGCACCTCTTCAGTATCTATCAGAAGATGGAGCGTCGGTCAGTCTCTTTTGATGAAATTTATGATTTGACGGCCATTCGCATTGTGACGGATACCAAAATGAATTGTTATGCCATTTTGGGCTTGATTCATTCCATCTGGCCTCCAGTCCCTGGCCGCTTTAAGGACTATATCGCTACTCCCCGTTCGAACCTGTATCAATCGTTACACACCACCGTGGTTGGTCCCCAAGGGGAGTATGTGGAATTCCAAATCCGGACGGCGGATATGCATCGAATTAATGAATATGGTGTGGCGGCTCATTGGCTCTATAAAGAGCCTGGGAAAGTTGGCGGGCGCGACGAACAGGTGTTCAGCTGGCTCAGGCAGTTTGTGGAGTGGCATAAGGATCTTGCCGATAACCGCCAGTTTATGGATTCGGTCAAATTGGATTTATTCCACGATGTGGTCTTTGTCTTTACGCCCAAGGGAGAAGTGCGGGAGGTTCCGGTGGGGGCGACTCCCTTGGACTTTGCTTATGCGATTCATACGGAAATCGGGGACCACTGTGTCGGGGCGAAAATTAATGGAAAATTAGTTCCTCTCCGTTACCAATTAAATAGTGGCGATATGGTGGAAATTCTGACCTCTCCCTCACAGGTTCCTCATAGGGGTTGGTTGAAATTTGTACGAACCTCCAGGGCGAAAACTAAAATCAAACATTGGTTTAAGATTGAAGAGCAAAAACGGGCATTGGAACTTGGGCGACGTCTGTTGGAGCAAGAATTTCGACGGCAGGATTTTCCTGCCGCGCAATCGCTGAAATCTGATCGTTTATTGTCTATGGCCAAAGTGAAGGGCTGTGAGACGGTTGATGAACTGATCCGCCTGGTTGGGTACGGCCGGTTGGCCCCTGGTCAAATTGTAAGTCATTTTCACGAAGGGGCTGAACAAAAGCCTCCGTTTTCCAGTAAGGGTGAACCTCCCTCTCCTCATCAAAAATTACCTGGTCTCCTTCAAGAGGGTTCTGTCAAATTTGGAGGAACCAAAGATGTCTTGATGCAACTCTCCAAGTGTTGCAAACCTGTTCCAGGTGAGCCGATTCGCGGGTATATTACCCGGGGGAGGGGCTTGACCGTTCATGCAATAGATTGCCCCAACTTCCAATCATTGGAATGGGATCATAATCGCTTGGTGGAGGTGGAATGGGATACGGAGCTCGAAGGAACCCATTCGGTTGAAGTATCAGTATTAACGCTGGATCGACCAGGAGTATTAGCCAAGGTCTCCGCGGGAATTTCTCAGTGTCAGGCCAATATTACCAGGGCGGAAATTTCTACTAGAGAGGACCGCAAAGCAGTATTGGATTTTGTCATAGAAGTAAAGAATACTGCGCATTTAGAGTTGATTCTTCAGGAAATACAACGTGTTGACGGGATTCTTTCCGCTAAACGAGTTCGAGGCTGGCTGGGGAAAGGCGGAAACGGCTAATAGGGAATATGGTTCTTGGGAACGGAGATCGTTAACTGATTTCCAGGAAGAAGTTCTAGTTCCTCGGCCATTCCGGCTTTAAGTTCGAGGACCTGCCATGATTTTTTGTGGGAGTAATACCGTGGGCAGTGATCATCTGTTCTGGTACAAATGGGAACGTGCGATTCAATATGGATAATTATTCCTGTTTTGTCCAACCATAATATATCAAGTGGAATTTTGGTATTTTTCATCCAAAAGGTCCAATATCCCAATTCAGGAAATTGGAATAGCATCCCCTCATCCGGTGCGATTGAAGGCCGGTACATTAGGCCTTTGGCTCTTTTGTCTGGAGTATCTGCAATCTCGGCAAAAATGATGGCGCCCTTTGGAGTAGAAATGCTGGCAAGTTCTTTTCCCTGTAAGCTGGCTGTTTCTCCCCAAGCATTCTGGTAAGGTATTATGCCTTTCCACGAACTAATGGCTAGAGGAAAAAGGATAATCCAAACCAATAAATGGAAATTCAGAGGACATCCCGATTTTTTTTGAAGGCGAGCGAGGCGGTGGATTAGAAAGGTTTTCATTCTTTTTACTTGAATGTGGCTCGGGGAGAGATAATTTGTCAAATAGGATTTTCCTTGGATGTAAGAAATAAAGACAACTCGTGGGTCTTGACCAGACCGTCTTTGGAAATTATAATGATTCGTTTACAGGTAGGGTAAATTTTTTCCGCTCCTGTTTTTTAAGAAAAACACTAAGTTTTTTGTTGTTGATCTGTACATACAGGGGCTTATTTTTGCCTTGTCTGTCTTCACTTCAAAGAGATCTTCATCTTAATAAATTCCATGATGTAATTCAAAAACGTTTTACGTAGAAGACGGTCCTACTCATTCAAAGGGCAGGTACCCAAGCGGTCAACGGGGGCAGACTGTAAATCTGCTGCCATCGGCTTCCAAGGTTCGAACCCTTGCCTGCCCACCATGACCGATTATTGAAGAGGATCCCAGATACTGGAAGTTACAGTGATGAGAGATAAATTTAAATTGGAAATAAAAATAAGTTGTAGGGGGATTAAACGGAACTGCGGGCGTAGCTCAGTGGTAGAGTTCCAGCCTTCCAAGCTGGCTGTCGCGGGTTCAAATCCCGTCGCCCGCTCCATAGGTTTAGGGTGGGCTTAGTTTGAGTGCCTTTTTGAGGCGGATGTCTTCACGAGGGAACAAGATAGAGCCCATGTAGCTCAGTTGGCAGAGCACGTCCTTGGTAAGGACGAGGTCACGCGTTCGATCCGCGTCGTGGGCTCCAGCAATTATGGGATTTATGGAATTAATTTTAGATTTTCAAGGAGAGGTAGGGCATGGCGAAGGCGAAATTTGAGCGGAAGAAGCCGCATGTCAATGTAGGGACAATCGGGCATGTCGACCATGGGAAGACGACGTTGACTTCGGCTTTAACCAAGGTGATGGGCGATACGGGTAAAGCCAAGTTCATTCCCTACGATGAGGTGGCGAAGGCCAGCGAGAGTCAGGGGCGACGGGATCCGACGAAAATTCTTACCATTGCCATCTCGCATGTGGAGTATGAGACGGAGAATCGGCATTATGCGCATGTCGACTGTCCCGGGCACGCGGATTATGTCAAGAACATGATCACGGGCGCGGCGCAAATGGACGGGGCCATTTTGGTGGTCAGTGCGGCCGACGGGCCGATGCCGCAAACGCGGGAGCATATTCTGTTGGCGCGGCAGGTGGGGGTGCCCTATATCGTGGTCTTCTTGAATAAAGCGGACAAGGTGGAAGACAAGGAGTTGTTGGAGTTGGTGGAGTTAGAAGTGCGGGAACTGCTCAGTAAGTATGGCTTTCCGGGGGATGATGTCCCGGTCGTCATCGGGTCGGCGATCAAGGCGATTGAAGGGGATCAGAGTGAGGTGGGGGTGCCTTCGATCATGCGCTTATTGGAGGCGGTTGACACCTATATTCCAACGCCGCAGCGGGCCATCGACAAGCCGTTTCTTATGCCCATCGAGGATGTCTTTACCATTAGCGGTCGCGGGACCGTGGTAACGGGCCGGGTGGAGCGGGGGCAGGTGAAGGTGGGCGATGAAATTGAGATTGTGGGGCTCAAGCCGACGCAGACGACCATTGTCACGGGCGTCGAAATGTTCCGGAAAGTGTTGGATGAAGGGCAGGCGGGGGACAATATCGGGGCGCTCTTGCGGGGGACCAAGAAGGAAGATGTGGAGCGGGGCATGGTCTTGGCCAAGCCGAAGAGTATTACGCCGCATACCAAGTTCAAGGCGGAAGTCTATATCTTGACAAAGGAAGAAGGGGGGCGGCATACGCCGTTCTTCAATGGCTATCGGCCGCAGTTTTACTTCCGGACGACGGATGTGACGGGGGTGGTGCAGTTGAACCCGGGGGTGGAGATGGTGATGCCGGGGGATAATGTGTCGTTCACGGGAGAGTTGATCTCGCCGATTGCGATGGAGCAAGGGGTGCGGTTTGCAGTGCGAGAAGGGGGCCGAACGGTGGGAGCCGGGGTGGTCACGGAAATCGTCGCGTAAGAACATAGGGGTGTATCGATGAGAGTAATTATTTCTCTAGCTTGCGGAGACTGCAAGCGCCGAAATTATTCAACGATGAAAAACAAGAAGAACGACCCTGATCGGTTGGAAGTTAAAAAGTACTGTCGTTTTTGTCGGAAGCATAGTCCTCATAAAGAGGTGAAGTAATTGATGGTATGGGTCCTCTTGGGTTGCGTGCAGGTTGGAGGGGCATAGTGTCAACGGCTAGCACGTCGGTCTCCAAAACCGAAAGTCCGGGTTCGAATCCTGGTGCCCCTGCCATATGCCATAACGGTTCTTTGGTGGGCGCCCAGTGGCCTAAATTGTCGTCCGGATTGACTGGGGAAAGCTTGAGGAGTTAAGGCGTGTTTAAGAAAATTTGGTCTTCCGTTACGGAATTTTTGGCTGATGTTCGTGGGGAGCTTAAAAAGATTTCTTATCCCACCAGGGCTGAGACAATCGGGTCGACCACGGTTGTTCTTTTGTTCTGTCTTATCATGTCAATTTTTTTGTCTGTGGTGGATTCGTTTCTCGTTTGGTTAATCAGCAGGGTTATTTAGCATAAAAGAAGGGAATTCATGGCAAGCCATTGGTATGTCATTCACACCTATGCAGGATATGAGGGGCGGGTTCGAGCCGGTATCGTTGAGCGGGCGAATCAATTGGGAATGGCTGATTCGGTGGCGCAGGTTCTTGTTCCAACGGAAGATGTGGTGGAATTCAAGGATGGAAAGCGGCGAGCCTCTAAGCGAAAATTCTTTCCCGGTTATGTCCTGTTGGAAGCGAATGGGCCTCTCGGAGACGATGTGGTGAATATGATTAAAGAGACGCCAAAGGTCACGGGTTTTATTGGAGGGGGAGCCAGGCCGATCCCACTCGACCCCGAGGAAGTGTCGACGCTCTTAAAGCAATTGGAGTCCGGCGTGACGGCTCCCAGAGAGCTGGCGAACTTTTCCAAAGGAGACAACGTGAGGATAGTGGATGGTCCCTTTTTGGGTTTCAATGGGTTGGTGGATGAGGTGGATCAGGATCATGGACGGGTCAAGGCATTGGTCAGTATTTTTGGCCGTTCAACCCCAGTGGAATTGGCGTTTTCTCAGGTCGAGCGAGTTTAGGATTGAGTGAAATTCTCTGTTTTTTCATTTTCAGCAATACACAAGTTGATTCAAGGTAGGTGAAAGCATGGCCAAAGAAGTAACCAGTCAAATTAAATTGCAGATTCCGGCTGGGAAAGCCAATCCCGCTCCTCCTGTTGGGCCGTCATTAGGCCAGCACGGAGTGAATATCATGGAGTTTTGTAAGCAGTTTAATGCCAGGACGCAGAAGCAGGAGGGTAGCATTATCCCTGTGGTCATTTCGGTATATAAGGATCGAAGTTTTAGCTTCATCACAAAGACTCCTCCGGCATCAGATCTTCTGAAGAAGGCTGCAGGGATCATTAAGGGGTCTGGGGTTCCGCATAAAAATAAAGTCGGGACAATCACTCAGGCGCAATTAGAGGATATCGCTAAATTGAAAGTTGAAGATTTAAATGCCAGTGATATTCCTGCCGCGATGAATGTGATTGCCGGGACTGCGAGAAGCATGGGCATTACGGTTGAGGGATAAATATTGGAGAGCTTTTAACAGAAGGTATGCACCGTGGGAAAGAAATTTGAGTCGGCTTTAGCAAAGGTAACGAAGGGCTTGTATTCATTGGATGAAGCGAGTGACTTAGTCAAGCAAACCGCTTTTGCCAAATTCGATGAGACAGTCGAGATGGCTCTTTGTCTTGGGGTAGACCCCAAGCGTGCAGATCAAATGGTGCGTGGGACCACCGTTCTTCCTCATGGGACGGGCAAAAAGATTCGGATTTTGGTCATTGCGAAGGGAGAGAAGGAGCAGGAGGCGCGGGCGGCAGGTGCTGATTTCGTGGGTGGGGATGATCTTTTGCAAAAAATTCAGGATGGGTGGTTGGACTTTGATTCCATGATTGCGACTCCGGACATGATGGGTGCTGTCGGGAGAATGGGGAAGGTGCTGGGACCGCGAGGGTTAATGCCTAATCCTAAGTCCGGAACGGTGACCTTTGAGGTGGGCAAAGCCATTCAGGAAATCCGAAAAGGTCGAGTGGAATATAAAGTTGACAAGGCAGGGAATATTCACGTTCCCGTTGGAAAGGTCTCTTTTCAGGGGCAACAGATTAAAGAGAACGCTCAGGCAGTTTTTGATTCCATCCTAAAGGCCAAGCCGTCATCCAGTAAGGGGAAGTATGTCAAAAGTGCGACCTTATCCAGCACCATGGGCCCAGGCATTCATTTAGATAGTGTGGCGATTGCAAAGCAGGTAGGTTGAAAATTTAATCTCAGCAGGTGAGTTCGAGGTATGAAAAAAACTGATAAAAATGAAGCCGTGGCGACCATGCATGAACGATTCGTGAGTGCGCGGATAGCCATTGTGACGGAATGTGCAGGCATGCCCGTGAATCAAGTCAACGATTTGCGGAAAAAGCTTCGGCAGGCGAAGGCCCATTTGCATGTGGTGAAGAACACGCTTGCGGTGCGGGCTATTGGTGGGACGTCTCTTGTCCCATTGCAACCATTCTTTAGGGGGCAATCGGCCTTGGTGATTGGGTACGATGATCCTGTCCTGCCGGCAAAAGTGATACGGGATTTTATTAAAAGCGAGAAATGTGAAGAAAAGTTGCAGCTTAAAGGCGCAATTCTGGACGGGGTTGAGCTTGATCCGGCCCGCCTCTCGACTGTTGCGGATTTGCCGTCAAAGCAGGAATTGCTGTCAATGTTGCTGTCGGCCTTCCAGGGGCCGATACGCGGGTTTGTCGGAGTGTTAGGTCAAATTGTCAGAAGTATTGTTGCGGTTTTAGCCGCAATACAAGAAAACAAAACGCAGAAAGGAGAAGGGGAGATGAGTGCAACGGAGACCAAGATGTCAAAGGAAGATTTTATTAAGGCCATAGAGGGCATGAGTGTCCTGGAATTGTCGGATCTTGTTAAGGGGCTAGAGGATCGGTTTGGTGTGACAGCGGCGGCTCCGGTTGGAGTGATGGCTGCTGCGGTGGGTGCTGCCGGTGCCGCTCCTGCGGCGGAGGAAAAGACGGAGTTCACGGTGGTTCTTGGTGGCGCTCCAGCCGACAAAAAGATTCAAGTCATTAAGGTGGTCAGAGAAATCACCGGTTTGGGTCTTAAGGAAGCCAAGGACCTCGTTGAAGCTGCTCCAAAGCCGGTAAAAGAGGGTGTGTCCAAAGAGGAGTCCGAGACCATCAAGAAGAAGCTTCAAGACGTTGGTGCAACGGTCGAAGTGAAGTAGTGCTCTCTTCTTTTGAGGGTACGCAGTTCGGACTAGGAAGGTTCGAGGAGTAGCAGAAAGTGGAAGTGGCCGTTAATCCTTAAGGAGACAGGAATGGGACAACCAGCCTTTGAAGGCAGCATTCAGCGACATAGCTTTTCGAAAATTCGCACGCATATTGAGATTCCGGATTTAGTTGAAGTTCAGCGCCGTTCCTATGAAGAGTTTTTGCAGGCGGAGATTTTGCCGGATCGTCGTGAGGAGAAGGGGTTGCATGCGGCGTTTAAAAGTGTGTTTCCCATTATGGATTACAATAATTCGGCCATTTTGGAATTTTCAAGCTATTCCTTGGGAACCCCCAAGTATGACATTCGAGAATGTATTGAGCAGGGAATGACCTTTGCCGCACCTTTAAAGCTTCGGGTGCGATTGGTTGTTTTTGATCAGCAAGACAAAACCGTAAAAAATCGGGTGTTGGATGTCAGGGAGCAGGAGGTCTATGTCGGGGAATTGCCTTTAATGACTGATCGCGGCACTTTTATGGTGAATGGCACGGAGCGGGTGGCGGTTAGTCAGTTGCATCGATCGCCAGGGCCGTCCTTTGGTCATGATAAGGGTCGAACGCATTCCAGTGGGAAAGTCCTGTTCTCCGGTCGGATCATCCCTTATCGAGGGTCATGGCTCGATTTTGAATATGATGCCAGAGATATTTTGTATGTCCGGATCGATCGTCGCAGAAAGATGCCGGCAACCATTTTGTTGAAGGGTTTTGGATTTAGCACTGATGATCTTCTGAAGATGTATTATCCTGTGGAAGAGGTGCGTGTTGTTAACGGTGCATTGCTCCGCAAGCTGGATCCTGAAATTCATACGGGATTGCGGGCTCCAGCAGATCTCTTCGAGAAGGGATCAACTGAACCTTTAGTGAAAGAAGGCATGAAGCTCAACAAAACCCTTATGGGACGTATTCGTTCAGCTGGGATCAAGGAAATCCCTATTAAGAAAGAGGATTTGTTTGGCCGGGCGGTCTTAACCGAGCTTGTAGATCCAGCAACCCAAGAAGTCATTTTGGAGAAAAACCAGCGACTCACGGCCCCGGTGATGGAGCGGATTCTGGAAAGTCGAGTTGAAAGTTTTAAAGTTATTTATCTGGATAGTCCTACGACCAGTCCGGTTATTCTGGATACGTTGGAGGCCGAACGGACCAATTCAAAGGAAGAAGCCTGGGTGGAAATTTATAAACGGCTTCGACCGGGGGAGATGCCTTCCATTGAGTCCGCAAAGTTATTATTCGAAAATCTCTTTTTGAATCCCAAGCGGTATGACCTTTCCCCTGTGGGAAGGTTAAAGATGAATAAACGATTTAACCTTGATTTGTCTTTGGAGCAGCGGACGTTATCCGCACAAGACATCGTCGAGGTGGTGAGATGTTTAGTGGATCTTAAGGCTGGAAAAGGCTCGGTGGATGATATCGATCATCTGGGAAATCGTCGGGTTCGATCGGTTGGCGAGTTATTGGAAAATCAAATTCGTATCGGTCTGGCGAGAATGGAGCGAAGCATTAAGGAGCGAATGAATCTGCTGGATATGGAAACCGTGTTACCTCATGACCTGATTAATGCCAAGCCTATTGTTGGTGCCATTAAAGAGTTTTTTGCCGGAAGTCAGTTGTCGCAGTTTATGGATCAAACTAACCCGTTGGCAGAAATCACGCATAAGCGAAGACTGTCAGCTTTAGGGCCTGGTGGCTTGACCAGAGAACGGGCTGGATTCGAAGTGCGGGATGTTCACCCGTCTCACTATAGCCGTATTTGTCCGATTGAGACACCAGAGGGACCCAATATTGGTTTGATTACCTCGTTAGCTACCTATGCCAGAATCAATGAATTTGGATTTATTGAAGCGCCCTTTCGAAAGGTGCGGAAAGGCCGCGTGACGGATGAAGTGGAGTTCCTTTCGCCGTTGGATGGGGATCAGGTGGTCATTGCTCAAGCGAACTCAGCTATGAATAAAGATGGGGTGCTCACTTCCGAGACAATCACTGCCAGAGAGGCAGGGGAATTTGTGACCACCACTCCCGACAAAGTGGATTATTTAGATGTATCTCCTAAGCAGGTAGTAAGTGTGGCGACGGCGTTAATTCCATTTTTAGAGCATGATGACGCAAATCGTGCTCTAATGGGTTCGAATATGCAACGCCAAGCGGTGCCCACTGTAAAAAGCGAGGCTCCTCTGGTTGGAACGGGTATGGAAGCAGTTGTTGCCAGAGATTCTGGATATTTGGCTATTGCTGAACGAGATGGAATTGTTGAATCGGTGGATGCGAGAAGAATTGTCGTGAGAGCCGGACTCAAAGAAAAGGATGAGAAAAAGAAGGGTTCGCGAATCCTTGATACCTATGACCTGGTTAAATTTCAGCGGACGAACCAAAATACTTGTATCACCCAAACTCCTATTGTTCGAGTTGGGCAGCCGGTAAAAAAGGGGCAGGTCTTAGCGGATGGCCCGGCTATGGATCGTGGGGAATTGGCGTTGGGAAAAAATACTTTGGTCGCCTTTATGCCTTGGGGTGGATACAACTATGAGGATGCGATTCTCTTGAGTGAAAAATTGGTCAAAGAAGATGTCTTCACGTCCATCCATATCGAAGAATTTGAAGTGGAGGCGCGTGACACCAAGTTAGGAAAAGAGGAAATTACCCGAGACATTCCTAACCTTGGCGAAGAGGCTCTTCGAAATTTAGATGAAAGTGGCATTGTGCGAATCGGCGCAGAAGTTAAGCCTGGCGATATTCTTGTTGGAAAAGTTACCCCTAAAGGAGAGACCCAGCTAACGCCTGAAGAAAAGCTGTTACGGGCAATTTTTGGTGAGAAAGCAGGGGATGTGAAGGATACCTCGCTTCAAGTTCCTCCTGGCATAGAAGGTATTGTCGTTGATGTCAAGATTTTCTCCCGAAAAGGAGTGGATAAAGATGAGCGGTCACGGACCATTGAAACGGATGATCGCGTAAAGGTCGAGCGAGACTATCAGGAGGAATTGCGGATTATCGAGGAAGAGCGAAATCGTAAGATCCGTAAGCTGTTGCTTGGGCAATTTGTCGGACGGGATCTGATGGATCCTGATAGTGGGGAAGTGATTCTGAAAAAGAAGGGGCGGATCACGGCTGAAGTTCTTCGCAAATTGTCTGACGATGATGCGCGGCGTGTAATTTTGGCTGATGCTGAAGAGCAAAAGAAATTGGATGAGATCGAGCGGGAGGCTAAAGACCAAATCGAGATCTTGCAAACGCAATATGATGAAAAGGTCGGGAGGCTTCGACGGGGTGATGAATTGCCTCCTGGGGTTATTAAGCTTGTCAAGGTCTATTTAGCGATTAAGCGGAAAATTGCTGTGGGCGATAAAATGGCTGGCCGTCATGGAAACAAAGGGGTCGTTTCTCGGATCATGGCTGAAGAGGACATGCCGTATCTCCCGGATGGAACGCCTGTTCAGATCGTTCTAAATCCTCTTGGGGTTCCCTCTCGGATGAATGTGGGACAAATTCTGGAGACTCATTTGGGTTGGGCGGCAAAAGCTCTTGGTATTCAGGTTGAAACCCCTGTGTTTGATGGAGCATCCGAAAGAGAAATAAAAGAATTATTGAAAAAAGCGAACCTTCCGGAGTCAGGGCAATCTGTGGTCTATGATGGTCGTACAGGGGAACCGTTTAAGAGTCCGGTTACGGTTGGTTATATGTATATGTTGAAGCTTCATCATTTGGTTGACGATAAAATTCATGCTCGCTCAATAGGTCCGTATTCGCTGGTGACGCAACAACCGCTTGGAGGAAAAGCTCAATTTGGTGGTCAGCGCTTGGGAGAGATGGAGGTCTGGGCTCTTCAGGCGTATGGGGCGGCTTCCACTTTGCAGGAGTTTTTGACTGTGAAATCCGACGATGTGCCTGGACGGTCTCGAATGTATGAAGCGATCGTGAAGGGAGAGAACTTCCTTGAGCCGGGTCTTCCGGAGTCCTTTAACGTCTTAGTAAAGGAATTGCAGAGTTTGGGGTTGGATGTGGAGCTTATCAAATCTGCTGATTAAGCCAGTAGTCTGATTGTGCATCCCCACCATTCAACATAATCGGAGGAACGAACTTGGAAAGTATCTATTCGCTCTTTGAAAAGCCTCGTGACGCTGTTTCGTTTGATGCCATGCGGATTCTTATTTCTTCACTTGAAAAGATTCGCTCATGGTCTTACGGCGAGGTGAAAAAGCCTGAGACAATTAACTATCGGTCCTTTAAGCCGGAGCGGGATGGTCTGTTTTGCGCAAAAATTTTCGGACCAACGAAAGACTGGGAATGTAATTGCGGTAAATACAAGCGGATGAAGCACCGCGGAATTGTGTGTGATAAATGTGGAGTGGAAGTCATTCAGTCCAAAGTTCGACGCGAGAGAATGGGGCATATCGAATTGGCGGCTCCCGTTGCTCATATTTGGTTTTTAAAGGGGGTACCAAGCCGAATTGGCATCCTTTTAGATATGAGTTTAAAGCAGTTGGAGAAGATTCTCTATTTTGAGGCGTACGTCGTTCTGGATCCGGGCAATACCAATTTGAAGGAACGAGAGTTATTGACGGAGGAAAGATATCGTGAGTGTGTAGAGGAATATGGAGTCAATACTTTTAAGGTGGGTATTGGTGCCGAGGCCATTCGTGAATTGTTGCGAAAGGTCGATATTAATGCCTTGTGGGATGAGCGGCATGTCAAGATCAAGAGTACGACCTCCGCAGCTGTGGGGAAAAAGCTTACGAAGCGGTTAAAGGTGATTGAAGCGTTTCATAAGTCCGGCAATAATCCGGAATGGATGATTATGGATGCCATTCCGGTTCTGCCGCCGGAGCTTCGGCCACTGGTGCCTTTGGATGGTGGCCGATTCGCTACCTCGGATCTCAATGATCTCTACCGTCGGGTGATTAACCGCAATAACCGTCTTAAGCGATTGGTAGAATTGAAAGCTCCTGGAGTGATCATCCGTAATGAAATGCGTATGCTTCAGGAAGCGGTCGATGCGCTGTTTGATAATGGCCGTAGGGGTCGGGTGATTCGTGGAGCGAATAAGCGTCCATTGAAGTCTTTGAGTGATATGTTGAAAGGGAAGCAAGGTCGTTTTAGGCAGAACCTTCTTGGGAAGCGGGTTGATTATTCTGGGCGTTCGGTCATTGTGGTTGGTCCGGAATTACGGCTTAACCAATGCGGGTTGCCTAAAAAAATGGCGTTGGAATTATTTAAGCCCTTTATCTTCCACAAATTGGAAGAACGTGGAGCGGCCACCACTATCAAGAGTGCCAAGCGATTGGTTGAGAAGGAGCGTCCTGAAGTATGGGATGTGCTTGATGAAGTGATTCGGGAGCACCCAGTTATGCTGAATCGTGCTCCCACGCTTCATCGACTGGGGATTCAGGCATTTGATCCAATTCTGGTTGAAGGGAAGGCTATTCGTCTTCATCCGTTAGTCTGTGCGGCTTTTAATGCGGACTTTGACGGAGATCAAATGGCTGTGCACGTTCCACTTTCGGTGGAAGCGCAAATTGAGTGTCGGGTATTGATGATGGCGGCAAATAATGTTCTTTCTCCGGCCAATGGGCGACCGTTGTCGATTCCCTCTCAGGACATGGTGTTGGGGTGTTATTGGTTGACCAAGGACCGTGATGGTGCCCGTGGAGAAGGGAAGATCTTTTCATCTACCGATGAAGTCCGGATCGCCTATGATGCGCAGGAAGTCGAGGAGCAGGCCAGAATTAAAGTTCGGATTGATGGGGATTTAATTGATACAACGGTTGGCCGAGTTCTTCTCTCTGAGATTTTGCCGTCTAGCATGCCATTTTCGCATGTGAATCAGCTCATGACGAAAAAGGAACTGACCAAATTAGTGGATCGTGTTTATCGCCAGGCCGGTCTGCATGAAGTGGTCGTTATGCTTGATCGATTAAAGGACTTAGGGTTCACCTATGCCACTAGGGCTGGTGTTTCGATTTGTATCGACAATATGCATATTCCTTCTCGTAAGGTGGAATTAATCAAGCGGGCAGAAGTGGATGTGTTGCAAGTGCATGATCAATACAGTGAAGGGTTGATTACCAACGGTGAACGGTACAACAAGGTTATCGATATTTGGGCTCACGTTGGCGAACAAGTCGCCATAGAAATGATGAAGGAAATTAGTGAGGGGGGTGGACGGGGAGCAGCGGAGGGCCTTAATCCTATCTATATGATGGCGGATTCAGGTGCTCGTGGAAGTTCTCAGCAGATTCGGCAATTGGGTGGGATGCGCGGTCTCATGGCCAAACCTTCAGGGGAAATCATTGAAACGCCTATTACGGCCAATTTTCGTGAAGGTCTGACGGTCTTGCAATATTTCATTTCTACGCATGGAGCGAGAAAGGGGCTCGCCGATACGGCCCTGAAGACGGCCAATTCAGGATATCTCACCAGGCGGCTCGTGGATACGGCGCAGGATGTGATTATCAGTGAGCCTGATTGTTTGACGACCGATGGCATTATTGTGTCGGCCTTGGTGGAGGGCGGGGAAGTGATTCAACCGCTGGATGAGCGCATTCTCGGGCGCTTAACAGCGGAGGATGTGCATGATCCCGTTACTCAAGAAATTATTGTTAAGGCTCATGAAGAGTTAAATGAGGATCTTTGTAAGACTATCGTGGAAGCCGGAATTGATCATGTGAAAATTCGTTCTGTCCTCACGTGTCAATCTCGGTGGGGGGTGTGTGCCAAGTGTTACGGTAGAGATTTGGCCCGGGGCCGTCTTGTGGAGAAGGGGGAGCCGGTTGGAGTCATTGCGGCTCAGTCTATCGGGGAGCCTGGTACTCAGTTGACTATGCGGACTTTTCATATTGGAGGCACGGCCAGTAAAGTCGTGGAGCAAACTGTTCTCGCATCGAAACATGATGGAACGATTAAATTTTTAAGTTTTGACGCTAAGAAAAATGCTGATTTCCATAATCCCGGTATTGCCGTAAAGACCCAACAAGGAGATTGGGTGGTAATGGTAAGAAATGCCAAAGTTGCGGTATGTGATGAGACTGGGCGCGAACGGGAAAAATATCCAGTGGTGTATGGAGCTAAGATAAAAATAAAAGATGGTGGAAAGGTCGAGATTGGACAAAAGTTTGTTGAGTGGGATCCCTACTCTCTTACGATTTTGACGGAAGTTGGGGGAAGGGTAGCTTTCGGTGACATCACGGAAGGGGTCACCATGAAAGAGGAGGTGGATGAAGTCACGGGACTTTCGCGTCGTGTGGTGATCGAGCAAGCAGGGACCAATTTGCGTCCACGATTGTCTGTCAAGGACGAGTCTGGAAAAACTGCAAAGCTTTCTTCAAGTTCACCTGCCCGTTACCTTCTTCCGGTGGGAGCCCATATTTTTGTGGAAAAGGGTGCCACGGTGTACCCCGGGGATGTGTTGGCAAAAATTCCAAGAGAAACGACCAAGACCAAGGATATTACCGGCGGGTTGCCTCGTGTGGCTGAATTGTTCGAAGCGAGAAAGCCGAAAGAGCATGCCGTGGTAAGTGAAATTGATGGAGAGGTGTCTTTTGGAGGTTTTGTGAAGGGGCTTCGCAAGGTTGTCGTGGATAATAAAATTGGCGATGTGAAGGAGTATTTTATACCACGGGGGCGACACGTTAATGTTCATGAAGGGGATTGGGTTCGCGCAGGGGAGCCCTTGATGGATGGATCTGCTAATCCGCATGATATTCTGAGCGTTTTGGGTCCGCGTGAATTGCAGAAGTATTTGGTGAATGAGGTTCAAGAGGTCTATCGCCTTCAGGGTGTGGTAATTAATGACAAACACATTGAGGTTATCACGCGGCAAATGCTGAAAAAGGTGAGAATAGAAGATGCTGGCGATAGTTCATTCTTGCCGGGAACGCAAGTCAATAAATCTGTTTTTGACGATGAAAATGAGAAGGTTCTTTCCGAGGGAGGGAAACCGGCTTTAGGAAAGCCTGTGTTGCTTGGAATTACAAAAGCTTCTCTCAGTACTGATAGCTTTATTTCAGGTGCGTCATTCCAAGAGACAACCCGGGTTCTCACGGAAGCTGCTATAAATGGACGAACGGATGACTTGCGTGGATTAAAAGAAAATGTGATTGTGGGTAGGTTGATTCCTGCTGGTACTGGTTGGGGTGAGTACCGGGAAACATTTGTTCCTAAGCGAACGGAAGAGGGGGTGTTGCCTTCTGAAGAGCCAATCGGTGTGGATAAAATTAAATTGTCAAGTGGTTGATAGCTAAAATTTAAGAGTTTAAATAGTTCAATGATCTTGACATAAGGACAATGAATCTATAAGATCGTCAGGTTCCCCTAGATGGTTGAAGAGAAATTTGTAAAGAAGATACGGAAAATTTATGCCAACAGTTAATCAATTAATCCGAGTCGGCCGTAAGGCGATAAAAGCTAAAAGTAAGAGTTCCGCTTTAAATCAGTGCCCCCAGAGAAGGGGGGTGTGTCTTCGGGTATATACCACCACTCCGAAAAAGCCAAATTCAGCTTTAAGAAAAGTGGCGCGAGTCCGTTTGACTACCGGCCTCGAAGTTACCGCATATATCCCTGGGGTAGGTCATAATCTGCAGGAGCATTCTATTGTTTTGGTTAGAGGTGGCCGCGTAAAAGACCTTCCTGGGGTTCGGTATCATATGATCCGTGGGGCTTTGGATGCTGTTGGAGTTGCGAATCGAAAGCAGGGTCGGTCTAAGTATGGAGCGAAGCGTCCAAAGTAGCCTGCTTCTTTGTGTTTTTACCAACATCTGATTTGATAATTTGTTAGGAAAAAATTTATATGCCACGTAGGCCACTCGTTCTCCGTCAAAAGGTAGTCCAGGATTCAAGGTATAAGGATCAAGTTGTGGGGAGGTTTTTGAACATTCTCCTGCAAGACGGGAAGAAGAGTACGGCTGAAAGGGTGTGCTATGGAGCCTTTGATATTGTAAGGGAGAAGACCGGCGATGAGCCGCTTAAGGTATTTCATGCCGCTCTTGGGAACGTGAAGCCTATGGTCGAGGTGAAGTCAAGAAGGGTTGGTGGGGCTTCTTATCAGGTTCCAGTTGAAATTCGTCCGATTCGGCAGGTT
>Ga0224510_10001000_pt1 | contig 19494 bp, 14 predicted proteins | sample SF_May12_sed_USG_FD_170161 | JGI IMG/M metagenome (GOLD analysis project Ga0224510, IMG submission 170161) | Sediment microbial communities from San Francisco Bay, California, United States - SF_May12_sed_USGS_4_1 | ecosystem: Environmental > Aquatic > Marine > Sediment | place: USA: California... | reverse complement strand
CCTCCGGCATCGGTGAGCGAGGCGAGCATGTATCGAGTCGGAGGATGGGCGGGCACGGCGATCGATTCGAGGGAATCGCCGAGATCGGTCCTGTAGACGAGCCCTGCGTCGAGCTCACCCGTTTCGATCTTGGTGACGAGTGCCCGCACGTCGGGTTCGTTGGTGTCCACGGATGCTTGCACACCGGCCGCCTCGAGTAGGGCGCGGGCGAGGTCCCCGCACGGCACACCATCGGCACAGACTCCTACCAGCAGGTCTGGTCGTTCCAGGTCGGCGAGGCCCGTGACGTTTCCTGGGTTGCCGGCAGGTACGGCGATCACGAGGGAGTTGGTCGCAAACACCTGTGCCGTTGTTGCGGCTCCGGCGTCGACGACCCGCTGCATGTTGGACTCGTCCGCCGATGCGTACACGTCCACCGGCGCCCCCTCGAGGATCTGTTCTCGAAGGGCCGAGCTGCCCGCGAAATTGAGGTCGACTTCGATGCCCGTGGTGGTGGTGTATTCGGAAGCCATCTGGGTGAACACGCCTGTGAGCGAGGCCGCGGCAGAAACCCGGATCACGGGGTCGCTCTGCCCGGCACACGCCGTCATCACCAGCATCAAGATGGCTGCACGCTTCACGGGGCTCCTTGTGAGCCACCGACGCTACCCACCCTCCGACTTCATCACACCACGGTGAGGTTGAAAACCCTGGGTACAGGACACCGCTCAGCGACGTCCACAGCCCGCGGATTGGGCATCTGGTCCTGTCGTAGGTCGATCGCGTGGCCTAGCGTTGTGCCATGACCCCTGACGACCAGGTCATCGTCATCGGTGGCGACGACGATCCGGGCCCGAGTCGGCCGCGCCCGCCCCGTCGGCTCTCGCCGTATCTCATCTTCGTGCCCGTGGTTGGTCTGTTCCTGGCTGTCATCGCGTTCGTCGTGACGCCACAGGTCGAACCCCCGACCACCGCCGAGCCGAGCGGCATCGACGCACCACCGGAACCGCCGAGGGCGTTCGTGTCGACCACCGCATTCACTATCCCTGACGAGGTGCCGTTGCTCGCCACGGGTTGGAAGGAGGTCGACCTTCCAGGTCAGTCGTGGGCCCTGGTGTCGATCGACGCCGGGGAATCGGGATGGCTGGCTGTGGCCGAGGGTCAGCCGCCACTCGCGTACGTGTCCACGGACGCCGTCCTCTGGCAAGCAAGGACGTTGCACGGTCTGGAGGGACACGCCTTCGAGGCGAGCGTGGGTGACGGAAGCATGGCCGTCGTCGGATCCTGGGTGGGCGACTACAGCTTCGATCGCGACACGTCGGCCGTGTCGACCGACGGCGGGCGATCCTGGCGGACCTATCCGGTCGACACCCTCGCGAACTCATGGATAGCAACCATCCAACACGTCGGTGACGTGCTGTTCGCCGCGGGTTCGCGTGCGCCGGCGCCCGACTCGCCTTTCGGCGATCGAGGCACGGCCGAGGTGTGGAGATTTGACGGACAGTCGTGGGACCGGGGGTCGCTGAATGCTCGAGTCGGGAGCCAGGTGACGGCGATCGTCGAAGGACCCGACGGCGCCGCCCTGGCGTTCGGGCATGATCGCGATGGCTTGGCGGCCTGGACGCTCGATCCCGAGGTGGGGCCCCACACGTTCGAGCCGCCGGCCGATGGATCGACGATCGGATTCCTCGATGTCGAACGACGGCCCGACGGCTCCTACGTTGCCGTGGTCGGCCCCGTGGGCGGGTTGGGGACGGCGATCTGGGAGTCGGGCGACCTGGTGCGATGGACCGAGGTGAGCGACTGGCGAGTGGCGGTGAACGACGTGACGATCACCGACGACGGGTCGCTGCTGGCCGTCGAGCCCTCCGACGGGAACGGCCTGTGGGCCCAGACGCCAACCGGTCCTGCCCGAGTTCGAACCCGGTATTCCGATGTCGTGACGGGCCGTGAGTCCTCGGGATGGGTGGACGCGGTCGAGGGCTTCGATGATCGGATCGTGGTTGTGGGAGGGAGCGACGACGGGCGCAGCCAGATGTACGTGCGGGGAACGACGGTGACTCCGCTGGCCCTGGCCGGAACACCACCTCCCCAGGATCTGTCCTGGAAGGAGGTGGCGGCGGTTCCGATTGACCCTGGCAACGACTGGGGGTCCCTGTCGGTGGCTCAGAGCGGTGACGAGTCCTTCGTGCTCGCCGACGGACGGGTGTTCCAGGTGTTCGAGACAGAAGGTGTTCTATCGATCGTTGAGTCGTTGCCGGCGGCCCAGATGATCGGCGTGGGACCCTCGGGTGTGTGGGCGGCCAATCCTTCGGGAAGCGCCGGCACGCAGTTGTTCACCTACGGACGCGATGGTGTGTGGTCGACCCAGTTGGTCCCGGTCGGGTCGGTGATGGCGGTGAGCGAGTTGGGAGGCGCCTTGTCCGTCATCGCCTCGGAGCCGGTGATGGGTGGCGCCACGGTGTGGACCTTCGAGGACGGCTCGTGGCAGGAAACCGCCGGCGGGATCACGGTGTGGGCCGGTGCTGCGGTGCCTGGCGGCTTCTTGGTGTCGCGGCCCGTCGATTCACCGGACAACGTCTTCGGCCAGGAGGTTGTGTTCTCGTCCGACGGCCTCACGTGGACGCCGGTGGGGGTGCGGCTGGGTGTGCCGTGGCTTGGGGGCGTGCCCCTCCTGTACGACCCGGACGAGCCGTCCTCCATCAAGCTCGCCGACCGGTGGCCGGACCACGAAGACGTCCGATTCGACCGGCCCCCCATGATGGTCAGCCGGTTCGGCGACGACCTGTGGCTCCTGGCGCCGGGTGACTTGACGATCCGGTCGGCCGACGGCAGTGAGCGATCCCACCCAGTGGACATCGAGCACGGGGTGGAGGGCCTTGCGGCGATTCTGCCCTCCGCCGAGCCGACACTGGTCGAGTTGACCGATGGCGAGGTGCGCATCCTCCGGCTCGCCCCCTGATCGGTATTGTCCCATCCGCGGACCGGGGACTTCGCTGAGCGGTGTCTGTTACCCAGGGTTTTCAGCGGTATGCGCATATGCGTATAGTTGGGGGGTGTCGACCACGGCCGCCCGGCGGCGCCTCATCCGAACGCTCATCTCCGAGCGCGTCATCGAGAGTCAACAGGCCCTCGTGGAACTGCTCGCAGCCAAAGGTCATGACATCACGCAGGCCACCGCCTCTCGGGACCTGGCCGCGGTCGGTGCCATCAAACACGAGCACGGATACGTCATCGACGACGACCGGCACGCCCACGCCACCGCCCTCGGGCATGCTCTCGACGAATTCGCCGAGTCAATCGCTGCCTCTGACAACATCGTCGTCATCAAGACCCCACCGGGTGCCGCCCACCTCCTCGGCGCCGCCATCGACGCCGCCGGGTTCCCCGGCATTCTGGGAACAGTCGCAGGTGACGACACGATTCTCGTCGTGGCGGCCGCCAACGTCGGAGGTGCCAACATCGCAGATCAACTCGAACGGATCGGAGACAACCCATGAAGGTGGTGCTGGCCTACTCGGGCGGCCTCGACACGTCGGTCATCCTGGCGTGGCTGATGGAGGAATACGACGCCGAGGTATACTGCTACACGGCGGACGTCGGCCAGGGTGACGAGGTGGGAGAGGCAGTCACCAAGGCGGTCGCCACCGGGGCCGTCGACGCCCGCGCCGAGAACCTCCAACTCGACTTCGTACGTGATGCTGTCTATCCGGCCATCCGCGCCAGCGCCGTCTACGAGAACTACTACCTGCTCGGCACCTCCCTCGCCCGTCCCATCATCACCCGGGGCATGATGAGGTACGCCAAGGAGGTCGGTGCCGACGCCATCTCCCACGGCGCCACCGGGAAGGGCAACGATCAGGTCCGGTTCGAGCTGGCCGCCTACGCCATGGACCCCGACATCAGGGTGATCGCGCCGTGGCGGGAATGGCGCCTCCGGGGCCGAGCCGACTGCGTGGCCTATGCCAAGGACCGCGGCATTCCCGTTCCGGTCACGCCCGAGAAGCCGTACTCGATGGATGCCAACCTCCTCCACATCTCGTACGAGGGCGGTGTTCTCGAAGACCCGTGGGAATCGCCGCCCAAGGGTATGTTCCGGATGACCACCGATCCCGAACTGGCGGAGGACGCGCCGCAGTGGATCACCGTCACCTTCGAAAACGGCAACCCGGTGGCGATCGACGGCGACGAGCTGGATCCGGTGGCGCTGCTCGAACGAGCCAACCGTCTCGGCGGCAGGCACGGGATCGGCCGGGTCGACATCGTCGAGAACCGCTTCGTCGGCATGAAGAGTCGCGGTGTGTACGAAACACCGGGCGGGACGATCCTCCACCATGCCCATCGGGCGGTGGAGTCGATCACGCTCGATCGGGAGGTGGTTCACATGCGGGACGAACTGGTACCGAAGTACGCCGAGATGGTCTACAACGGCTTCTGGTTCGCACCAGAGCGCAGGGCGCTCCAGGCGTTCATGGACGAAATCCAGAAGCGGGTGAACGGTGAGGCCCGGCTCAAGCTCTACAAAGGGGCGGTCACCGTAGAAGGCAGGCGATCGGACCATCACAACCTCTACGACCACGCAACGGTGACGTTCGAGGAGGATGACGTGTACAACCAGGCGGACGCAGCCGGATTCATAAGGCTCAACGCCCTCCGCTTGCGCCGTCTCGCCGAAGATCGCCTCGGAGAGGGCGAATGAGCGCTCCGCGCTGTACTCGGTACTCGGTACCAGGTACTCAGTACCTCGAGGGTTCGGTGGATTGGCGCACGGCATATCGCTCATCGCGCACTGCACTCGGCGGGGCGGGGCGTCGATGACCCTGTGGGGTGGGCGATTCGAGGAGGCTCCAGCCGATGTCCTGTGGCGGTTCACGGTGAGCCACGCCGACCGCCGACTCCTCGAGTTCGATGTCGAGGGGTCGCTCGCCCACGCCGGCATGCTGGCGGACGTCGGGTTGATCTCGCGAGACGACCACGACGCCATCCGCGATGGCCTGCTCAGAATCCTCGCCGATGCCCGCGACGGAACCTTCGAGTGGCTCGACGCCGACGAGGACGTCCATTCGGCGGTCGAACGCCGACTGGTCGAACTCGTGGGCGAGCCAGGCAAGCGCCTCCACACAGGACGTTCTCGCAACGATCAGGTGGCCTTGGACATACGGCTCTACCTCCGTGCGGCTTGCGACGCCCAGGCCGACCGGCTCACCCGGTTCGGGGCGGTCCTGGTGGACCAGGCCGCTGCCCATGCCACCACCCTCATCCCCTCGTACACCCACATGCAGCAGGCGCAAGCCGTCCCGCTCGGCCATCATCTCCTCGCCTACGCGTGGATGGCAGTTCGTAGCCGGCAGCGCTTCGGGCAACTGAGAGAGCGGCTGTCGGTGTCGCCCCTGGGGGCCGGTGCTTCCGGCGGTTCGAGTCTGCCGCTCGACCCGATCGACTCTGCCCGGCGGCTCGGGTTCGACGTCGTGTTCGCGAACTCGATGGACGCGGTCGGCTCCCGAGATCTCGTGGCCGAGTTCGCCTGGTGTTGCGCCCAGACGATGGTGGACCTCTCGCGATTGTCGGAGGAGTTGATCCTGTGGGCGACCTCTGAGTTCGGTTGGGTGAGCTTCTCGGACGCGTTCACGACCGGGAGCTCGGCCCTGCCTCAGAAGAAGAACCCTGACATTGCAGAATTGGCCCGTGGCAAGTCGGCAGCAGCCATCGCCGATCTCATGGGGCTCTTGACGCTCCAGAAGGGCTTGCCTCTCACCTACAACCGGGATCTGCAGGAGGACAAGGAGCACGTCTTCCGGGCCGACGACACGCTCGCCGGCACCCTCGAGGCGCTCACAGGAATGGTGGCCGACGCCCGGTTCGACCCGCCCGCACCATCGTCGTGGGTGACGGCCCTCGACCTCGCCGAGGCCCTCGTCACTCGGGGTGTGCCGTTCCGGGAGGCGCATCACGCCGTGGGGCGGCTCGTGGCCGCTTTGTCATCCACGGGTCGAGTGCTTTCGGAAGCGACCAGTGACGACCTCGCCGTCGCGGACGAACGGTTCGTCGCGGCCGACCTCGCCCTGACGGAGCCCTCGACCAGTGTGGACAACCGCCGAACGATGGGCGGCGGATCTGTCGAGAGTGTCCACCAGCAAATCGAGGCCCTCCGCTACGCCCTCACTCAGTGAAGTGACCGGCCCGAGGGCCGCTCAGATCAGTGCCAGAACCAGGGGATAGGTGGCCAGCAGGATCACGCCTTCCACCCGGGACAGGCGGTCCTGGCCCCACACCGCCAGACCCCCGGCGAGGGCGGTGACCGCCACCATGCCGACGAGCGGTCCGCGAAAACTGGTCGTCAGGGCGCCGTTGCCCACGATGCCCGCCACGCCTCCGACCGCGAGCGCGTTGAACAGGTTCGAACCCAGGACGTTCCCCAGCACGAGATCGTTTTCCTTGCGGCGGGCGGCGGCGATGGCCGTCGCCAGCTCGGGAAGTGAGGTACCGACGGCGACGAGCGTCAGACCGATCACAGCCTCCGAGACGCCGAGTTCTCGGGCCACCGACTCGGCGCCCACGACCAGGAAACGGGCGCCGAGCAGTGTGAGCCCGAGAGATCCGAGTCCGAACAAGACTTCCACACCGGGCCGGAAGTCCTCGGCCGGCACCAGTTCCTCCATCTCCAGTCCCCGGCTGTCGGCCCGCGACCACGCGATCAGGAGCCACAGAGCCACGAACATGCCGAAGCCGAGCACGATGCCCTCCACGAGACCGAGGCGGCCGTTCCAGGCGAGCAACGCCAAGAGCAGCGAGGCGACCATCACCAGCGACCCCTCGCGACGAAGCACGAAACGTTGGCCGGTGATCGGCGACATCAGGACGCTCAAGCCCAGGACCAGCGCCAGGTTGGCGACATTCGATCCGACGATGTTGCCGAGCGCCAGATCGAGCCCGCCGGGGCGAGCCGCAGCGAGCCCCGACACGAGCATTTCGGGAAGTGACGTGCCCAGGCCCACTACCACCGCTCCGATGAGGATCGGCGATAGACCCGATGCCTTGGCGAGTCGGGCGGCTGCCAGCACGAGCCGGTCGGCGGCAACGGTCAGCAGCACCAAACCGACGAGAACGAGGAGTATGTCCCGAAACATAGGGCGCAACGCTAACGGCCTGCCGCCACACAGCGTGAAGCGACACTGTGGTCCCGTCTTTGTCCGGGGGCAGGTAGCGTCCGGGGTGATGGGATTGCTCCGTTCTGAACCATGGCCGTCGAAGCGGCACGTCGAGGTGTTGGGAGCGCGGATCGCGTACAGCGAATCCGGCTCGGGTCGCCCGATCGTCTTCGTGCACGGAAACCCGACTTCCTCGGTCATCTGGAGGGACGTGATCCCGGCGGTCTCGAGCACAGGGAGGTGCCTGGCCCTCGACCTCATCGGGATGGGTGACTCGAGCAAAGTGGGCAGTGGAGCCAGGTCGTATCGGTTCCTCGACCACCGCACCTATCTCGATGCCTTCATGTCGATTCTCGAGGTGGACCGAGACGTGATTCTCGTTGGGCACGAGTGGGGTGCGGCACTTCTCTTCGACTGGGCTCGCCGAAACTCGGGCGCCGTCGCCGGGATCGCCTACATGGAGACCTTCGTGACCCCGCTGAGGTCGGCCGACCTCCCCGATCATGTCCGTCCGGTGATCCAGGCGCTGCGCACCGACGCCGGTGACGAATTGGTACTCGCCGGCAACCTGGTGGTCGAGCGACTCCTCCAGGCGTGGAGCCTCGATGCGCTGTCGGATGCCACGCTCGCCGAATACCGGAGGCCGTTCGCAATGGTCGGCGAGGACCGACGGCCCAGCCTGACCTGGCCTCGAGAGATGCCTCTGGACGGCGAGCCTTCGGCGGTGGTCGACATCGTGGCGGACTACGAGCAGTGGCTCGCCTCCAATCCGGTTCCCAAGTTGTTCGTGAATGCAGAACCTGGGCTGCTCCTCACGGGGCGGGCGAGAGATGTGGCTCGACGGTTCCCCAACCAGACCGAGATAACGGTACCGGGAATCCACTTCCTCCAGGAGGACTCCGGACGCGAGATCGGACGAGCGATCGCCGAGTGGGCAGAGGGGCTGTGAGTGTTCTTTGTGGCTGCTGTCGGGTTGGGACTGGCTGCTGCGACGCTGGGGGCGTTCGCCGGCGCCTACTGGTGGCCCCTGGACCTCATCGCCAACTTCCGTCCCCAACTGGGTGTGAGCGCCCTCGTCATCGGTCTGTGGCTCTTGGCGGCCCGGTGGAGGAGGATCGGCGGCGTGGTGATGCTGGCGGCCTTGGTGAACATTCTGTTGGTCGGGTGGTTGTGGATACCAAGGCCGGTTTCCGTTTCCGCCGACGCCGATCCTCTGCGAGTGCTGAGCTTCAACATCCTCGCGGCCAACGAGAACTACGGCGATGTGCTCGGCTTCCTGCGAGAAACCAACGCGGATGTCGTGTTCCTCCACGAGTCCAGTGCACCTTGGGAGGAAGCGGTGGCCACCGCAGATCTCGGGTACCGAATCGTGAAGACACGCGACCAAAACCACATCTTCGGGACTCTGGTTCTCGTCCGCGGCGTCGCCGACGTCGAGGGCTTCGGCTTCACCGAACGTGAAGCACGGGCGGTCGAAGTCCTCCTGAACCTCGATTCGGGGAAGAAGGTGGCACTGCTGGGGGTCCACCCGGTGGCGCCGGTCACCGAGTTCGAATCCGGGTTGAGAGACGCCCAACTGAATTTCGCGACGCGCTGGGCCGCGAGCCGCCAAGAGCCCGTCGTGATAGCGGGCGACTTCAACGCCGGGCCGTGGTCGTATGCCTTCCGACGCCTCGGAGCCCGGGGGGATGTCGTTGATTCCCAGCGCGGTTTCGGTCTCCAGCCCTCGTTTCCGGCCTCGTCCAACCTGGCGTTCCGCATCGCCATCGATCACGTCCTGGTTTCACGTGAGATCCGGGTGGTGGACCGCCGCCTCGGTCCGGCGATGGGTTCGGACCATTTCCCCGTCGTCGTCGACCTCCTCATCGGATAGCCTTCGGTCATGACTGATCGGTTTCACGAACATCGCACGGGGCTGGCCTCACACATCGGAACGAATGGGATTGCGGTCGTTCCGGCCTCTGTCGAGAAGGTCCGCAACGACGATGTCACCCACCTGTTTCGCCAGGACTCCGACTTCGCATACCTCACCGGTTTCCACGAGCCCGACGCAGTGGCGGTGATCGTTCCGGGTCACCCCGAAGGCGATTTTCATCTCTTTGTTCGCCCGAAGGATCGGGAACGGGAGATCTGGGACGGGTTGCGGACCGGCACCGAAGGTGCCATGTCGCGGTTCGGTGCCGATGCCGCATACGACCTCGCTGAACTCGATACCGCTCTCGTGCGCCTCATGGTCGGTCGCGACACCCTGTTCTACAAGCTGGGCAATCCAGCTCACGACGACCGTATGACGAGGCTGCTCGCCACCGCCCGCTCTCATCGAGAGCGCTTCGGGAGCGTCGCTCCTACTGCTGTCCACGACGTGGGAACGGTCCTCGCCGAGCTGCGGGTGGTGAAGAACCCGGCCGAGCTGGACAGCCTTCGCGCCGCCTGCGAGCTGAGCGCCGAGGGTCACCGTGAGGCCATGCGGTTCACCCGACCCGGGCTGTACGAGTATCAGGTCCAAGCCGCGATGGAGTTCGTGTGGCGTGAGGGGGGGTCGCGCGACAACGGATACGGTTCGATCGTGGCCGCCGGCCGCAATGCGGTCATCCTTCACTACACCGAGAACGACTGCCTCATCGAAGACGGTGATCTGGTCCTCATCGATGCCGGCTGCGAGATCGACTGGTACACAGCCGACATCACTCGCACGTTCCCGGCGAGTGGCATATTCGTCGGACCACAACGGGATGTCTACGAGGCGGTCCTGGCGGCGCATCATGCCGCCATCAGGGGCGTTGTGCCCGGGGGGACCTTTCGGGACACCCACGACACGGCGCGCCGGGTCCTCACCGAACACATGGTGGATCTGGGTCTCATCCCCACGGACGCCGACAGCGCATTCGAGATGCACCTCTACCGGGAGTTTTTCATGCACGGAACCAGCCACTGGCTTGGGCTGGACGTGCACGACGCGGGGGTGACGCGAACGCCAACGGGTTCACGAATCCTGGAACCGGGGATGTGCTTCACGGTCGAGCCCGGTCTCTACGTGAATCCGGACAGGCCAACGGTGGAGTTCACTCTGCTCGAGCACGATCTCGATGCCTGGACAGAGCGTCGTCTGATGCTCGGCGCTGCTGCAGCCGCGGCCGCGGAACAGGTCGAAAAGGACGCCGCCGACAAGCTGACGCACGAGATTCCGGCAGAACTGCTGGGGCTCGGCGTCCGCATCGAAGACGACATCCTCGTCACCGTCGACGGGCACGAGAACCTGACCGGTCATGTGCCTGTCGAACCAGCCAAGATCGAGCACCTGTGCGCCGAGAGCAGCTGGCTCCATCGCGAATGAGCCCCGGCCGGGGCCGGGGCTCATTCTTCTCGGTCATCAAGTGATGATCAGTCGGTGCCCCACAGCTTGCGCAGTTTCGAGACGGCGTCCATGACGGCGTCGGCGCTGTGGCCACCGGAGGTGGCCTCTTCGGTCGGCTCCTCGGCGTCCTCGACCTCTTCCTCGTCGTCGTTGCTCGAGTCCACGATGGTCTCGTGGCGATCGTCGGTTCTGCGACCGAACACGTTGCCGGTCTCGCCGTCGGCCGAAACGGTGGGTTCACCATTCGTCGTCACCTGCGCCGTCGTCTCCGCAGAGTCGATCGGCGATTCGAGCCTGTTCTGGAGCCCATCGAGGGTGGCCTTCAGCTCGGCCAGGTCTGCGTCGAGATCGCTCGACTTGCCGGCCATGACGCCCGTGTCCCAACCGGTTTCGATCGGCTTCCACTCGGCGGGCTGCTGATCGGTAGCACCCGCCTCGGTGTCGTCGACGATTTCAGCCTCTTCAGCGGGTGCTTCCTCGGCGGCGACGTCCTCTGACGCCTCCTCCCCGATCTCGACGACGCTCGCGACCACGACACTCTCTTCGGAGTCCGCCTCGTCATCGGCAAAGATCGACGGCGAGTCATCCCGCGAGGCCGGAGCCTCCTCGGTCTCTTCGAACATGATGGCTGTCACCGGCGCGGCATCTACCGGTGTGCGAGCCTCAAAGGCGGCCTTGTCGGCCTCCAAGCTCAGCCGGTCCTCGTCCAGGCGGGAGCGAGCCGCTTCGATACTCGCCCGGTCGGCATTCAGCTCGGCCGTGGCCTGCTCCACCTGAGCCTGCTGCTCGCGTGCCCTGGTCAACTGGGCTTCGGCCTCTGCCTTGGCGGTTGCCGCCTCACGCATCAGCCGGTCGGCTTCGGAGGTGTCGACCTTGGGTGCAGGTACGTCGGCAACCCCCAGCGTCGCCTGGTCGCCGGCACCCCTGACGATCTGCCTCGCCTCGGTCCACGCCCGTTCCAGAATGGCGTCGGCCTCGGTCCGGGCCTTGTCGAGCAGGTCGGCAGCGGCTTCCTGAACCTTGCGCCGACCGTTCTCGATCTGCGAACGCTGACCGGCGAGTTTCGCCCGCTCCTGTTCGACCTCGGTACGGGAGGACTCGAGGGATGTTCGTTCCTTGTCCAACTGGCCACGCAGCGATTCGAGCTGGAAGCGCCACTTCTCGAGACTGTCGCGCTCGCCGGCGACGTCGCGCCGGCGTTCGGCCAGGGCTGCCTGTTCGTCGGTGACGTGTCGGCGCGCCTCTTCGAGCGTGGTGGCGGCTTCGTGCTGAGCCGACTTCAACATCTCGTCGGCGGCCTTGCGCGCTTCCTCCGCCTGAGCGAACAGTGCGTCGGCCTCGCGCCGCTTCTCGTCGACGTCGGCTTTCGCCTCGTCGACTTCGCCCCGCGTCTGTGCCAGGCGCGACAGCTCCTCGGCGGTCGTCTTCTGGGTGGATTCGGCTTGGCTGTGAGCGGTGGTGAGGATGCGCTCGGCCTCCGACTTGGCGTTGTCCAGGACGGCGGCGGCATCGGCCCGGTCCGCCTTGGCGGTTCTCCGGTCGGCCTCGGCCTCCTCGAGCTCGCGGCGAGCGTCGGTCCGTGCCATCTCGGCTTCGCCAACCGCAGCGGCCTTGACCTCGGCGGCTTCCTCCCCGGCGCTCCGGCGCACGAGCACTGCTTGGGACCGTGCCTCCTCGAGGGTCTTCTCGGCTTCCCCGACGATGAGTTCGGCCCGCTTGTTGGCTTCGGCGACGGCTCCTGCAGCCTGTGCTTCGGCATCGGCCATGCGTTCGGCGAAGCGTGTGTCCATCTTCGAGCGAGCGTCGGCCCATTCCTTGTCGATCTGGGCTCGGGCGGCTTCCGCTTCGGACTCCGCTCCGGCGACGATCTCCCGGGCCTGGGTCTCGGCCTGGGCGAGTTGCGTGGCGGCCTGGGCCTCGATGGCGGCGACCCGATCCCGGGCCTGCTCCAGGATGGCGGTGGCTTCGGCGTGTGCCTGGTCCGTTGACGCCTTGAGCGCTGCGATCGCTTGTTCCGCTTCGACAACGGCTGCTGTGCGAGCTGCGTGCTCCTGGTTGTGCCGTTCCACTTCCTCGCCCAGGTCGGCGCGAATGTGCTCCGCCTTCTCTTCGGCCGCCGCGACGATTCCGCCGGCCTTGGATTCTGCGTTTACGAGCGCGGAATTGGCCAGTTCCTCGGCGCGACGTGCCTTGGCGAGTCGTTCGTTGGCCTCGACGAGGGCCTTGTCGGCCCTGTCGGAGGCGGCCGCTGCGTCCTTGTCGGCCTGATCACGGATCGTGGTGGCAGCGATGCTCGCCGCAGCTTTGATGTCCGCTGCTTCGGCGTCCGCATCGGACTTGAGTCGGGCGACGAGTTCCTCGGCTTCGCGGGTGATGGCGTCGGCCTGGCCGCGGGCTTCGGCGAGCATCTGACTCGCCTCGGCGCGGGCAGCATCGGCTTCCTGTTTCATCCGATCGGCTTCGGCGCGGGTGGTGGCGATGTCCTTTTCCGCCTGGCGGCGGATCTTGGCGGCCTCGTCGCCGGCGATCGACTTCATGCGGCTGGCGGCGGTCTCGGCCTCCGACCGAATTCGGGCGGAGTAGGCCTCTGCGGACTTCGTCAGTTGGTCGGAACGTGCCTCTGCCTCGGACACAACGGCCTGTGCCTGCTCGCGGGCCGACTGGTCGGCGGCGCGAGCCAGGCGCTGGAGTTCAGCTGCCTCGAGTTTGAGGTCGGCGGCTTCCTTGCGGGCTGCTGCGAGTTCGCTCCGCGCGTTGGCCGCCATGTTGGCGGCTTCGGCTCGGGACCTGGCAGCGTCGTTGGCGATATCGGCGGCCCGGGCTTCGGCAGAGGCCAGCACCGATTCGGCCTTCGCCTCTGCGGCAGTGATGATGGCCCCCGAGAGCTCATCGAGGGGGTCGGTGCCCGACCGGATGCCTTCGGTCCGGTTCTTTTCGGCGTCGGCGAGCACGTCGGCGGCTCGCTGCTCGGCGCGGGACACGATGGCAGCAGCCTCGGCGCGGGCCATCGCCAGCTCATGGGCGGGGTCTCCTCCTATGTCGGCGACACCGGTGACACTGGTCGTTTCGGCCTCGGCAATGATTCGGCGCGCCTTCTCTCGCGCTTCGTCTTCGATCCTCCGGGCCCGGTCGCGGGCGCGATCGAGAATGCGGTCTTTGGTTTCGAGCACGGTCGTGATCCCGGGGTCCGAGTCCGTCGGAGCGGCCACGGCCCGTGCGGGAGGGGCCTCCCGGCTCTTGGAGCGCTCCTCTTGGAGCGCCGCCTCGTGGCTGGCGGACGCCCTGGCGAGCTCGACGCGGGCGTCTTCGAGATCGGTGCGGAGGGTGTCCATCTCCGATCGGAGGGACATGTTCTCCAGTTCGAGTCGATCCTTGTCCTGGGTCAACTCTTCGACTTGGGCGGGGTCGCCGGACATGTCGGTCGAGCCGAGAGCCTTCTGGGCTTCCTCGAGATTGTGGATGGTTTCCTTGACCTTCTGGAGGTACGACTCGACTTCATCTTTGTCGTAGCCGCGCCGCGCCGTCGAGAAGGTGATGTCGTCAGATGACGAGATGGGCGAAGCAGGCATAGTCACAAGCCATGTGTCGGCGTCGGATGTACGGGGCTTGAGAGATACCTCCCGTGCCCCCGTGGCCTCGGCCACGCCGGCCCAGCCTAACTGGCCAAGACTCCTCCCGGCCCGGCCGCGGGACAACTATCCGCCCTGTCCTTGGTACTCGCTCAAATGGCGGCCGGCAAGACTCGCGTCAGGATGGCGTAGAAGTGCACGCTGCTGGCGGCCACCACCATCAGGTGGAACAACTCGTGCGCGGAAAACACACGGGGGAAGAGCCGTGGTCGCTTGGTCAGGAAGAAGACCATCCCCACCGTGTAGAGCACGCCGCCGACCGCGATGAGCATTACGGTGTCCAGACCGAGCCGGGCTCCGATCTGGCTCATGGGAATGATGGCGCCCCACCCCATGAGGGACTGGATTGTCACAGACACACCGAGTCGCACCCGTCTTTCGATCAGTTTGATGACGACGCCAACCACGGCTGCGCTCCAGAGGGCAACCAGACACCATGTCCTCCAGGGACCTTCCAACGACACCATCGCAAACGGTGTGAAGGTACCCGCCACAACGGCAAAGATGGCGGCATGGTCGAGCCGGCGCATGCGCTGTTTCCATCGCGGACCCCACGGGATGGAGTGATACAGGCTGGAGGCGGAGTACAACAGAATGAGGCTCCCGCCGTAGACCCCGAGCGAGATCCCGAGCCCGAGGCTTCCCGGGTTCGATGCCAGCAGCACGATGAGCCCGCCGATCGATGCGATCGCGGCGCTGCCGTGAAGAAACCCCCGTACCGGATTCTCCATCCGGCCCAACCTCATTCGTTCCATCCTGAGGCACTGTAGGCCGAATCCCCCGTTGTGCACGGGGGTGACCCGACCGAGCGATCGCTCGGTAAGGTGGGACCGTGCCCGACGTTCTCCGGATCGCCAACTGCTCCGGCTTCTACGGTGATCGGTTGTCGGCTGCTCGCGAGATGACGGAGGGCGGCCCAATCGACGTCCTCACCGGCGACTACCTCGCCGAACTGACGATGGCCCTGCTGTGGCGGTCCCGAACCAAGGACCCCGACGCCGGATACGCCCGCACCTTTCTCACCCAGATGGAGGAGGTGCTGGGGATGTGTCTCGACCGCGGTATCAAAGTCGTCGCCAACGCGGGCGGGCTGAACCCGGCGGGACTCGCCCGGAGGCTCGAGGAGCTGATCGCCTCGCTCGGTCTCGAAGCGACGGTGGGAAGGGTCGATGGCGACGACATCGTCGCCGACCTCCCACGACTCCAGGCCGATGGCCACGAGCTCCGGAACGTCGACACCGGGGAGAGCCTCGTCGGCCGGGGCGTGACTCCGGTCACCGCCAACGCCTACCTGGGTGGTCGAGGTGTGGCCGCTGCTCTCGAGCTCGGAGCCGACGTGGTGGTCACAGGTCGAATCACCGATGCCGCGCTCGTCATCGGACCCGCCGCCTGGCATTTCGGGTGGGAGTGGGACCAGTTCGACGAACTGGCCGGCGCCCTCGTCGCGGGGCACATCATCGAATGCGGCACCCAGGCGACGGGTGGCAACTACAGCTTCTTCCGAGAGATATCCGGGCTCGGTCACCCCGGATTCCCTCTGGTCGAGATGCACCGCGACGGCTCTTTTGTCGTCACCAAACACCCCGGCACCGGCGGCGAAGTGTCGGTGGGGACGGTCACCGCACAGCTCCTCTACGAGATCGGGGGTCCTCGATACGCCAATCCGGATGTGACGGCCAGGTTCGACACGATCGATCTCGAACAGATGGGCCCCGACCGGGTCGGCGTGTCCGGAGTGCGCGGCGAACCGGGACCAGCCAGCACCAAGGTGGCACTCAACTACCTCGGTGGGTTTCGGAACAGCGTGACGTTCGTGCTCACCGGACTCGACATCGAGGAGAAGGCGGCTCTGGCGTCCGACGCATTGTGGGACGCTGTTGGTGGAAGAGATCGCTTCTCAGAGGCCCACGTCGAACTGGTCCGCACCGATCGGGACGACGCCGACACCAACTCGGAGGCGTCGGCTCATCTTCGGGTGACCGTGAAGGACCCTGATCCGGTGAAGGTGGGTCGGCGCTTCTCCGGTGCGGCGGTGGAACTCGCGCTCGCCAATTACCCAGGCTTCCACCTCACCGCCCCGCCCGGCGACGCCACGCCCTACGCGGTCTACTGGCCGACGCTGGTCCCTGCCTCCGAGGTCCCCCACCGGGTGACCGTGGGCACGTCCGCGGTCGTCATTCCGGCGTCGCCGGTGCCCCCGTACGAAGAGGCCACCGTCGAGCCCATCGTCGGCGACCCCCCGGGTGGCGCGACGCGTCGCGTCCCGCTCGGCCTGGTGGCCGGAGCGCGATCCGGCGACAAGGGTGGCAACGCCAACATCGGCGTCTGGGTACGGGACGACGCCGCGTTCCGGTGGCTGTATCACGCCCTGTCCGCCGACCGGCTCGCAGAGCTCTTGCCGGAACTGGCCGGTCTTCAGGTCGAGAGGTTCGTGTTCCCGAACCTGTTGTCAGTGAACTTCGTGATTCACCGACTGCTCGGGGAAGGGGTGTCGTCGTCGGTCCGGTCGGACCCGCAGGCGAAGTCATTGGGAGAGTGGCTTCGGTCGCGCCACGTCGACGTACCAGAGGTTCTGCTTCCGATCGGTGGGGTTCTCTGACACAGAAGCGATAGAACCGCCCCGGTTTATGCTGATATCACCCAGAGGGGAGGCCGGTGACGTCGGCATCGAACATCCTGTACAAGCTCTACGAGGACCGGTTGCTGGCCTCGCTCGACAAGTCCAGGTTCCCACACCACATCGGGATCATCCTGGACGGCCACAGGCGCTACGCACGGTCCGAAGGTCTCCCCTCCTACACCGACTCGTATCGAGCCGGCATGGGTCGTTTCCAGGAATTCATCGGATGGGCCGAGGAGTTGGGCATTCCCGCGATCACCGGCTGGGTGCTCTCACGCGAGAACCTCGATCGTCCGGCGGAGGAACTCGACCCGTATTTCAACGTCCTCATCGAGTTGTTCGAGCGTCTACCGGAGCAGTGTTCTCGTCACGACATGGCCCTCCGCTTCGTCGGGAGCCTTGATCTGTTGCCGGACGCCGTGGTGGCCGCTGCCAAGGCCGCGGCCGAGCGGAGCCGGGAAGGTTCGCGCCGGCTCACCATCGCCATGGGATACGGCGGACGCCAGGAGATCGTCGACGCCGTGCGTGACCTCGTCGCAGGACTCGTCCGCGAAGGTGTCGCCGCCGGCGACCTGGTTGCGAGGATCGACGCCGAGGCGATAGGCCGCCACCTCTACTCGGCGGATCTCCCCGATCCCGATCTCCTCATCAGGACGAGCGGCGAATCGCGGCTGTCCGGATTCTTGCTGTGGCAATCGGCGTATGCCGAGTTTGCGTTCGTCGACGTCTTCTGGCCTGCCTTCCGCCGGGTCGACTTCCTGCGTGCGCTCCGCGACTACACGCGACGTGAACGCCGCTTCGGCAAGTGATAGGAGGCCCCATGCCCAACCACCATCGTCGCCTCGCCCTCGTGCTCGGTGTCGTGGTGTCCATCGCCGCTTGTGGTGGCTCTGCGGAGGACACCTCGACCACCGCTCCCCGCGTCGAATCCACCGTGACGACGTCATCGCAGTCTCCCACAACCGGAGAGCCGGACCCACCGGCCACCACTACGTCGACTCCAGAAGAGACCACGACCACGGTGGCGCCGGGATTCGGAGTGGTGGTCGGACAATTCGGGGCGCTCGGATGGTGGGACGGGTCCACCTGGGTTCAGGCGCAGGACAAACTGCCCATAGACGGCACCGGTCCATTCCGAGTCCACCGGATCGGATCTGAGAGCTACGAGGTCCAGGGGTCCGGGCTGATCGACGGGTGTCAACTCGGAGATCCGGTTGCCGGTGTCTCGCTCGACCCTGACCCATGGGAAGGGTTTCCCGACCCGTTCTCTGCCCGACCGCTCGCCGTGTCGGCGCCGTGGGACACCTCGCCTCACCCGTTCGAGACCTTCGAGGCCGGCGACGCACACCGTCAGGCGGCTGTCGACTTGCTCGCCTCGCGGGGTGTCGACGATCCGGATCCTCAGTTCGTACAGCTCTTCCGTACCGACATCGATTCCGACGGCGTGAAGGAGGTCTTCGCCGTCATCGAACGGCGGTCGGATCCTTCCGGAACGCTCATCCCCGCAGCTCCGGGCGACTATTCGATCGCCTTTGTGCGGGTGGTGGTCGACGTGGAGGTGCAGACGGCCGTGCTCGCCGAATGGATCGTCGCCGAGACGGACGACTCGTTTCAGGACCTCGTCGTGTACAGGTTCGACGCCTTCTTCGACGCCGATGGTGATGGCACCGATGAGGTCGCTCTTGGACTCGCCTATTACGAGGGCGCGGCCGTGAGTGTGTGGGATTGGCAGGGACCCGACTTGGGATTCGTCAGCGTCATCAGCTCCGGATGCGGCGCATGAGGATCATCTTGGTCCGGCACGGTCAGCCCGACTGGAGTCCGGGCGGACTGGTGTCCAACGACCCCCACCTCACCGACCTGGGCCACGCTCAGGTGGAGCGGCTGGCAGATCGCCGGTGGGGACATGTCGATCACATCTGGGTTTCGCCGTACAACCGCTCCCAGGAAACGGCGATGCCGGTCGCCAAACGGCTCGGGCTGGTTATCGAGACCCTCGACTGGATGGCCGAGATCGGACCCGCCCCCGACTGGGAAGGGAGCCCCGTCGAGGAACTGGAACAGATCCTGTCCTCGTTCAACCACGGCGCCATCGATGATCTGTGGGAAGGGATGCCGGGAGGTGAGTCGTTCCGGCACTTTCACGTGCGGGTCACCCGTGGGCTTCAGGCGGCTCTCGAACGCCTCGGCGTCAGTCAACTCGGAGACGGGTTGTGGAGCGAACCTCCGGATGTGACGGTGATGCTGGTTGCCCATGGCGGCACGAATGCAGTCGCCGTGGGCCACTTGCTCGATGTCGATCCCACCCCGTGGGAGTGGGATCGGTTCGATTCGGCCCACACATCCGTCGCCACGCTCACGACGCGAAGAATCGCCCACGGGTCGGCCTTCGGGATGGTCGGGTTCGGTGACGTCACCCACCTCGATGCCGACATGGTGACGCGCTGAGCCCTCGCGTTGCTCGGGCTGTCAGCGGGTCAGCGGGTCCACGAGCCGGTCTAGGGACTGGGTACTGAGTACTTGGTACTAGGACCTGAGCCTTCCTGCGTCGCTTGTGCGAGACGTCGAGGCGGCGGAGCCGGGAGGGGGGAGATTCGGGGGCCCTCGCTTCGCTCGGGCCGCGAGGAGGTACTGGGTACCGAGTACTTGGTACTAGGACCTGAGCCTTCCTGCGTCGCTTGTGCGAGACGTCGAGGCGGCGGAGCCGGGAGGGGGGAGATTCGGGGGCCCTCGCTGCGCTCGGGCCGCGGTACGCGGCGGGCG
>Ga0224510_10000999_pt1 | contig 19507 bp, 17 predicted proteins | sample SF_May12_sed_USG_FD_170161 | JGI IMG/M metagenome (GOLD analysis project Ga0224510, IMG submission 170161) | Sediment microbial communities from San Francisco Bay, California, United States - SF_May12_sed_USGS_4_1 | ecosystem: Environmental > Aquatic > Marine > Sediment | place: USA: California... | reverse complement strand
AGTATGGAAATATAGAGCAGAATATGATATTTTAGCGATCAGAAACTCAGACTCAGTTAGACTGATGGAACATAAAATGCAACAACCCCTTCACCATGAGAAAATATATTTTCCGATGTGCTTTAGTGTTGGCCACCTTGTTAATGGCTGCTTCCTGTAAGAATAGTACGAAAAATTCAAGCGAAACATCAATGACAGATTCTGCAGCGCCGATGGCCTCTACAACCCAATCTTCCTTTGGCACATTGCCGGACGGGACAAAGATATCTTTGTATCTGTTAAAAAATACGCTCGGAACTGAAATGGCTGTAACAAATCTGGGTGGCGTTATTGTCTCACTTAAGACTTCAGACAGATCAGGTGTATTTGAAGATATTGTGTTGGGTTACGATTCCCTTTCGGGCTACCTAAAAGCACCTTCATTTTTCGGTGCCTTGGTAGGCCGGTATGGTAACCGGATTGCTAAGGGCAAATTCACACTGGATGGGAATACATACACGCTGGCCAGGAACAACGGCGAGAACCATCTTCATGGCGGACTGAAAGGTTTTGATAAAGTTGTTTGGAATGCCACACCTGCTGTGTCCGAAAATGGTGCCTCATTAAAACTAACCTACGTCAGCAAAGACATGGAAGAAGGTTATCCAGGGACCCTTGATGTGGAAGTTACCTATACACTGACCAATAAAAACGAGTTAAAAATTGAATACAACGCTACAACAGACAAGAAAACAATCATTAACCTCACGAACCATACCTACTTCAACCTTTCTGGAAACACAAAGCGAGATATTTTGAATGAAGTTCTTTCTGTTTCTGCTTCTAAGTATATTCCAGTAGATAAAACACTAATACCTACTGGCGAAATCGAATCTGTGTCCGGAACCCCTTTTGATTTCACATCGCCTACCGTTATTGGCTCGCGAATCAACGATGACCATCCACAACTCCTTGCAGGTAAAGGCTATGATCATTGCTGGGTATTCGACAAAAATGATGAAAGCTTATCGCTGGGCGCAACCCTTTATGATCCAGTTAGCGGACGTTATATGGAGATGTACACGACTGAACCCGGCACGCAGGTTTATACCGGAAATTTCTTAGATGGGACCATAACAGGTAAATACAATACGGTTTACAAACAGCGTTACGCGATTTGTTTGGAAACACAACACTTTCCTGATTCCCCTAACCAACCGAATTTTCCTCCTGTGGTTCTGAAACCCGGAGATGTATACAAAACGCAAACGATCTATAAGTTTTCCACAAAATAGGATGCTGGCAGGACTATGTTTTACGCGAACATAAAATATAGTAAACTAAAAACTTCGACTTAGTATGGAAATTTTGACTGAATTGGATGTCCACGAGAATACCCTGACCCAGGATGAAAAAAATTTCCTTAGTGAGTTTGGTTACTTGAACCTGGGTAAATTATTATCCGAAACTCAAGTGTCAGCCATCAACCATCAGATTCTTGTGTTGATGGAGAAGGAAGGACAGAAAGCAGGGGCTGAGTTATTAGACTCACCGTACATTAAGCACCCTAAAGAGGATGGGGCCGACAGGCTAGCAGACCTTGTCAATAAAGGTGAAGTCTTTGATATTTTTTACACACATCCTCGGGTATTGGCTGGCATTGCCCATGTGTTGGGACAGGAATTCAAACTATCCTCCTTGAATTATCGTTCGGCTAAGCCCGGGCTTGGTTTGCAAAAGCTTCATGTGGACTGGCATGAAGCCGTCGCTCCGGATCGCTATACCGTCTGTAATTCAATTTGGCTGCTTGATGAATTCTCAAAAGAGAACGGTGCCACGCGCATCGTTCCGGGAACCCACCGTTCTGGCAGATTACCGCAAGAGGCCTTACCGGATCCAATGGCGCCTCATACGGATGAGGTAATCATAGAAGCACCTGCAGGATCTGTGTTTATTTTCAATTCCCACGCCTGGCATGGAGGTACTACGAACCGTTCAGCGAAATACAGGCGAGCAATCCATAGTTACTTTTGCCGCTTTGATCAGCCACAGCAGGTAGATCAATCGCGCTATATCAAAAATGAAACGCTACAGAGGCTGTCTCCTGCCGCCATAAGAATACTTGGCTTGAGTATAAATCATATTTGAAAACCTCCTTAGGCCAAAGAAATCATTAATAACACCTTCTTCCACAATAAAATCATTGCTACGGTTTCATGCTTACAAGCCTGGGATTATACAACTTCTGATGAACCTGATTCAACCGCCGTGCGGGCATCTTGACTATTTTCCTGTCATAGGTCATAAGACCGTTTGTCTCAATCTCAACGTCCGTAGTTTGAGTATATACTGCTGCCGACAATCCTTTTAAAATAAAGGCCTCAAAGGAGTCGACAAAAGATTCATATTTCGACAACAGCTCTTCTTTATTGGTGAAACTCTGGTAACCCCAGTTGTCCTTTGCCTGCCAGGTGTGTCCCTCCAACGGGAGGCCCAGGCCTCCAAACTCGCCCAGTACGATGATTCTGTCATGACCAAATAAGTTGGGATCGGGCATAACTGGCTGAGGATAGTTGTGTACATCAAGGATATGACCAACAGCATGGAAGTTACCCCCGCTTGCCGTATTTACTAACCTGGAAGGATCATACGCCATTGTCCAATTGACGATCTCTTCTGTCTTAAACTGTCCCCAGGCTTCGTTGAAAGGCACCCATACCACAATGCACGGAAAATTATGGTTAGCATCCATGATCGCCTTCCACTCTGCTTTGAAAATACTTTCAGATTCAGGCGTTCGTTCCTTCGAAGTCCCTTTTCCCAAAATACCCGGACGGGAGTCCCATTGATTCCCCATATCGCCACTTGGCATATCCTGCCAAACCAAAATTCCCAATTTATCACAGTAGTAGTACCAACGGGCAGGCTCAACTTTTACATGCTTACGAATCATGTTGAAGCCCATTTCCTTCGTTTTTTCAACATCAAATTTCAGCGCTTCATCGGTTGGGGCCGTATATAATCCGTCAGGCCACCATCCTTGATCAAGCGGTCCATATTGGAACACAAACTCGTCGTTCAACAGCATTCGCTGCACACCACGCTGATCCTCCGCCATCGAAATTTTCCGCATCGCAAAGTAACCCTTCACTTCGTCAACAACTTTGCGCTTTCGGATTACTGATATTCGAAGATCATACAAGAATGGATTTATTGGTGACCACAATTTAGCGTTGTTGATGTCAACTGTTGCATCCACACCTTCCACTTCTTGCTCAGCAACCTGTTGCGTGCCATCCCAGGCAGTGACTTTCAACCGATCCCCTGGTTGCATGTTCCTCACGACTGCTTTCACATTGAAATTTCGCCGATCTACATCAGGCGTTTGTATAGTTGACTCGATGTAAGTTTTGGGAACTCCTTCAAGCCATACAGTCTGCCATATACCTGTCACCGGCGTATACCATATGCCATGTGGCTTGTTCACTTGTTTTCCCCTCGGCTGAGGTCCCTCATCCGAGGGATCCCAAACACTGATCATGATTTCCTGCTGTCCTGATTTCAAGTAGGAAGAAATATCAAATGAAAACGGATCATAGCCACCTTGATGTGTACCTGCTTTCTTTCCATTGACATAAACTTCGCATTGCCAGTCCACGGCACCAAAGTGAATAAGCGTCGTTTTATTCTTGAAGGAGGATGGCATTGAAAATGTACGCTTATACCAAAGTCTGTTATCCTTTCCAACATTCTTACCAACACCGGACAAAGCCGATTCGACCGCAAATGGAACAAGGATCTTTCCATCAAAAGCCGCAGGGGCATCTTCTTTCAGCGACCTGATTGCATAATCCCAAAGTCCGTTTAAGTTAACCCAGGTTTCCCGTACCATTTGTGGGCGAGGGTATTCTTGCAGTGTACTGGATGGATCAACCTTTTCGGCCCAGGGTGTGGTAATCTTGCCCTCTACTAATTTCCAACTTGCCTGTTGCGCCAGGGATATGTTGGCTAAGAAAGTAATTCCAATGAATAACAATTTTCGTGTCATGAAGATGATTTGTTTTTGCTTGATTAATAAATAGAAACAATATTTTAGTTTACTTCCAGTTCGCTTTTGTTGGGAAGTTTCGGGAAAGTGGCATGCGGCTCGGTTTGATACCAGTACACTACCGCGCTAATGTCCGACTGTTGCGGCAGGTATTGGCCGCCATGCCGCCAGCCCAAATCCTGTATCGTTATTCTTAGATCTTTTTCAAAACGAATCGGATCTACGATATGCCAGCGATAGAGACCAAACCGCTGCTGAGACACGTATACACCATCTGGCCGGATCACCTGATGCAGTCCTGCATACGCTGTTGAAAATTCCTGGTATTGTCTGGTCTTTTTGTTCTCGAAATTATAGGAGCCGCAAAAGTAATCCTCTGTTCCGGTACCATTGATTGTTGGGAATTTGCCATCACCATCCATGAAAAACTTGATCTCCCCTTCTCCCCACCATCCATTGTTATTGACGCCCCAGGCTACATATGTTCCGACGTAATGTCCTTTTCCTTTTATTCCATCAACCAGTGTGAAAAGTGAACCCTTTGTGGGATTGCTTCTCCTGAACTGTGCATGCAAGTAGGCGGCATCATTAGGCACTTCAGTGAGTGTGTAGTCAATCTGATAATACAAGTTCATTTTATCGGGTCCAATATTTTCCATTGTAATTCTACATTTCTTACGAAAGGGCATTGTCCAGTAGCAATTAAAGGCGCTGCCCGGATTAACCGTGACAGCCAAAGAATTCAAGTGGGCATATTCACCCCACCCCATCCCGAAGAAATCGCCTACCGGCACTTCGATGGAAGGTTCTTTCTCATCGTCCCAGTAAAATCGAAGGATAGCGTATCGCCAATTACCGGTGGGTGTCATCCAAATATGCTGTATAGCACCAGCACCGGTAACCTCAGCCAATGTTGTGGTTTGGTTCGATTCTATAATAATATATGGATTTACTTTCCAGCCCTGGCCAAGATCGCGGGCAGCATTTCTGGCATTACCTTGTTCCAGTGTTGCCATACCCCCTTTTCCAGGCTCACCCGTAAAATTCTCTGGACTAATTGACCGGGTCTTGGCATTCGATAGCATGTATAAATTTCCCATATTCATGTCAAGACCATTGAAACTCCCGGGCTGACCGAAGGCTACGGATATAGCGGAAGTAAAAGTGAGCAGAATAACAAATTTTCTCATGTTGCGGTTGGTTATCGTGATATGATATTCCGGTGTATTGGGAACTGCCCTGATGGAATTACTAAATTAATATTTCTCCACTTTTCATTGTTATCGAATCTTCATAACCTCATTCAAAGCCACCCATTACTCTTCATCCAGTCCAGGCATCGGTCCATCCAGCGATCCGGTGATGTTGGGTTAACCAACCCGAAACCATGACCTCCTTTTGGGTAAATAAATAACTCGGCTAATACACCGTTTTTTTTCAACGACTCATAAAACCGCAAACTGTTTTCCACTTTCACCGATGCATCGTCTCCGGCATGAACAATAAATGTCGGTGGTGTTTGCTTAGTCACCTGCAATTCATTCGAATATAGTTTTATCAATTCTTGCGAGGGTGATTTTCCGATAAGATTATTACGGGATCCAGTGTGGCCGAGGCTGTCTGTAAAACTGATGACGGGATATAGTAAAATCATAAAGTCAGGCCGAACGCTGGTCTTTTCCGGATTATCGATCAAAACCTTATTAAAATGCGTGCCTGCTGTAGAAGCAAGGTGTCCACCGGCAGAAAACCCGGCAACACCAATTTTTGCAGGATCAATATTCCATTCCTTCGCATGTTCTCTGACAACCTTAATAGCTTGCTGAGCATCCTGTAGTGGCCCGATAGATTTATCTTTCATGATCTCATCATTGGGAAGTCGGTATTTCAAAACAATGCCTGCGATTCCTGCTGCACTTAATTGCTTCGCTACATCGACACCCTCATGTTGGAATGCACTTATGCCATACCCGCCACCCGGGCAGATTACAACAGCCGTGCCATTTGCGCGATCCTTTGGAGGTAGATAAAGCGTTAAGGTAGGCCTGGAGATGCTACTGATCCTGACAATACCATCATCGGTCCTCGTTTCATTGTCGGGTCCTGGAATCTCATTTGGAATTTTGTCCGGGTACAGCTTTACAATACTTTGTGCATTACTCATTTTCATGGCGCCGTATAAGGCAAGGAGGATAAAGATTATTTTCATAAAGTAAAAATAGATATATAATGTAATGCTTTGATCAAGACTTCATGGAAATACATCCTAATGTAGGCAAGAAAGGATATAGATAAAACACTATTCAATCCAACATTTACTTGTATGAAACATTCCTTTTGAGGCCGGCTCCAGAAAAAGTGAATGCCAAGCCGGCTACACCTAAGTCAAGATGGTTTTGACAAAAACCGTCGCTGCCGAAGCTCCAGTAATATGCTTATACGTTTCAATAAAATTGACCCACGAAATATTGTAGCATGATATTCGGTACGCTCATGCAACGACCTTCCAGACTCATTTCTGCTTAACAAACCAAAACGGAATATAAGCGTAATCTTCACGAACTGTCGTGCTATCCTCCTTGCTAGTGAAAACCTTCTTTATGGAAAGCATATTTTCACCCTCTTTGAAGTTTTTGGCAGACAACTGCGCTATTAGTCCGGGCTGTTTTCGCGCAGGGTGTTCATAAAAGAAATACTGAATATGCTGGCAAAGGGAATCATTGACAGTTACCTCATAAATGGAACTCAGGCAGCTCAACAGCATCTCCTTATCTTCTCCCTCAAAATCTTGAGCAGAAATCTGCAGGTTCCCATCCCTGGCTTTAAATTTGAATCTTGCATTAATTCCATCATTCTTAAAGGGAACATAATCCGGGCAATTACTTCTTATTTTTGTATTGTCTGCCGGATCGTACCGTAAAAACAATTCCAAGTAAGGTCCATCTACGACATGTGACTGAATACTCACCTTTCTGATATAATCATCCTTCGGCCGCAGCGACTCATAATAGTGGTTATGAAAGGAAACATGATCGTCTCTCTCTGTGAAGTACTGGAATTGGTCATAATTAATAATCCAGTTGAATAGAAAGATGATGCTTACGATTAAGTAAATAATCCTGATCTTCCGCTTAGAGAACTTGCTGATCAAATAGTAATAAATGCTATTCGAAATAGCAGATATGGTGATGATGCTGTAAAACCGATAGATTGGATAATAAATCTTGCTGAGTACCTTGAATTTTTTTAAAAATCCCAACGTAAAGTAATCAATAAGATAAACAAGGCCCGTGATCAAAATAGCGATCAAACTTGATGTGGCGAGAATGGCAAAGGCCGTAGAGAGCCAACCAGCAGTAAACGCTGCGATGGATAACAAAACCAACGCTGTACTACCAAAAAATAATAGGTACAGCCCAAAAGCCAACAACATGGAAATGAAAAGAAATGAAAATGAAAAAATGACGGAGCAGATTTCATCCAATCTGATCACGAGATCGTCTAAGCTGACAATCCGCCTGCTCAGTTTGTCAGTGAAAAACGGGCTATAGTTGAGCTTTGCTATATCCAATGTCGATTGGACGGAGCGCAACCCAATCGCACCAATCCAAAACCGCGCAATAATAAATGAACAATCAGAAATACCGTCAGTGCCTTGAGTGACAGACCAAGCAGACCTATAAAAATATAGATAAAGGCGAGTAATGAAACGTTTAGATTGTATTTGTATGGAAGGCTATCAAAGAAATCCGAAAATACACCAGCTGCTTCAATCAACAAGAAGATAGTAAATGCCGAAACCAGCAATTCCAGCTGCCAACTTTCCCGCGCAAGTTTCCGTAACCACTTGGTAATTTGACCTGGAGATGTTACGTCTTTATTATCCTGATCGTTCATGTTAAATTCGCAGGAAACGGTTTATCCTCCAATTCTTGTCAACAATGAATAGCCCTGAAGTTTACCTTTCTTATACGATTCAGACTTCACCACGGCAACCTTGGGTGCCAACCACTCCACAGTGGAAAAACTCAGCGTAAATCCAATGGCCATTTTTGTTTCTACTGTTAGATCACTTGTGATCTTGTAACATTCAAACGTGCCGGCCGGCGTAGTTACAGATTCCTTTCCCACTATTTTACGATTGGTGATGGAAACGTTCATGGTCATCGGAATAGGAGAATTCATTGCGGTAGCAGCCATCACGCCATCCTTCAGGGATTCGCCCACAGAAAGGCTGTTTGGTACCTCCAGGTTCTCGGCTTCAATTTTTAGCTCATAACTTTCAAATGCTTTCATCTGCTCCTCGCTCACAAAATTCCGCATATCAATGATCATTGTTCCATTGTTACATGAAAAATCAAGGTCGCCGTGCATGACCTCTTTCCCCTTTTCGTCTGATATAACCGAATTGATCTTTGCCGTGAAAGAATCGGAATTCCCATTGAAAGCAATTACTTTCTGTGCGTTTTTGCCCGTCAATTTTCCCTTTGCATTAAAATTTTCCATTTCCCACATACTTCCCTCCTCCAGTTGATAGAACACATTGCATTGTGCTAAGACTTCGGTGAGACCTATGATAAGCAGTAGGATACTGAGCACTGGACTTCGCATGATTATTCATTTAAAGAATCTAAGTTAAACTATCCCCGGTCAGTAGTTAAGAAAAGGAAGTTTCTAACGGTATCGTTAGGCTGATAAAGTTAATAAAACTTTTAGAAGCAGTAAACTCACCAAACCAATTTTTTTGTTTGAATTGCACTCACAATGAAATGAGATAAAATCAATTCAACCACAACCTGAATAAATTTGAAAAAGGCAACAAACCTGCACCTCTATTTTACAGAAGTATCGTTATTTATTTCAATCAGGTGACCATCCGGATCCGTGAAATATATCTGTTTGACACCATCAGGCCTCACAGTAGGTTCCTTCGCTGTACCGGGCCAGTTGGTATATTCAATCTTATTCTTATCCAGGTTTACAATAAATGCTTCGATAGATTGTACGCTAAAACACAGGTGGTCGTTTCTATCCCGTGCGTATACCTTCTTTTCTCCCTGAATAAGATGCAGGTGTCCGGCAGCGCCAATGGTAAACCACGTATGTCTGCCATCGTGAAAGGGCTCCGGTATCTGTTCTAGGCTTAGGATATTTTCATAAAAGGCAGTACTTACTGCCAGGTCGGTGACGTAAACGCCGATATGGTTTAGCTTGACCGCGATCGCCGCGTTGTTCTTTGATTGCGCAAATGCCGCGTGGATTGATAGACAAAACATGCATAGCAATGCGTATTGAAGTAAGTTTTTCATTGATCCTATCGATTATAGTTTAAAATTAAAAGTAGGCATAATTGTGAATAAAAAGTACAATGAGTGGAAAGGATTGCACAAGATACCGCTACCCAATCCCCGTTAGCTTGAAGAAGTTTGGATCGTTAACCCTCGGCGTCTTGTTTCGGAGAACAACCTAAAATTGCAAATATTGAATTTGTTATCCTTTTCATAATGATTAGTTATTATGTTGATAACCTAGACATTTAGTTACAATCGTCAATTCCATCGAACATGGATTCGTAACTTTTATCAAGCTGTTCGTTAAGCTGTTCGAGAAACTGCAGGATACTCATCAATTGCTTAATCTCCCTTTTTTGTAATGCATCGGAAGCCTTATCAGTCTCTTTTTGCACTCTGCCCTGAAGTTCGTACATACTCGCCAATTCATATAAGCATTCATAGCTAAATTCGTTAGTGATGCTAATCGACTTGGTAGTTTCCCACGCTATATCAGTCAAGGTTGGGATTTCCAGCTGAATGTAAGTGCCTCCTCTGTAATGAAAAATGCCGGCTTTAACTTCGACTGAATCCACAATCCTGTAAAAGCCCGGATATTTTTCTTGCATAACATTTAGTATTGCAGGGCTCGTGGTTATCTCGGAGGTAGTACCATCAAATAGATCACTGAATTCCGAAAATGCATTTAATATCAGTTGATTACTTTTTTGTGCAATGATCAACTCATCTCGGTTGTTCTTAATCTCCTCCTTTATTTTAACGATTGCGATCTCCTTTGCATGTTTATTTTTGTCTGAGGCATTCCAGTTATTAAACCAGATGGCCAGACTGATGCCGACAAAAATCAGGAGGATCTCCCCGATTATATACTTCCAATTGAAATTATTCGTAAAAGTGAAAAACCTCATTTTCTCTTTGCATTTCAGTTTATGAAAAACCTATCTGTCATTGTGGTTAACTAGCGTTGGTCAGGAGTACCAGATTTCATCCCAAACTTGCCACCAAAGAAATCCCCGTATTTCCACGTAGGTCTTTCTGCCTTGTCGGCGACAAGATAGCCCGTGAGGAAATTAATTTTAACATGCGTTGCAGCACCTTCATAGTTGAAGGGTTGCGACATATCATCCTGTGGGGTGTGGTATGTCGTCTTTCTCCAAGCGACATCTGAAATACTACGATCTACCTGATCGTCAGGAGTCGTTTTGAATCCACTTTTGATAAACAAAGAAGGTATTCCTTTCCTTATAAAGCTATAGTGATCACTGCGGATAAATACTACCTGCTCAGGAAAGGGATCTGGCCCTATTCCGAGGTTCAGGTACTTGGCGGCTACACCCAGTGGTTCAGAGAGGCTTGAATGCTGCGCTCCGTATGGCACGATGTCCAACACAGGATGAAAGAAGAAAGGCATGTCTATTGAAAAATTGGCTACGATACTTTCACTCCTGACCGTTGGGTAATTTGCAAAATAATCGGATCCCAGGAGACCTGACTCTTCCCCGGTAACGACCGCAATAATGATGGACCGTTTAGGTGGTACTTCCAATCGTTTAAAAGTGCGCGCAATTTCAAGCAGAATAGAAGTGCCCGACGCATTGTCGTGTGCACCATTGTAAATTGAATCACCCTGTACTGGTTCTCCGATACCGAAATGGTCAAGATGTGCCGCATACACCACATATTCATTTTTTAATACCGGATCACTTCCAGGGACAACACCAATAAGATTGGAACTTGATATCGCCTTCGTGGTTGTTACTACTTTTATTCTAGCGTCCATGTTTAATTCAAACGATCGTGGCTTATTCGCTTTTAGGCTTTGAATAACTACATCCGGTTTCTGGCCGGCATTTACAAATAATTTATCTGCTTTTTCAGGATTGAAGGTAACTGTCACTTTTAGTCCTTCGAATGTATTTTGAGCCTTGCCCTTTTTATCAGCCCAATATATCCTTCCCTGCTTTGATCTTCGTACTGTTGCTTCCCATGATGTGCGTTGATCACCAGGCAACTGCATTGAGATAACACCTATAGCACCACGGCTAACGGCTTCCTCGTATTTAACTGACTCTGAAGAAAAATATGCCCTTTCGTTGGATGGAAATGACTCCGGTGCCTGATTAAAGTAAACCACAATTTTGTTTCTTGCGTCGATATTTTGATAATCGTCATACCCAAGTTCAGGTGCATGCACACCAAACCCGACAAAGACTAAAGACACGGAAACTTCAGCGCGTAAATCCACCAGATTTGGGTTCAGTATGAAGTCATCATCGAATTTAAGGTTCACTTCCCTGCCTTTACTGATGAGCGTCAGGCTACTCTGTTTCCGCTCCACTGCCCCTTTCAATAACTGTACAGGTTGTACAAAGGATGTCCTATTTACGCCTGGTGTGAGCCCAATCGATTTGAATTGCGATGCTACATAAGTAGAGGCTAAAGCAAATCCATTTGTTCCAGGTTCTCGTCCTTCCAGCAAATCATCTGCGAGATAAGTCATGTCAGCTTTGATGCGATCAGGGTCTATGCTATTCACGGCTTTGGTGGCTGCTGGAGTAACCTGTGCCCGCAAGGACAAAGGGAATGCAACAATAATTGAAACAAGCATCAAGGCAATACGAGTGTTATTCTTATCCATCGCAAGGAATTTATAGCGTTACTTTTACACCGAAGAAACGGCCTCCGGAAGTGAAATTTACGAAATGATTGCAGCCAACCTATCGTTTATTGTTGCTTCTTAAATTATCGACTAGCGATTCCCGTGAAATTTGCAAATAATGCCTGATCCTAAACAACGCCAACGATTGTTCAACGCCGAACTTGTTATTATGGCAAATACTGAAATAATAAACATCAAATCTGTACGTTAGGATGTCTGGTTTTTATTTTTCTTTGCTTTAGCTTTCGCCCTTTCCAAGTTTTCGTTAACCCTGAATTTTACGATCCTGCTTACTAACGCCAAAGGAAGCGGCTTGTCTAATGGAAACCTAACCGACCCTTTTGCCCCATCATACGCCGACAACTCCTTCCTGAATTCCTTGATTCCCGATGATGCAGGATAAAAGCCGATATGATTTTTGTAGGCCGCAAAATGCACCAGGTTACCATTCTCCTTAAATGTCGGTATTTGATAATTGATGGTCTCCTCAGCTTTTGGTGCAGCCTTGCGAATGGTTGCCCTTAGTTTTTGCAAGATTTCTTGCACAGCAATTGGATAACTCGCGATATAATCGTCAATAGTTTCAGCTCTAATCTTGTCTTTCATAATAAACAAAAAACCATGTTCGGATCAAGTGTCACCAATAACGTCAACCAAAATAAATATTCTCCAGAAACATTCCTAGGCGTCCATTTATTTCCCACAGCCCTCTCCTGCTCACCTGTCAAGCATGTGCAATTCAAAATCCGGGTCATACTGCCGACGATGAAGGAACAATTGCGCTTATGAGCGATTACATAAGAGAACAGGAAAAACTAGTTTGGATGTACTCCGCCTATCTTACTTAAAATGTTTAACTATCTGCCGAATGATTACCGTAATGCTGGCTAACAGTCCGGCTTCCGGCCAACCAAGAATTCAAATACGTATAAGTCGGTATGGCAGGAATAGGTCTGAACTTTTTTCTGCGTTGCCAGCATTCAACGCATGCAAAAGAGTTATTAGTTGCATTCTTCTGGTTTCCAGAACTGCCAAACATAAATTGATTCAAATGCAAGTGGTCACCTGCTACCCGGATGATATTTGGATTCAGCTCTCCGATTGACATCTTCGCGATAATACGCGACGTCTTTAAACTTCACATCGGCATAACGTTGTGCCTGGTCACTAAAATGTGGGGAGGCCGGGTTACCACTTTGCCCTCCGGCCAACATCGATTTAGCCCTTACTTTGTCACCAAATTCTACAACCGCTACAAAACTATTCCCACTGGTACCATAAATTCGTTTCGTCTCAGGCGTTGCATCGGCTCCAAAAGATGCTAACGCACCCCACCGCCCCGATGCCATGCCAATCGGTATACTTTCCAAACTATCGTTAAATGGCTGAACAATATCACCGGTAATGCGCTGATATCGGTTGATTTCTCCCCACGGTGTTTGCCACGTGCCAAACTCATTAGTGAGTTGTTCAATGGCATCAGTAAACATTGCAAGCCGGAAATCCAACGGTGTCTCTGTTGCGAAGTATTGGATCCGTTCCATAAAACTCAACCCCTCGGGTGCATCTCCTTCCCGCAGGCAATGATGTCCATAAAAGTGAGCCAGCGACATCGCCACGGATTCCTTAGAGACGGCAAAATCCCACATTCGCAATTCTTCGATTGCCTCCCGAAACATGCTATCAGGCCGGGCGGACTGATCATATGCTGCGATTAATCCAGGAATCAATACTTCAAATGCAGGAAGATACGGATCGTAGGCTGTTTCAATCAGCTTGTCCAACGTGAGGTTTTTTGATTTTTCCAGCAACCGAATGGCATGGATTCCGCGAAAGTTTTCTTCATCGATCGACATGTAACGGGGGTAATCACCGGGTGCCGGACTGTATCGCCCAGCGCTGGTAAAGGGTGTAGAGTTGCAGTTCTGAATCCAGCCATTGGGTGGATTCAGAACCGTAATGCATTCATCCATGGTATGCAGACCTTTCCAGTCAGTGCAAGGATCGCTACCATCAACCGGTTTCGTAAAATCAAACTGTTCATTTTTGACGGGTATGAAATTACCATGGAAGTACGCAATGGTCCCATCTGCATCTGCATACACGGTATTGTTCGTTGCATTTGTACGGATATCCATCATTTTCCTAAACTGCTCATAATTGGAGAGCTTCGTTCTTGTATACGATTGCTCCAGGGCTTTTGCCGGTTCCCACATCATAGCTGTAGTTACCCACTTATCATCAAGTTTTTGCGTAACCGGACCGTGGTGCGTTCGGTATACAGGGAATGATCGTTTCTTCAATTCACCTCCATCGTCATACCCGAGGGTAACCTGAAACGTTTCTACCGGCCGAAGTTGATCGCCATATTTATAGTGCAATCCCTCTTCGTTTTCAACGATTGTTTCGATGAACTCATCCATTCTGTCAGTATAAGTTGAAGTATGCATCCAACCCGTCTTTTCGTTAAATCCCTGGTACACAAAAAACTGTCCCCACGTCACTGCACCATAGGCATTCAAGCCATCCTCGCTTATGATATGCACTTCTCCACGAAAGAAGAATGATGTATGTGGATTGATGAGCAACATCGCATGACCAGACTCAGTCAAGGTACCTGAAATTGCAAATCCATTAGAACCTGAGGGCTCATTTTCGGACGAATCCACTATACCGTCCTGTACACCATGTACTGCATGACTGCTCTTTCCATCATAGAAATCCTTTATCTTTTTTGTGGAAATTCTCTCTATGTCACCTCCAATAGATCCCTCGCTAAAGTACATGGGCATCCAGGGTTCGAAATGTGTGATTAGTTTTGGCTTCACATCAGGATGCGTAAAAAGGTAATAGTTAATTCCATCAGCAAATGCATCGCACAATTTCCTCAACCACTGCGGACTATCCTTATAGTATTGAATTGCTTCCTCTTCGGTCATGAACATCCTTGCCCGCAAATCACTGTATAAGGCCTCCTCTCCTTCTACCTCTGCAAGCCGGCCGGTAGCCCAAATGTAATTTTGTTCAACACGGTTAAAATCATCTTCACACTGGGCATACAGTAATCCAAACACAGCATCGGCATCAGTTTTCCCATATATATGCGGTACACCAAAGTCATCTCTGATAATTTCTATTGCGGCAGCTTGTGCTTCCCAACGGACTTGTTCTGTTGGTCCTGGGCCAGAACAACCGATAATAAAGATCAGTAATACAGAAAAGATTCCTTTCATAACGCTTTTACCAAATTCCGCATCAGGGATGAGTAAGCTAAATATGCTCGAAGACTATGAATTTCCATGTTAGCCAAAAGACGCGGGCAAAATAAGACTATTAGTCCATATTTTTACAAGGGACAGATAGGTTTAGCGTCAGCAGAAATCTGAAATTATCCTTGTCAAAAGAAAAAATGCGGTCCGCTCAGAAAATAGTCTGAAACCGAGGTATATAAATAATTATGCCGTTTCAAGGACGGATCTGGCAGCTTAAGCGCGCTGACTCCTGCAAAGTCAATCAACAGCAAGTAAGAAAAGTGGAAGAAAAATCAAATGGCGCTCTTGAGACTTGAGCGCGGCTTAGTACTAATTACATTTTTAAATATGTAATTAATTACCTATTTAATTGCTGCATTCACCATCGCAGAAAAATTTTATTAAAGCGATAATTGTACATGTCACAACAGGGGGACACCAAATCCAGCGTATCCGTTCCCATCAGCTCAACATATTTCTCCTGCAAGCTCATGTAAGGATTCGATCCTGAATAAAAAACGGGAACCAACTTTACCTGCAAAATGTCTGGCTGATTAACATCGAATGTGTGTAGCTCAATCTTTCCATATTCGAAAAGAATACCATTTCGAATAAGTCCATAAATCCCGATACTTTTCATTTCCAAAAAATCAAAATCAAGCGCACGTCCAGTTCCGCTTATCCCTCCGGAAATCTCTGCTAACTTCCACTTGCCATAAATATGCTGATACTTCACTGGAAGGATTTCCTCGTCGTAATACTCAGTACGATCAATGTCATTCAGATACAACTTCAGATTGTTGTTTTCTTCGCAACCCATCGGTCCGAAAAGGACACTCAGGATCATTACTTTAATAATTGAATTCATGACCAAATTTTCTTAATTCTTCGGTTTGTGTTGCGCTGTGAACAACTGGTCCAGCACGCCTGTCATCTCCTCCTTAGACACTAACAAAGGTAAATAAGTTGGAAACGGTCATTGTTTTTCAAGACTTTGATAGGGTTGTTTTTTGGTATGACTGCCTACTCATTCTTTTAGTTTCTTCATTTCCTTTTTAAGCTCCTTCCCCGCCTCCCTGGACTCTTTCCCAATTTCCTTTGCGTTTCGTTTTATTTCCCTGCCCAATTTCTTGAACTCCACACGAAGCTCCTTCATCCAGATCCTGAATTTAAATTCGGCTCTCCCAATATTAATTTCATTTCCTCCTTTTTTGAATACCGCTACCTCACCGCCACGGACTTTTTCCGCATGCTGTTGCGTTTTTAATTCGACTGACCCTTCCTCAACTTCAACTTCAATTTCTTCGTCTTCAGCTTTCACATTAAATTCTGTCCCTGTCACTGTCACTTCCCCCAGGTCAGTATGTACCACAAAAGGGGTTGACCCTTCAGCAACGCTAAAAAAAACTTCCCCCTCGAGCTGAACGCTTCTGGGGTCGAAGTTTCTATCATATCCAACTGCGCTATTATGGTTCAGATAAGCCACCGACCCATCCGGCAATTCCACAATCTCAAAATTCCTGGCTGTCTCCACTGTTGCCGTGGAACAAGAAAATAAAGCCATTACAAGGATCAGAACAGGGAAAGATGAAATTACCTTGGAATTGATCATATTGATCTAAGTTTATAACGCATTGGCTATACTAAAATAAAAATATATTATGAACCATTATTGATGAGCTCCAACATTTTCAATTGGTGATCTTGTAACCGGATCAGCGCCCGAACAGTTATACCAAGCCTCATTTCTCTTTGGGCTACCAGGTTAATAAGTTCCAACTTGGCTCCTAACGTAACTGTGTCATCAATAAATTCTTTGGGTAATCTGTCCCTCGAGCCCGTGTGCGCATAGTGTACCAGATTTCCTGAATTCTCAAAAAGTTCTGACAGATCAACATATTCCCGGAGATACGGCACAAAGTGATCTTCGATAAAGTTATAACCAGTCAATTCATCCTCAGTGGCGTCATCCAGCTTATTATTCCAAGAGGTGATCGCCGTAATGAGTTCATTATTTTTCGCGAAATCAAGCTTACCGGACGAAACGATAGAATTTATGGTTCCTTTTGCAGGGTTATTTGTCGCTGCGATAATTACGCCCATCAAGACAGTATCCGGAACATTCACATCTTCGTTAAGCGGAGATGACCTTAGTATTTTCGCAAGGGATTTTGTACTCTTCATGACAAACTGATTTACCGCTATCGTCCTCTCTAACTCTTCGATATTGTAAATCATCTCGCTGCGCAGATTTTCGATCACTACTTTTCTGCCATCTCGCTCTTTAACATTGATCCACCAGGAATTAAGCATAAAAGCAGTCAAGACACCAATCACAACAATGCCTATTTCGCGACCAATATATTTCCAATCCTTGGAGCGCTGTGCCTTCCTGGATTTTGGATTCTTTTTCATAACTCCTCTAATACTATAGGGTAACTTTCGCTCAGGCTACTGTGAAAAGACCATGCACCGCGGTACGAACTTGCTATAGTTCACTTCTTCTTCCACGCACCGATGATAAAGCCTGAAATAGTGAGCCCCACCATATCATACCCACCTGTAATCCATGCGAGCGCGTAGGGTTGTTTCGCGAAAATACCCCCTGTCATTACGGAGAGGTGGTGGAAGCAAAAAACGATAAGCAAGGCATAACCCGCTCCCTGCAGCCCGGAACTGACTCCTATTTTTCCAAATAGCCATGCCAGTGCATAGAGGGGCACAACAGATGCAATGAAATTGGTAATCCAAGCGCCAGCACCGGGAGGATTTGCTTCAACGGTAGCCATATCAAGTCCCACCATAGCCATCCATGGCTCGCCAAATAAGGGACCATACCAGACAAAGCCTAAGGCAAACAGGATAACAACACATACCAATATGGCAAGGTGATTGATTTTAGAGGGTTCCATAATCTGTAAGGGTTTAGTGATATGAAAATATACTACTTCATTCTCAAAACTTATAATAATCTAACGCTTCCCGCGATTATTTCCCTACAGCCACGTCAGTTTCCTTCGATAACTTCTGAAATACCCCGTTAGTCCAGCCAAAGCCGTCCTGGTTGGGGTATTCTCCGCCACCGCCCTCCTTCGACAAATCTTCTACGTTATATTTTTCAATGAATTTGTATGTGTTGATATACACTTTTTGATTCAATGCAAGCCACCGTTGTTTGATCTCCCCGGCAAGGGCATGGAATCCATAGTTTCTCAATCCTTTAATGGTAATCCATTCCAGCGGTGCCCATCCGTTGGGTGCATCCCACTGCTGCCCCGTGTTATTCAATGTTGATGGGACACCCCCGCCTTGCAGAAAAGAATCATTGATTTTTTTGGCTACCTGCTCCGCTTGCTGCTGGTCCGCAATTAAAAAGAACATCGGATACATCCCTGCGATAGAAAATACTTCCGTTTGTGCCCCTTCCCGGAAATTGAAATCCATGAAAAAACCTTTTTTCTTATTCCAGCAATATTTCGCGATGGCCTTTCTCCGGGCCTCACATTTTATTTTGTATTGATCTGCTTTGACCAGGTCATTGTTCAGTTCGTATGTTATCCATAGAGTGTACTCCAGATTATACAACAAGGCGTTGAGGTCCACAGGAAGAATATCCGTGGTGTGGATGGTATACAACTGGAACTTACCTTCTTTGTCCTGCGAAAGCCAGCGGCTCGAAAAATCCCATCCCGATTCGGCAGCGGCGCGCAAATTACGGAGTACGTCCTCACGCTTGGTATCAGGCCAGATGGTCACAGCCTCATCTGCGGTTTTGACATCTTCCAGGTAGCTTTCTGCACGCGGCGTGGCGTTGTCATCCCAGTACCTGTTCAGAATTTCTCCATCGGGAAGCCTTACTACTCTTCTGAACGCAGCTTTCGTATCGTTCAGCTGTTCTGCACCATCCATCCAGAAAGCATATTCCTTTTCCATGTACTTACGGTAGCGCAGCAATACTGAATCACCCTGAGATTCGGCTAACAATGAGACCATGGCAGCATAAAACGGAGGCTGTGATCTTCCTAGGTAATACGTCCTGTTTCCATTTGGAATAAACCCGAGTGTATCAATCAGGTAGGAAAAGTTGTCGATCATATTGCGGATGGTTTCAATCTGATTGTCGGCCTGCAATCCCAGCATAGTGAAGTAACTATCCCAGTAATAGATTTCACGGAACCGGTCACCGGGGACAATATAGGGATACGGTAGTGGAATGAGTGTGCCGGTAATTCTTTTGTCGGCGGGACGTTTTAAGACGCTCCATAATCTGGTTACATGT
>Ga0224510_10000998_pt1 | contig 19508 bp, 18 predicted proteins | sample SF_May12_sed_USG_FD_170161 | JGI IMG/M metagenome (GOLD analysis project Ga0224510, IMG submission 170161) | Sediment microbial communities from San Francisco Bay, California, United States - SF_May12_sed_USGS_4_1 | ecosystem: Environmental > Aquatic > Marine > Sediment | place: USA: California... | reverse complement strand
ACTTTCAATATACACCGCACCATTGTCGATATACCATCATTGCACCTTGCACTTTGCCGGCATTGCTTTTAAGATGCCGCCGATTCCCAGCCTGACTGGTCAGAGCATTACGACCGTCGCATTTACTGCAATACACCTTCATCAGGTGTTTCATGCCAAGGACACCTATCGGGCCAGGTGATAGGAAACAGCAGCAGAAGCAGGAGAAAAGTCTTCAGCGGCGCGTCTTACAACATCTGAAACACCACGAGCCTAAGCACTATGACAATCTCTCTCTTCTGTTTGATCCACACAGAACGGGAGCCACCATCCTAGCCATCCAAGCTCTCACAAAACGGCGCTATGTCAAGACCGGCCGGGACAGAATGGTCCAGATTACCAAGGCAGGATTGCGGCGCCTTGAAGAGCAGGACCTATGAGCGGAGCCGAGTGATTCCGGTTTAATTACCCCCTGTCATGAAGGCGAAAACGAGTAGAGTGGCTACAGCAAGACCAGTCGCGATCAGCAAGATAGGCGGATCATCCCCGATAATGACTTGAATTGACCTTAGCCTGCTTCGGATCGGCGATCCGCTAGGAAGATCCCTAGCCACAAGCCGGATGATTGACGGCATGGGGATGACCCGGGGATGACGCATTAGCTGGGATAGCGTAATCTGGTTCTGCCTCTTACTCCAAAATAAGCAATGGGAAGGATACAAGATGATTCATTCGCTTATAGTTGTTCTCTTACTTGGTGGAATCTGGACACAAGAGGCATCGGCTAACCCCGCCCATGGCCGGTTACAGCAGATGACACCGGGAGAACGGAACACTGTTTTTGCCAAGTTTATTCAAGGCAGTGGACAACGCTGTGACTCCGTGACACGAAACCTCTTCCAGGGGTCGACGAAGTCGGGTGATGCGATTTGGAATGTGACTTGTCGCAACGGCCAGATGTTTGCTGTCTTGATCTATAACGACGCCAAAGGGTCCTCAAAGATCCTAAGCTGTGCAACGCTGAAGGCTATAACCGCAGGCGACTGTTATAAGAAAGTTCTACGAGAGTGACTTACACGACGCACCTGCGCCATCCTTCACCCGTTGCACTTGGAACTTAAGACCGCCCCGTGAAAGCCTGAGCTTGGACCCAGCTCAGGGTCAGTCGTTACGAACCATGGCGCGAGGTCTTGGAGCTCGCCCATGCCGGCGGCTCATCAGGCGACACCGCGCTTCGTTGTGCCACTAGCTCCACCCCCACGACTCTTCGGTCTTTCTTTTGGTGACCCGCCTGATCGGATGAATGTAAGAGGAATAGTTTACGCTTTTTTGCAGAAGCAGATCTCGCGTACAATGCCGTCCTGCCGGCGCCACAATCGGCTCGACCATTCAACCACGTGGCCAGGCGAATCATTTTCACGGAGACGACCATGCCTAAGAAAATGTCCCCTCCAGAACTCATGCGCAATCTCGCTATCGGACACTGGGTTGCTCGCCTGATCCATGTCGCCGCAAAGCTCGGACTGGCGGATCTGCTTCGAAAAGGACCTCGGAGCGTCGAGGACTTAGCGAAAGCCGTAGACGTGAAGCCAGAGCCGCTCTACCGAATCCTCCGTGCCCTGGCAAGCGTGGGGATCTTCATCGAGGCCAAAGGCCGACGGTTCAAACTGACACCGCTCGCGGCAACACTTCAGACAGGTGTTCCAGGATCCATGCGTGCCTGGGCCGTGATGATTAATGAACCGTGGGGCTGGGACTCCTGGAAGGAGCTGCTCTATGGGGCAACAACAGGCGAGATGCCGTTTTTGAAGGCTCACGGGATGCCGATCTTTGAGTATCTGGAAAAGCGCCCTGCCGATCTCCAAGTATTCGGCGAATCGATGACGAGTATCTCCCAAATCGAAAACCCCGCCGTGGCGGCCGCCTACAAGTTCTCGGGGATCCGAACGCTCGTCGACGTCGCCGGCGGACATGGAAGCCTCCTGGCGACGATCCTCAAGGCCAATCCTCGACTCCAAGGCATCCTCTTCGACCGAAGCCCCGTCATCGCTCGTGCGGAACACGAGCGACATATGGCGGCGAAGGACATCAAGAAACGCTGCAGGCTAGACGCGGGGGACTTCTTCGAGGCCGTGCCCACGGGCGGCGATGCCTATATCATGAAGTACATCCTGCACGATTGGAATGATGAAGCCTGCATCAAGATCCTCACCAACTGCCGCGCAGCCATGCATGAGAAGGGGAAGGTGTTGGTCGTCGACAACGTCATTGCCCCCGGTAACAATCCCAGCTGGGGAAAGCTCCTCGACATTCAAATGCTCATCATCGGTGGACGCGAACGGACGAAAGAAGAATTTGCGGCGCTGTTTGCGGCAGCTCGATTAAAACTCACGAGAGTCATACCCACAACCTGTTCGCTGAGCATCGTTGAGGGAGTCCCGGTATAGAAGGAGACAGCTGCCCTGAGAAGCACTCCTCCTCAGGCCATCACAAATTGTCGCTGCGGGGATACCCCTACCTAGCGCTCAGTTCTACGACACGCTCACTCATACCACCACCCTATCAGGCGTTGCCTTCTTCCTTGGGGCACTGGATAAACACCAGAATACGCTTAGCCGTCACTCGTTGATTGAACTGCGCACATCGTCCGTATTGCAATTGTGGCACATGGACATACTCTGCTGAAACGTTGCCTCGCTTAGTCTTCTCCTAATTGTTCTTGCACCGTTCATAGAACAATCGCGCCCGAAGTACACCCGTCTTACCGAAATGCTGTGTCTGTAAGATTTTGATGTGAGAGCTGACTACAGCCCATGTCGTTGAATGCACCCTTAACCAAAGGAGATCGATCATGAGGCAGACAACAATCGGCACCCACTTGCAGAATAATCGCAATGGTGTGAAGGCTTCTCTGGCGGCAGCACTGGTGCTGACCTTCGCCGGATCAAGTCATGCGGCAGACCTTCCAGCACCACTCTCCGGCAAAGCTTCCGACGCGTTGGTCACGCTGGCCACCACAGGCAATCCGGATCCGTTGCATACCGAGCTGGGCGGCACAGTGATTTCGTCTGAAGACCTGCAGAAACAGGCGAACGCCTCGATGAAGTTGCACAAGGATGAACACCTGGCACCGAAGGCGCTCGTGACTCCGACGGGGGAGATCTACGCGATGGTCGCGCCCACGATCACGAAAGACAACTTCATTCTGGCTGATCGTCAAGGGAATGTGCATCGCGTCGATGTCGGCGACTCTGAAGGCCATCGTATGCCGTTCGTGGTGGAGACCGTCGTGGCCGACGGGGGCACTCCCTGGTATGTCGAGTTCTGGCGCTGGATTACCTTTCAATAGCGATTGAACCCTTCCACGACCGGATGCACTGCCCAGGACAAGGAGTGACACACATGCGACAGACTTCGAGCTCTCGGACAACTCACCACTGGGGTTTGGTCAGGCTTATGACCGGCCTGCTCTTGCTCAGTGGCTGTGCATCAGGGTCCACCACCCTTTCGCCACCGACTCCATTTACCCCGGTGCCGGTGGATTTCACCCATACCTGGACCAAAGGCACCCATCCGTTTACCGGAGCAGCGGTGATCGACATCGACGGCGATGGAACATTCGAGATCTTTGTCGGCGGTGGTGCAGGCCAGCGTGACGCCTTACTCAGCTATCGTGGTGGCCGGCTGGTGAATATTGAACCAGGCACGGGGCTTTCGAACGACAGCACCACCTACGGAAGCACGGCGATCGATCTCGATGCCGACGGGGATACTGATTTACTCGTGGCGCGGGAAGACGGCGTGTTCCTCTATCTCAATGACAGGGGACGGTTTCAGGAACGACGGATTCCCGTGGATCTGCCTGTGAACTCCGTGCCGTTCAGCATCGCCGTCGCGGATATCGACCACGACGGCGATGGCGATCTGTATGTGAGCCTGTTCGTCAATGCAAAAGCCTTTCGCAGCGCAACCTTTAACGACCCCACCCATGCCAAGCCAAATCGGATGCTCCTGAACAACGGCGACCTCACCTTTACCGACATTACCGACTCCTCCGGCACCGCGAGCAAACAGAACACCTTTCTCTCCGTATTTGTCGATCTAGACTCCGACGGCTGGCAAGATCTAGTCGTGGCCCAGAATACCGGTGCGGTTGAAATCTTCCGTAACATGAAGGACCGCACATTTCAGCCGATCGCCGTCAGCTCGATCTTTGGGTTTTGGATGGGCTTGGCCGTCGCCGATATCGATAAAGATGGCGATCAGGATCTCTTCTTCACTAATGTCGGAACATCGATTCCGCTCTTCCTGACCACTGGAGACCTCCGAAAAGACCAACGGCACACACACGACTGGATGCTCTTGCGCAATGATGGGAACTTCCGCTTTACCGATGTGACCGATACCTATGGCCTATCTGGCGAAGGGTTCGCCTGGGGCGCCGTCTTCGAAGATCTCAACCTCGATGGTCAGCTGGACCTCTTGGTGGCCCAGAACTACATCAAGTGGCCGGTGCACAAGTGGCTCAAACTCTCCGGACGCACCGCGCTGCAATCAACCAAGTACGGCCGGCCGGTCTTTCAGCATGCCCCAGCCCTCGGACTGGAGAATCCCTATTTCGGCCAAGCACCGGTGATCCTGGATCTCGATGGCGACGGCAAGCAAGATCTCCTGTGGCTCAATATCAACGGGCCGGCGCGGGCGTTCCTCAATACGACTCGAGCCAACTATCTCACCATTGTCGTTCCCGATACGGTAGCAGCCATCGGGACCCGGATCACCCTCGAAACGGACAACGAGAAGAGTGATACGCGTGCCGTGATCGGCACCGTCGGCATGCTGACCGATCAAACGCCAGAGCTGAGCTTCGGTCTGGGTGATCGCGATCGGATAGCGCGTGTCGTCATTCAACACCCAAACGGGCACACCACAGTGATTCCCACCCCACCGATCAACAGCAAGATCCGTCTCCAGTGATGACTAACATATGAACCAGTATCTCGACATAGAAACCGACAGGATCAGCAACAAGACAGAGCATTCACCCGATGGCGCGGAGGGCTGTCATGCTAACCTTCCTGCTTGTGGCCCTTATCCCGCCTTGATCCCCACCGCACAGGCGACAGAATCCGACGTCATCGATTTGATTTCGAGATGGGTCTTGGAAAATCCCGCAGCCTTGAGCCTCTCGACCACGGCATGACCGGCCCTCAGCACGTCCTCGCCTGTAGGCCCCTGCACGCAGGGCTGAAACGCGATGACGATCTTTCCACCAGGATGCATCAGCCACTGGACTCTTCTCAACACGTCGTCAGGACTGTCCCAATAGTGAAAGACATTGACCATGAGACACTTATCATAGCGATCGTGACCGGGAGGAAGGTCGAACACTGAGGCGAGCCGTAACTGAACTCGGCCCTGCTCAATCGCAGCGGCATTGCGCTTCTTTGCCTGTTGGACCATCACCTCTGAATGATCAATGCCCACAACCTGCCCGCTGGTGACTACCTTGCTCACAAGCGCGAGAGCAACTCCCGGCCCGCAACCGATTTCCAACACACGATCCGTAGGCTGAAGCTCCAACAGCGTCACCGCCCAGGCATTTCGTTCTCGGTTGGATGACCGATGTGCCATGAGCCACCCGGCCAGCCTCCCTCTCAGACCCGTCGGCTTCTCAGACCGCGAACGCACCGGTTGGGTGGCTTGCTCCTGGGTACGTTGCTCAACCACCTCATCAACCTGGCTGACCTGGACGTGCTGCACTTCCGTTTGCATGATAACCTCGTCAGTTCAATCCGTACTCATTACCGCTGCATCCTGCCGTCATCGAGTGGGTCTCAAGTCCACCGGTCTTACTGTGGGTGAAAAACCCTATTGACCCAAACTACACCAGTAGACTTCACACATTCAAACCGGTATTTGTCACCTCGTTAAAGACAGGCGGCTTCCGAGAACGGCGAGATCTCAGCCTGTTCCGAGTGCTGCCCTGTTCGATCGGAAGAGGAAGTGCACCCCGTACAGACAGCTTCCTGTCGCAGTGGGAATCACGAACAAATTCAAGTAAGATAGGGAGTCATTAACCATCCGGAGGATCTATGCGGTATGTGCTGCAACTGTTGGTCGTAATCCTGGTGTGGGGAAATAGTGGGGTCGTGAACGCACTCGATTCCGGAAGCCGGGAATCGTTACGGGGATTGTTCGGACTGGGGCTGGTCATTGAGGACGTGAGTCCCGATGCTTCGGCCGACGGGCTTTCCCAGGAAACGCTCCGCTCAACGATCGAGCAAGCCCTTCGTTCAAAGGGCATCCGGCTCCTCACCGAACGAACTCGTTCAGGCTCATCCCCATACCTCTACGTCAACGTCAATACCCTCAAGGAAGAGCTCGGGCTGTACGCCTATACCGTCACGGTGGATCTCAAGCAACTGGTCGGGTTGCTGTCGATAAAGAACAAGAAAACATGGGGAACCACATGGTCAGCCAGTGTGATCGGTATGGTGCGGCAGGAGAATGTGAATCAAATCATCGCGGATGCGGTCGAACCGCTGATCAAAGACTTTGTTGACGATTTTCTCGCGGCAAATCCCCGGTAGCAGCTCGACGTTTGTCGATGAACGATCGCCATCTCATAGACCGTCACCCCCCTCGATCCCGTTCACTACGAGGGCTTGCGGATCAGACGATCGCGCCGCGTCCCTTTCCCATCAGTTCACACCACAACGGGGCCGCAGGCACAAACCCGTTGTTTCCTTGCTCGGCTCGAGACCCTCAGATAGACTTTTTGCACGACCATGGCACGAGCACGCGCAGGGGAACAACAACGCCCGAGACCCAAGACCGACCTTCTCGAAGAGCTCTCGCTCGGTATCAATAAGTTTCAGGAACTGCTGGCGGCCATCCATGATTTCAGTCAAGACGGCTTCCCCTACCGTGATGCGGCCCGCAGCAAAGCGGAGCTGAAGTTTCGAGAGAACTTGCGCCAGACGTTCGGCGAACGCTCGCAGGAATTCCACACATACCGGAATTTCAAGATTCGCACTGGGGACAAGGGGGAGATCGCCCAGAGCCTCGTCGTCATTAAGGGGTTGATTCAGACCCTGGAAGACCGAAAGCTTGAACTGCTCGGGCTAAAACCACCGGTCACAACCGACTCCACACCGAAACCAACTCCTCGCCCCGCGGCGCACTTGGAACTCGTTTCACCTCCGTCACCGACGCCCGAGACAACGCAAATACCGCCGCCGCCAACACCCAGCACAGTCGCTGACGTCGCGCCACCCGCTCTGGAATCCTCGATTCCCTCCATCGCCCCGACGCTGCCACGACAACCAACGATCGAGCCGACAAGCCAACGGCCAACACCGATACCGAGTCCAATCCAAACGCCTCCAACGCCTGCTCCCAGTGGACAGCCGATACCAACTTTCGCTTCCCTCACATCAGCACCGCTGACCGCTCCCGAACCAGCAATGCCAACACCTCCGCTCAGGCCGATACCGGCTCCTCTACCGACTCCAAAACCGCCCATTGCAGCGATCGCCCCTCCGCCGCACCCCATGCCCACATCAGTGCCCCCCCCCCTTCCGATCACAGCATCATCTCCATCGCTTCCTCCCGTTCCATTGCCGGCTGACAAGCCAATGGAAGCGGCTCACACGCCGGCTGCACCTCTCTCGCCTGCGCCAGCATCCTCTCCCTCCCTCTCGACGCACATCAAGGATCCAACTTCAGGGACAAGCCGACAGGAAACACCGTCACCAATATCGCCTCTTGCGGGACACGCTCCGTACATGCTTGCGGCGGACAATCCGACGATCACCCTGAGCATTTCACCCACACAGGAAGCCATACGTGACGCCGACTCACTCGTACTCATTCGGAAAGTCTGTCAGCGTTTTCACTCGGTCGTTCGCCAGCTCCGCCTTCGAAAGGACTATCGCCCAACGATCGAAGTCGATGACGAGTACGACCTACAGGATCTCTTGTGTGCCTTGCTGAAAGTGGAGTTCGATGAGGTGGCGACCGATGAATGGACGCCACCCTACACGGGAGGCGCCTCGCGGACCACCCTGTTAGTGAATCGCGATCAGATTGCCATCGTCGCGAAGAAGACCGGACCAGGACTGACGACGAAGGAACTGACGGACCAGGTCCTGGCGGACGCAGCGTATTATCGGACTCAAGGTCGCTGCTCCACCCTTTTCTGTTTTGTCTACGATCCGGAAGGCCGCATCGGAAGCCCGAAACGGCTCGAAACCACCTTAACCAGCGTCAGCGAGCACTGTCGGATCGAGGTGCTTGTTGCGCCAAAGTGAGACCATGGCAAAACCAAACCTCAAAGCCATCCCGTCCGCGGCCTCAGCCTCCAAAACCACGCCCCGTAAGCCAACGTTGACAGGGCAAGCCGGCTTTGCTATAAAGCAGCCCACTCCTGGATCAGTTCCGCACACTATTCATGGGCCGGAACCAGGAGATCACGGGATGTCAAATCGGGCGTACGTTCTGATCAACGTGACGCCGGGGATGACGGCAGCGGTCGTCAAAACACTAGGGGAAATTAAAGAGCTCAAGACGATTGATCCCTGTTGGGGTAATCCGGATATCATTGCCGTCGCTGATATCCCAGACCAGGACGCATTGACTCAACTTGTGCTGAGCCGGATCCACAGCATCGAAGGAGTGACGCAGACCGATACTCACCTTGTCTACCGTCTGAAGGAGGCCAGATCAAAATGATCCGAATGGACTACCTCGCTATTGTCGCCCTTGCAGCTGTTACGTTTGGATGTGCCGGTGTTCAGACCCCAGTGGAACCTGACGTTGTTGATATCACGCTGCCTGCTTCTGCAGACCGGGTGAAAGCGGCTGTGACGAAGGTGCTCGCAGAAGATGATTATTGCTGCGTGGAATGGAAGGACGGCTCTCAGCTCCAGACAGGCTATAGAGGTGAACAGCCGAGCATCTGGGATTGGCTCGTCAGGGGACGGTATGGTGTGGTCAGGAGCCGTGCAGAAGCGTCCGTGACGCCGCAGACCGATCAGAGTTCACATCTCCGTCTACAAGTTTCGTCAGAGGGCAAGCAAACGTTTTTCGATAGCTGGGGTCCCACAGCCCCGCAGGTCCCACAAAGTGCACAAAATAAACTACGCCTCATCAAGAACGAGTTAAAAATCGTCCAGACGACCTACACCACCGAAACGTTTTATGGCGCAAAATAGTCCTGACGCAATTCCTTCATGAAAAGGCGCCACGGCCTAACGGTCGTGGCGCCTTTTTTCTGTGGCGTAACGACCTCTCACACGCACCTACTTAGTCAGCTCGTCAGACAGGTTCTTTCTCTGTTCCCTCTATTTCTTCTCCAAGGTCCAGACCAAACCGTTCGGCCATCCGATAGAGGGTGCGCCGATCGATGCCGAGGATCTTTGCCGCTTTCACCTTATTCCCTTTGGTCTCCTTGAGCACACGAATCAAATGACGCTTCTCCACTTCCTCTAAGGTGAGATAGACATCATCGAGGCCGTCGGTGTGCGACACCCGTGTGGCAGCATCTGCCGTGGCACCGTGGCGAATGACTTCGGGAAGATCCTCCGGCGTCAACAGTGGCCCATGACTGAGAGAGACTGCGCGTTCAATCGCATTCTCCAGCTCACGCACGTTGCCCGGCCACCGATATTGGGCCAAGAGCGCCATAGTTTCCGGCAGGACTCCCCGCACGGCATGGCCGGTGCCCGTGGCGCACTTCTGGAGGAAGTGGTGCACCAGCATCGGAATATCTTCACGCCGTTCCACGAGCGACGGCAATGTGATCGGCACCACTTTCAGGCGATAGAACAGATCGTCCCGAAACTTTCCTTCTTTCACCAACTGCTCCAGATCGCGGTTGGTTGCGGCGATAATTCGAACATCGACTTTGGTGGATGTCGTACTCCCGACTCGCCGGACCTCTTGATCTTGCATCACCCGCAACAACTTCACTTGCAAGGCCTGTCCAAGCTCCCCGATTTCGTCGAGAAATAACGTCCCTCCGTTAGCCGACTCAAAGAGCCCGACCTTGGTCCCTACCGCCCCGGTAAACGCACCCTTCTCGTATCCAAACATTTCCGACTCCAGCAACGTATCCGGCAATGCGCCGCAATTGACTGGAATGAAGGGTTTATCCCGGCGAGGACCATTCGTATGAATCGCCCGAGCGATCAGTTCTTTACCGGTCCCGCTTTCTCCCTGCAGCAACACGGTGCTCTTACTCTCCGCCACCCGGGCGACCAACTTGTACACCTCCAACATCGCCGTGCTGCTGCCGACCAGCGGAGACCATTCGCCCTTGCTCTTCAACTCCTCACGGAACCGCGCATTTTCTCGAAGCAACCGGCAGTGATCCAGCCCCCGCTTGACGACCAGCTTGATATCTTCCCGCTTAAACGGTTTCGCGAGATAATCGTAGGCCCCTTGCTTGATCGCCTCGATCGCCCCTTCCAATGAGCCGAACGCCGTCAGCACCACCACCGCCGTATTGGGACTCACCCGCTTGAACTCCCGTAAGACCGTGAGCCCATCCACGGCTCCCATGCGAATATCGGTCAGCACCAGATCGACCCGCCCTTCACGCCCCCTAGCGATCACCTCTTCCCCGCTCCCAAACGCCTCGACTTGGTAGCCTTCTTTCTTCAGCGCCTCCGCCAGTAACTCACGGGCAACCGCATCGTCATCGGCCACCAGAATCGTCGCTGAATGCATTATGTCTCCTCCTTCACCGGAACCGGGTCGCGTCGCATTGCCGGTAACGTCAGCGTCACGGTCGTGCCCTGCCCGATCACGCTCCTCAGCACCAAGCCCCCGCCATGAGCCACCACCGATTCGCGGCTTAAGAATAGCCCCAAGCCGGTTCCCTTGCCAACCGCCTTCGTCGTGAAGAACGGCTCGAACGCCTTTTCCAAATCGGCTGCCGGCATCCCACACCCCGTGTCCTGTACCACAATGGTAATCACCATCCGTGACATGCCATCCGCCACGATTCGGCCACGCTCGAGTTCGTCGGCTGACGCCTCACGGCATCCTGCGACAATGGTGACCGTTCCTTGCGCAGGGGTTGCGGCAAGCGCATTCGCCAGAACATTTACCAGTACTTGATGGATCTTTTCCCTGTCTGCCCACACGAATGGAAGGTCTTTGGGAATATCGACGGTCAGCGTGAGGCCTTTTTCGTGAAACGCCGGCTCCATCAGCACCGCCGATGGACTCACCACCTCCTCGACGGACAGCCACTCCGGTTCAGGCTGACGAGGACGGGTCGAGGACAGCAAGTCCTGAATGATCCGCACCACGCGTGCCAGCTGCTCATCAATGACAGCCACCCGCTTCTTCATCTCCGGGGTCACACCTGGCTCCTCAGCCAAGGCCTGCACATGCCAAGCGATTGAGTGAAGCGGCGTCCCGACTTCGTGCGCCACGGAGGCCACCAGCTGTCCGACCGCCGCCAGTCGTTCCGACCGATTCAATTGATCCTTCGCTTGCACCAGTTGCGTATTGGCCTTCAGAAGACTCTCCGTTTCTTTCGCCAAGGCCAGTCGTGCAGCCTCTTCCCTCGCCTTTCGCTCTTCCCAACTCATGCCGAGGTAGGCGACCAGCAACAAGACACTGACGACGACGCTGCGATTGATCAGCGCCGCTTGGAATCGCCCCGGCTTGGTGGGTTGAAGAAGGCCCGAATAGGTTGCAACCACACAGGCCAAGACTGTGACCAACATCATCGTACGATTCCGAAAGGTCGCAACCAGCAAAATCGGCAACACATATCCGTAGGCCACAACGACGTTGGCCGGAGCAAACTGTTCGATGATCAGGATGATCAGAAAACATGCAGCGGCAATGGCCAGTACGAAGCGGTCCCGATGCGTCATGGCTGCCATGTGTTTGCCCTGTCTGACAGGATCACGTCTCTGCATCGAGAGTATCACGACCGTGAGGATTCCTCGACAGCACGACTTACACGAGAGGGCGGGTCAAACGCAACAGGGCTGCAAGCCGTTGGGCGCGAGGGTCTTGAGTCAACTGCTCCACCGTCGCACTCAACTTCCGCGACCAGTTCGGATGCTGATCGACCGTCCCAGGAAGGTTGGTCTGGAGGCGCGCACCGATCATATCTTCAAGATTGGCCAAAACCAGCCAGGCCGGGCTTCTGGCCAGATACTGGTGAATGCACTCTACCAATTCCGGTGTCATGGGCGGCGTGTAGGCCGGATCATCGGAGACCCAAGAAGGCAAAAGGCCTTCCGACTTCAATGCCGTGAGAATCCCGCTTTTCTCTCGCTGTCGTTCCACCCACATCGCCTGACGCGCGTCCTCCGACGGAAACAAACCCAGTGCGGCTCGAGTGTCGATATCCGCTCCATCCCAATACCCCACCAAGGTTGGCAGATCGTGCGTGGTGGCGACCGCGATGGCTTGCGCGGGATAGTGAGCCGGAGACTTCCATCCACCCCAACGTTCTCGCTCAAAATAGAAGACTCGATAGGATAAGACCCCCGCCGGTCCAAGTCGCTCACGCACCCAGTCGGGAACGGTCCCGAGATCTTCGCCGATCACCAGTGCCTGTGCCCGTACACTTTCCAACGCCAGAATCGCCAGCAGCTCGTCATCTCGATAGTACACATAGGTTCCCATCGCAGGGGGAAGTCCACGAGGAATCCAAAACAGTCGAAAGAGCGCCATGACATGGTCGATCCGTATCGCACCTCCGTAGCGAAGATTGTTACGAAGCAACTCAGTAAAATAGCGATACCCGCTCGCGCGCAGGCGCAAGGGGTCGAGCGGAGAGAACCCCCAATTCTGTCCCTCGGGAGCAAAGGCATCGGGCGGGGCCCCACAATCCGCCTTGAAGGCCAGAACCTCTTGATTCACCCACCCATCGGCACCATACCGTTCGCTGCCCAAGGCAAAGTCATGATACAAGCCGATCGGCATCCCCACCTCATGCGTCCGCTTGGCCAGCGCGCGTAATTGCTCAGCCGCCAGCCATTGCAGATATTGAAAAAACCGCACCCGATGCATATGCCGACGGCGAAACGCCTCCACTCCTTGGGATGTCGGTGTTCGATAGGGCTCTGGCCACTCCTCCCAGACAACTGACGTTGACTGCGTCGCGCATTGCTCTTCCTCCAGCGCTTGAAACAGCGCATAGCGTAGAAGCGACTCTCCCTCCCGCCCTGTGAAGTCCTGAAAGTGTCTCCCTCGATCCGTCGTCGGATGTAACTCCGGTTCACCCCCTTCGAAGTTGTCCCGTACAAACGCCCGATAGCACAGTTCAAGCACCTCACGTTTGACTAACCGCACCGCATCATAGTCTACCAACTCACTCTTGCGGGCAGCGTCGATTCGAGCACGAAACGAGGGATCAGCTAATCGGGCTTGCACCTCAGCATCCGTCCAACACTCAGAAACTTGCGTAATGTCGATATACAGATCATTGAGAAATAATCGACTGGTGGGTGAGTAGGGGCTAATGTGATACGGCTTCGTGTTCTGCAACGCATGGAGTGGATTGAGCCCGATTACCGCGGCGCCCAATTGTTTTCCTGCCCAGTCAATAACAGCCCCAAGGTCTCGGAAATCGCCGACTCCCCAATTGTGATGGCTCCGCAATGAGTAGAGCTGCAATGCAACCCCCCACCATCGCACCCCCTGTTGCAACTGATCGGGAATATAACAACGCTCCGGCGCAACGATGAGACAGAAGGTGACTTCCGTCGTCACAGGACCTCCCCTCGCATGAGCCGTCATCGAGTAATACCCAAGCGGCAGATCTTGTGGAAACGCCACCGCAACACGGAGAAACCGACGTCCCTGAATCGTACGGGTCTCTTCAACCTTGAAACCAGGTTCTTCTGCCCGCTCAAATTGCTTCTCGCCACTCTCCGCGATGAGTGACCATTGGATGTGAAGAGACGGCTCGTCTGAATGTTCGCACGGCACGTACAACGACCAGTTCCCAGCGGCTCGGCCTAGCCGAAGCACATGGACCGGTTCACTGCCCCGTAGCCACCATCGGTTGTCCCATGCTTCGAGCTCCGCAACGAGCTCCTCCCGACTACCGGCCCGCAGATTCATGGCAGCAAGGATCGCTCGCCTGGTCTCATCGGTCGTCACATGCTGAGTGCCGGCGATATCGTAGTAGTCCGCCGCAATCCCGGCCCGATCGGCCAACATGCGCAAGAGCTCGCTTTCTGATTGATCGTACATGGGCGGAGTGTGCGTGAAGGATCGATTCAAGTCAATGCCAGGGATATTCCTGAGACCAGTTGAACCACCTATCGTAACGCAACAGGGCTAAAGGGCAATGAATCGTTGCTTCTTCAACCAGTCGATTGCAGGATGCGTGACAGGCCGATATGGAACCACTACTGCAAGGACTGCAGACTCCCAGTCGAGCGGGCCAGATTGACGCGGGCGGCGTTGAGTTGAAAAAGGGCATTGACGAGGTTTTCTCTCGCGCGGGCGACCGCAGAAAGCCCATTGGTTAGTTCAAAATGGCTGGCGGAGGTGATGACGGCATACCGTTCCCTGGCCAAATCGAGTTCCTTCGTTGCCATCTGAAAACCGGTTTGGGCAATCCCTACTTGTTCCTTGGCCGCAGTCATCGACGCCAGCGCATCATGGACTTCCATCGTGACGTGGTTGAGCACCGACCTCATCCGAAGTGCCTCTTGCTGCCACTGACTCCGCGCTTGCGCGATGCGGCCCTCACGCTGTGCGCCATCAAAGATGGGAATCTGAAGAATCAACGCCATACTGTAGGTATCGAGGGTATTGTTCCAGCGGTTGCCCACTAGTCCATAGTCGCCTTGGGCCACCAGTGAGGGCACCCGTTCACCCGTCATAGAGGCATACATCAGTTCGGAGGCTCTCACGCGGGTGTATTGCGCCTGCACCTCGGGACGTTGACCGAGCGCCTCCTCGACAGCCTTCTTCGACAGGGGAATCTCCGGCACATCCGTACGCCACGTATCAGTCAGCACCACCGCACTATTCGCCGGCAATGCCAGCAGATTGATGAGGCTCAATTTGGCATGGTCGAGCTCATACCGGGCCGAAGAACTCTGTTGCCGCTCTGCCGCCAGTTGGGCCTCCAACCGCGCGATATCAAGCCCTGTGGCCAATCCACCACGCTGACGCTGTCTCACAGTCCCCAGTAACTCATACATGATCTGCTGATTCAGCTCATGCGCCTTGATCATGGCCATGGCTTTCAGGCCTTCCATGTAGGCCAAGGCCACGCCGGCCATCGTATCGAGCTTTTTGGCTTCCGCCTCCTGCTCAGTCATCTGTAATGACTGCCGCGAAGCCCGCCACCGCTGGATCAAGCTGAGGCTGAAGAGATTTTGCGTCGCGCTGATCCGGGCATCAAAAATACTGAAGGGATCGGTGCGCACAGGGGACAAGCCAATGGTCCCGAGGAATTGCGTCCGCCTGCTCTGCCGAACATCGGCGGACAGATTGGGCAGCAGGGCTCCCAACTGTGTTTGCACCTGGCCCTTTGCTTCTTGAACCCGTTCCTTGTACAGCAGCACATCGGGATTATTGTCGGCAGCAGCCGACAAGGCCTCCCGCAGCGTCAAGGACAATATCGGCACCGGCGTCGAGGGGCCAGGGTTCCCCTCATCAGCACCCCAAATCACACTCGTCGTGGCCACCAGTGTGAGAAGGATCACACCGCTCACAGCACGGCGCTCGCCGAGACATGGTTTCTCATGTACCCTCCTCTCTCCCCTCACCTTTCACGCCTCATGTTCCACCCCCTCCCGCTACCGTTCCCTCAGGCTCTCTTGTACCGATTTAAGCAAGGGGCTCAGCAGGTACTCGATAATCCGTCGCTGGCCGGTCTTGATCTCGACCGTGACTGCCATCCCCGGAGAAAGATTCACGTGCCTGCCGTCGACGTGGATCGTCGATCGCGCCATACTCACTCTGATGGGGTAAACGAGCCCGATCTTTTCCATCGGAGCCGCATCATGGGAGACCGTCAGCACATGGCCGGGAATGGTCCCGTACAGGGTGAACGGGAACGTTTCGACCTTGATCTCCACCGACTGCCCTTCCCTCACAAACCCGACATCCTTGTTGTCCACCTGGGCCTCGACCTCCACTGGATGTTCATGAGGCACGACGATGAGTAATGGCTGGGCCGGCGTCACAACGCCGCCGACCGTATGGACCGCGAGCTGCTGCACCACGCCGTCGATGGGGGATATCAGTCGCTGCAGACCGGCCCTTTGACCGGCTTTCGTCATCTCTTGCGCGAGCGAAGCCGCTTTGGTTTCCAAAACCGACAGCTCGGCCTGCTTGGTCTGTTGAAATTCCGACACCATCGCCTGGTAGTGTTGTTCAGCCTCCGCAAGCGCCGCCCGGTCTTGGACCGCCTTCTTTTTCTGCGCGGCTAACTCCTGAGCCTTATCGATCCGCTGCCCTTCTGCCTGAAGAAAATCCATTTTGGTCACGGCCTCATGCTCCAATAACTTCTTGTAGGCCTCCGCCCGTTCGACCTCCATCGGCACCGTCGCTTCCAAACGGAGAATGTTCTCGGTGGTTTGCTCCACCGCAGCCCGACGTTGATCCACAAGGTGCTGGGCCACGGCAATCTTGGCCCGGTATTCTGCCAGCTGGTCGCGTAGCAGCTGTTGTTGCAGCACGACATAGGCAGGGTCTGCTTCGGCAGGCGCATCAAAAGTGGCCTGCCCACGAATCAAGGCTCGTAGTCGGGCCGCTTCTACTTTCGCCGCGCGCTGTTCGTTTGAGGCACGATCATGATCGGCGCGATTCAGCGTGGCATCCAACTCGATCAACAGATCGCCTTGCTTCACGGTTTGCCCATCCTGCACGTGGATCGAGGCAATGACGCCGGCCTCATACGGTTGGATGATCTTAGAGTAGCCGCTGGGGATGATCTTGCCCTGTGCGGTGGCGACAATGTCGATCCTGCCCAATGAGGCCCACAACACAGCCGCTGTAAAGACCGCGACGATCGTCCAGAGGAGTGCTCGGCCGATCGGCGAGGGAGGCGCCTGCTGGATTTCCAATACCGCCGGCAGAAAATCCACGGCAGGCCCGCCTTGAGCGACCGTGCCTGACATCTGGCGTGATTCAGCCTGCCAAGCGGCCTTCCACACCGTCCAATGTCGTGACAGCGCACCGAACGCCATGTGACCTCAGAGTTGCATTTCAGATTTCAGGTTTCAAGTTACGAGTGACCATAAACAGCCCATCGCGTCAACCACGAAACCAGAAACTCACAACACGAAACCGCTGTCGCCTTACTCCTTACGTTTCACCTTTGGCCACCGGCCTGATGAGCATGCAACCGCGCATACAATCCGCCGATGCCGAGCAGCTGTTCATGCGACCCCTGTTCGACAATCTCTCCCCGATCGACGACGCAGATGCGGTGGGCTGGCCGTACCGTGCTCAACCGATGGGCGATCACCACGACCGTCCGTCCCTTGGCAATCTCCGCCATGTTCCGCTGGATCACCGCTTCGGACTCGTAGTCCAGGGCGCTGGTGGCTTCATCAAAAATCAAAATGCGAGGATTCGCCACCAAGGCTCGCGCGATGGCGATCCGCTGTCGTTGCCCGCCCGACAAGGTACACCCATGCTCACCGATCACCGTGTCGTACCCATCCGACAATTCCAGAATAAACTCATGGGCGCCGGACAACTTTGCCGCCTGAATCACCTGTTCCATCGACAGACCTGGGTCGGTCAACGCAATATTGCTCCGCACAGAACCGTTAAAGAGGAAGTTCTCTTGCAGCACGACCCCCACGTGTCGCCGCAACCAAGCCGGATCAACCTGGGCCAGGTCGACGCCGTCGACTAAGATCCGTCCCCGCTCCGGCACATAGAGCCGCTGCAGTAACTTTGCGATCGTGCTTTTCCCTGAGCCGGACCGACCGACGATCCCGATCATCTGGCCTGGCTCAATACGACAAGAAAGTTTGCGCACGACCTCCGGCCCGTCAGGTCGATATCGAAACGTGACCTCGTCGAATTGCACGCGCCCTGTCACATGGGGCAGCGTTGTCCGGTTTGGATTGTACGACGGCTCCGGCGGTGTATTGAGTACATCGCCTAAACGCTCAACTGAAATACCGACCTGTTGAAACTCCTGCCAGAGATTCACCAGCCGCAGAATTGGTCCCGTCACTTGGGCCGCAAGCATGTTGAACGCGATCAACTGCCCGATACTGAGGTCGCCGCCGATCACGCGATAGGCTCCCAACCACAGCACGGCCACCGTGGTGACCTTCTGCACACAGGTCGCGGATTGACCAGCGATCGTCATCAAGCTTGTCGCGCGGAAACTCGCCTGCACATAGCCCGCCAGTTGTTCTTCCCATTTCCGCAACAGAGGCGGCTCTACTGCCATAGCCTTTACCGTCTGAATCCCGCTCACAGCCTCCACTAAGAACGCTTGATTCTCCGCGCCCCGATTGAACTTCTCATGCAACTGAGCTCTGATCGCCGGCGTAATCGCCACGGACAGCAACGCATAGATCGGCAACGACGCCATGACCACAAGCGTGAGGGTGGAACTGTAGAACCACATCACGCCCAGAAAGACGACGGTAAAGAGGACATCGAGCAGTACCGTGACCGCATGACTGGTCAAGAATTGGCGGATCTGCTCCAACTCCCTGACCCGTGCCACCGTATCGCCGATGCGCCTCGCTTCAAAATAGGAAAGGGGGAGCGCCAGGACATGACGGAAGAGTTGTGCACCCAGGCTGACATCGATTCGATTCGTGGTGTGGGCAAACAGATAGGAACGAAGTCCCCCCAAGAGCGCCTCAAAGATCGCCAACGTGACCATCCCGATGGCCAACACATGGAGCGTCGTAAACCCCTTATGCACGAGCACCTTGTCGATGACCACTTGTGTAAAAAGCGGGGTCAGGAGCGCGAAAAGCTGGAGAAAGAACGACGCGACAAGCACTTCACCGAAGAACTTGCGGTACTTGACGATCGCGGGAATGAACCACGTAAAATCGAACGTGAGGTCTTGCAGGCGGACATTGGCCCGCTTCGTGAAGAGCAACAGTTCGCCGATCCCAATCTCTTCGAACTGCTCCCGAGCACACACCAGGGGACGCCCCTCGACGGGATCTTGGACCAGGAGCTTCCCCCCTTCGAATTTGGCGACGACGAGGTAGCGCCCATCCGCTCGCTTGGCTATCGCCGGCAACGGTGTCCCAGGCAATGTGTCCCACGTCGTCTTGACCCGCCCAGCTTTTAGACCAAGATGTTTGGCAGCACGAAGGAGATCCGTATCGGAGAGCATCTGTCCAGATTGGGCGAACTGATGCCGTAGCTGAGCGCCGTCGGCAGGAAGATCATGAAATCGTGCGAGAATGAGGAGGCAGATCAGGCCGGTATCTGTCTCAAGGGGAGAATCGGCAGAACCTTCGCTATCCGGTGGAGACGAGGGAACCCGCGCAGCATTGGCTGACATCCAGCCATCTTAGGATAGCGCCGTCTGA
>Ga0224510_10000997_pt1 | contig 19509 bp, 19 predicted proteins | sample SF_May12_sed_USG_FD_170161 | JGI IMG/M metagenome (GOLD analysis project Ga0224510, IMG submission 170161) | Sediment microbial communities from San Francisco Bay, California, United States - SF_May12_sed_USGS_4_1 | ecosystem: Environmental > Aquatic > Marine > Sediment | place: USA: California... | reverse complement strand
CTCCTGCACGTTCGCGTCGGTGCCTTCGGCGTGCACCGTGCAGCGTGCCGCGCCCTGCGCACCGCCCTCGATCGCAACGCGGGCGCGCAGCGCCGTGACGAGGTCGGCGTACTGCGCGACGTAGCCGAGCGCGGGCACCCCGGCCTCGTCGGCCTGCAGGCGCGTGCGGCCGAAGGCGCCGCGCTGCGACACGTGGATGGACTCGATCGGCGTCACGGCGAAGCCGCCCCACGCGCCGACCCGCTCGAGGATCAGGCGGCTCGCGTGCGACAGCGCAATCGGGCGAAAGCCGGAGGGCGGCGCAGGCTGCGGATCGACGAGCCGCACGGCATGGCGCGATCCGCGCAGCGCGAGCGCGAGCGTGCAGCCCACCGGGCCCGCGCCGAGGATGCGCAGGTCAGGTGCGTGCGTCACGGATCAGCGCCTCGATCTCGCCGATCGCCTTGGGCGCCGCCGCCGTCAGCACCTCGCACTCGCCCGTCGTCACGGCCACGTCGTCCTCGATGCGCACGCCGATGTCGTGCAGCGCCTCCGGGACGTCGTCGGCAGCGCGGATGTACAGGCCCGGCTCGACCGTCAGCGTCATGCCGGGCACGAGGGTGCGCCAGGCGCCGGCGCTTGTACTCGCCCGCGTCGTGCACGTCCATGCCGAGCCAGTGCCCGGTGCGGTGCATGTAGAAGCGCTTGTAGCTCTCCTTCTCGAGGACGGCGTCCAGGCTGCCGTCGAGCAGCTTCAGGTCGAGCATGCCCTGCGCGAGAACCTTCACCGCCGCGTCGTGCGGCTCGTTCCACGCGCGGCCGGCGCGCACCTGGGCCATCGCCGCAGCTTGCGCGGCAAGCACGATCTCGTAGACCGCGCGCTGCGCGCCGCTGAAGCGCCCGCCGACCGGGAAGGTGCGCGTGATGTCGGCCGCGTAGCCCTGCAGCTCGCAGCCCGCGTCGATCAGCAGCAGCGCGCCGTCGTGGAGCGGCGCGTCGTTCTGCACGTAGTGCAGGATGCAGGCGTTGGCACCGCCGGCGACGATCGGCCAGTAGGCGGGAAACTGCGCGCCGTGGCGCCGGAACTCGTACAGCAGCTCGGCCTCGACCTCGAACTCGCTGCGTCCCGCGCGCGCCGCGAGCATGGCGCGCCGGTGGGCGGAGGCCGAGATGGCCCCGGCGCGGCGCATGAGCGAGAGCTCGTGCGCGTCCTTCACCAGGCGCATCTCGTCGAGCGGCGCGTGCAGGTCGCGCAGCGTGTGCGGCGCGACCACGCCGGCGCGCGCCTGCGCGCGCACCGCGTTCAGCCAGCGCATGACGCGCGCGTCCCAGTCCGCATCGACGCCGACGGCGGTCCACAGCGCCTCGCGGTCGGCGAGCAGCGCCGCCATCTTCTCGTCCAGCGCGCCGATCGGGTGCGCTTCGTCGAGGCCGAAGCGCTCGCGCGCGCCCTCCGGGCCGTAGCGGTGGCCGTCCCAGATCTCCCGCTCGGCGCTCTTCTCCCGGCAGAAGAGCAGCGCGCGCGGCGCCGCGCCGCCGGCGAGCACGAGCGCCGCCTCGGGCTCGGGAAACCCGGTCAGGTAGTAGAAATAGCTGTCGTGGCGGTACGGGTAGTGCGTATCGCGGTTGCGCGCGCGCTCCGGCGCGGTCGCGATCACCGCCACGCCCTCGCCGATCGTCGCCGCCAGCCGCCGGCGGCGCTCGGCGTAGACCGCCACGTCCGTCATCTCGTTTGCCTTCATGCTTCCCGTTCCTTTGCCAGCAGCCCCTCGAGCTCGGCGAGCCGCTCGGCAGTGCCGACGTCGCGCCACAGTCCCGCGTGCAGCTCGCCGGAGAGCCGCCCGTCCGCCGCGGCTGCGCGCAGCAGCGGCGCGAGCTGGGCCTTGTCGCCCGCGCGCACCGGCGCGACCAGCGCCGGGTCGATGAGCGCGATGCCCGTGTAAGTGTAGCGCGGCGCGGCGGCGTTTCCCGCAGCGCCGGCGGCGAGCGAGAAGTCCCCTTGCGGATGGTGCGGCGGATTGGGCGTGAGCACCAGGTGGGCGAGATGCGCGCCCAGGCCGCGGCGGCGCAGGGCAGCGAGGTCGAAATCGCAGTACACGTCGCTGTTGACCAGAGCGAAGGGCGCCGGCCCGAGGAGCGCGCGCGCCTGGGCGATGCCGCCGGCGGATTCGAGCGGCTCGGGCTCGCGCGAGTAGGCGATGGCGAGGCCGAACGCGCGGCCGTCGCCCAGCCTGGCCTCGATCGCCTCGCCCAGCCAGCTGACATTGATCACCACCTCGCGAAAGCCCGCGCGCGCGAGCCGCTCGAGCTGCCAGACGATGAGCGGCTTGCCGCCCGCCTCGACCAGCGCCTTCGGCACGCGGTCGGTCAGGGGACGCAGGCGCATGCCCAGTCCGGCGGCGAGCACCATGGCCTTCATCGCTCGAGCGCGTCCAGCAGGCGCGCCAGCGGCGCGAGCGCGGCGTAGCGGCGCGCGGCGGCGCGCGCGTAGCCGACGAAGCGCGGCGTGTCGGCGAGGTACTTCTGCTTGCCGTCGCGATAGGTGAGGCGCGCGAAGATGCCGAGCACCTTGAGGTGGCGCTGCAGCCCCATCCATTCCAGCGCGCGCCAGAACTCCGCGAAGTCCGCGTCCACCGGCAGGCGCGCGTGCTTGGCCGCCTCCCAGTAGCGCGCGGCCCAATCGAGCACGCGCTCTTCTTCCCAGCTGAGGAACGCGTCGCGCGTCAGCGAGGCGATGTCGTAGGTGATCGGCCCGATCACTGCGTCCTGGAAGTCGAGCACCCCGGGGTTGGGGTCGCAGACCATGAGGTTGCGCGGCATGTAGTCACGGTGCACGTAAACCGCGGGCTGCGCGAGCGCGCTCTTCACCAGAATGTCGCACAGCGCTTCCCAGGACGCCGTCAGGCCGGCATCCAAGCGCCGCCCCAGGTGCCGGCCCGCGTACCACTCGGGGAACAGCGCCAGCTCGCGGCGCAGCAGCGCTTCGTCGTACGGCGGCAGCTCGCCGGCGCGCGTGGCGAGCTGCCAGCGCACCAGTGAGCCGATGGCGTCGCGCATGAGCGCGGCGGCATTGCCCTCGCCGAGCGCGTCGAGGTAGGTGACGGTGCCGAGGTCGGTGAGCAGCAGGAAGCCCTGCTCGAGATCCTGCGCATGAACCTCGGGCGCGTGCACGCCGGCAGCACGCAGCAGGCGCGCGACGTGCACGAAGGGCCGGCAGTCCTCGCGCTCCGGCGGCGCGTCCATGGCGATGAAGCTGCGGCCGTCGTCGAGCGTGGTGCGAAAGTAGCGGCGGAAGCTGGCGTCGGCCGAGGCCGGCACGAGGCTGCGGGGCGGACCGCCGAGCGGCCCGGCGATCCAGCGCGTGAGCGCAGCGAGCCTGGGGTCCACGGATTGCGTTGCGCCTCGCGCTGAATTGTGCGATTTTACATGCAAAGGCCGGTCTACCTTCCCGTACATGCAGAGAATTCCAGCGCGCGAGCTGGCCCGTGGAGTCGCCGGCTACGCCGCGCTGGTGATCGCGAGCGCGGCGGCTGCGCAGACGCCCGCGCCCGACGACCCGGCGACGCTGGACGCGCAGAGCATCGAGGGCATCGCAGGCCTGGAGGTGACGGCGCGCGGCAGCGTCGAGTTCCGCCAGGGCGACTTCTCCGTGTTCGCCGACTACCTCAGGTTCAACCGCGAGTTCGGTCGCCTCGAGGCCGATGGCGGCGTGCGCCTGCAGAAGGCCGGCGACCGTTTCTTCGGCCCCAGTCTGCACTACGACACGGCCACGCACACCGGCTCCCTGGAGAAGCCCTCGTTCCTCATCCGCCGGGAGCAGACGGCGCGCGGCGGCGCGGAGCGCATCGAGTTCCTCGGGCGCGACCGCTACCGCCTCACCGGCGCGCACTTCACCACCTGCGAGCCGGGTAACGACGACTGGCGCCTGGAGGCGCGCGAGCTCGAGCTCGACTACGAGGCGGAAGACGCGGTGGCGCGCGGCGCGCGCCTGCGGTTTCTCGGCACCACTATCCTCGGCTCGCCCTATCTCAGCCTGCCGCTCAACAACCGGCGCCGCAGCGGCCTGCTCGCGCCGCAGTACGCGCAGACCACGAATCGCGGCGCGGAGTTCGTGGTGCCGTTCTACTGGAACATCGCGCCCGAGCAGGACGCGACCATCGCCCCGACCTACATGTCCAGGCGCGGCAATCAGCTGAAGGCCCAGTACCGCTACCTCGGCCAGTCGTTTGCCGGCCAGGCGCGCGCCGAGTACCTGCCCGAGGACAAGCTGCTCGGCGAGTCGCGCAGCGGCTACTCGGTGCAGCACGAGCAGCGCTTCACGCCGTCGCTCCTCGGCCGCCTGGACGTGAACGGCGTATCCGACGACCAGTACTTCGTCGATCTGTACAGCCAGGTGCGCCAGGTGTCGACCGGCAATCTGCAGCGCGACGGCTATCTGCAGTACGGGCGCACTTTCGCCGGCACGGCGGTGGCCGCGCAGGCGCGCGTGCAGCGCTTCCAGACGCTGCAGGACCCGCTTGCGCCCATCGTGCCGCCGTACCATCGGCTGCCGCAGCTCAGCCTGTCCGCCGCGCGCAACGACATGGCGGGCGCCTTCGATGGGGCGCTGCCGTTCGAGTACACGCGCTTCTCGCACGACACCCTGGCCGAGGGCGAGCGCAGCCTGGCGACGCCCGTGCTCGCCGCGCCGCTCAGCGGCCCAGGATACTTCTTTGCGCCCAGGATCGGCGGGCACCACGCCCGCTACTACATGAGCCGCCCGGATCCCGGGCAGCCAGTGCGCCAGACCGTGAGCGTGCCCTGGATGAGCCTGGACGGCGGGCTGTTGTTCGAGCGCGACACCGAATGGGCGGGAAGCCGGGTCGCGCAGACGCTCGAGCCGCGCCTGTTCTACGTCTACGCGCCCTACCGCGACCAGTCGCAGCTGCCCCTGTTCGACACCACGCTGGCGGACTTCAACTACGCGCAGCTGTTCTCGGAGAACCGCTTCGTGGGCGGTGACCGCTTCGGCGACGCCAACCAGATCACCTGGGCGCTGACCTCGCGCCTGCTGAGCGCGGGCGGCGTGGAGCGGCTGCGCGCCACCGTCGGGCAGCGCTACTACTTCAGCGAGGAGCGCGTCGGCCTCACCCCCACCTCGGCGCTGCGCACCTCGCCCGAGTCCGACTGGCTCGCCTCGCTGGGCGGGCGCATTGCGGCGCACTGGATCACCGACGGCGCCCTGCAGTACAACCCGCGCGACGGGCGCACCGAGCGCTTCGGGCTGCTGCTGCGCTACGCGCCCGAGATCGCCAAGGTGCTGAACGTCAGCTATCGCTACAACCGCGCCGACAGCCTGAGCCAGGTCGACGTGTCCGGCCAGTGGCCGGTGAGCGCCGGCTGGTACGCGATCGGGCGCTACAATTACTCGCTCGAAGACAAGGGCGTGCTGGAAGCGCTGGCGGGCGTGGAGTACAACGGCGGCTGCTGGGTGTTTCGCACGGTGATGCAGCGCGTGCAGGCAGCGACCGACGTGTCGTCCAAGGCGATCTACTTCCAGCTCGAACTGAACGGCTTCGGCCAGATCGGCTCCAACGAGACCGTGAACCTTTTCCGCCGCAACGTCCCCGGCTACTCGGTCACCAATCCGCGCGACCAGGCGCTGGTGCCGCCGAGCCTGGGCGCGTCGGCCCTGGGCGCGGAGGGCAACTGAATGCGCTTGCGCTGCGCCGCCGTGCTGGCCGTGCTGGCGCTCGCCGCGCCGGCTGCCGCGCGCGATGCCGTGCTGGTGGATCGCATCGTCGCCGTCGTCAACAAGGACGTGATCACGCTCACCGAGCTTGCCGCGCGCACCGAGCTTGCCGAGCGGGAGCTGCAACGCCGCCAGATCGCCGCGCCGCCGCGCGCGGTACTGCAGCGCCAGGTGCTGGAGCGCCTGGTGCTGGACAAGGCGCAAGTGCAGCTCGCCGAGCAGACCGGCCTGCGCGTCGACGAGCTGCAGCTCGATCGCGCGGTGCAGCGCGTCGCGCACAGCAACAACATGACGCTGCCGGATTTTCGCCGGGCCCTGGAGCGCGACGGCGTTTCCTTCGAGCGCTTCCGCGCCGACATGCGCCAGCAGATGCTGCAGTCGCGCTTGCGCGAGCGCGAAGTGGACGACCGCGTGCAGGTGAGCGAGGCGGAGATCGACCTCTACCTGGAGGATAACCGCGCCGGCGCGGAGGGCGCCGTCGAGTACGAGCTGGCGCACATCCTGGTGCGCGTTCCCGAGCAGGCGCGGCCCGATCAGGTCGCGCAGGCAGGCGAGCGCGCCGAGCGCGTGCGTACCGAAGCGGCGGCGGGCGGCGACTTCGCCAAGCTGGCCGCTGCGTACTCGGACGCCGGGGACGCCTTGCAGGGCGGCGCGCTCGGCTGGCGCGCCCCGGGCCGGCTGCCGGAAATCTTCGCCCAGGCGCTCGAGGGCATGAAGGCCGGCGAGGTGAGCGCGACGCTGCGCAGCCCCGCGGGCTTCCACGTGCTGAAGCTGCTCGGCAAGCGCGGCGCAGGCACCGCGGCGCCGGTCGTGCAGACGCGCGCCCGCCACATCCTGGTCAAGACCAACGAGGTCGTGTCCGAGGAGGATGCGCGCCGGCGGCTGATCACCCTGCGCGACCGCATCCTGACGGGCGCCGACTTCGCCGAGCTGGCGAAGCTGGGCTCCGAGGACGGAACCGCGGCGCTCGGCGGCGACCTGGGCTGGCTGTATCCGGGCGACACCGTGCCCGAGTTCGAGCGCGCGATGAACGCGCTGCAGCCCGGGGAGATCAGCCCGCCGGTGCGCACGCCCTTCGGCTTCCATCTCATCCGCGTCGAGGAGCGGCGCGCCGCCGACGTGAGCGCGGAGCGCCAGCGCCAGCAGGCGCGCCAGGCGCTGCGCGAGCGCAAGGCCGAGGAGGCCTACCAGGACTGGCTGCGCCAGCTGCGCGATCGCACCTACGTCGAGCTGCGGCTCGACGAGCGCTGAGCGTGGGCGGCAAGCGCGCGCGCGGGCCGGTGATCGCGCTCACCTCGGGCGAGCCCGCGGGCATCGGCCCGGAGCTGTGCGTGGCCGTGGCGCGCAGGTTCCGCGGCGCCCGGCTGGTGGTGATCGGCGACCGCCGCCTGCTGCGCGGATGCCGCGAGGTCGCGCACGTCGCGCTCGCCGCGCCGCGCCGCGCGGGGCGGCTCGACCCGCGCAATGCCCACTACGTCCTGCAAGTGCTCGACCGGGCGATCGACGGCTGCCTGTCTGGCGAGTTCGACGCCATGGTCACCGCGCCCGTGCACAAGGGCGTGATCAACGATGCCGGCATCCGCTTCACCGGCCACACCGAGTACCTCGCCGAGCGCGCGCGCGTGCGGCACGTGGTCATGATGCTGGTCGGCGGCGGCCTGCGGGTGGCGCTGGCCACGACCCACCTGCCGCTGGCGGCGGTGCCGCGCGCGATCACGCGTGCCGGCCTGCTCGCGACGCTGCGCGTCATCGACGCGGACCTGCGCGAGCGATTCGGCATCCGCCGGCCGCGCATTATGGTCGCCGGCCTCAACCCGCACAGCGGCGAGTCTGGACACCTGGGCACCGAGGAGCGCGACGTCATCGCGCCCGCGCTGCGCCGGGCGAAGGCGCTCGGGATACGCGTCGAGGGGCCGATTCCGGCCGATACGCTGTTCGTGCCGGCGCGGCTCGCGCGCGCAGATTGCGCGCTCGCCATGTACCACGATCAGGGACTGCCGGTGCTGAAGTACGCGAGCTTCGGGCGCGGGGTGAACGTGACGCTCGGCCTGCCGTTCGTGCGCACCTCGGTCGACCATGGCACCGCGCTCGAGATCGCCGGCCGCGGCCGGGCGGACGCCGGCAGCCTCGCCGAGGCGCTCAAGCTTGCGCGCAGGCTCGCACCGGCCGCGTAAGCGGTTCGGCCAGCACTTCCTGCACGACCAGGGGGTCGTGGCGCGCATCGTCGGGGCGGTCGATCCCGGGCCGCGGGACCACGTCGTCGAGATCGGGCCGGGTGAGGGCGCGCTCACCCGGGCGCTGCACGCGCGCGCCGGCCGCTTCGAGGCGATCGAGATCGATCGCGATCTGGCGGCGGCCCTGCGCGCCGAGGGCGTCGAGGTGCATGCCGAGGATGCGCTCGCCTTCGACTTCGCCGGCCTGCCGCCAGGGACGCGCATCGTCGGCAATCTCCCCTACAACATCTCCACGCCGATCCTGTTCCGGCTGGCGGAGCATGCCGCGCACTTCCGCGACGTGCATTGCATGCTGCAGCTCGAGGTGGTGAAACGCATGGTGGCGCAGCCCTCGACGCCGGACTACGGTCGGCTGTCGGTGATGCTGCAGGCACGCTTTCGCATGCAGATGCTGTTTCGCGTCGCGGCCGGCGCCTTTCGCCCCCCGCCGAAGGTGGAGTCGGCCGTGGTGCGCATGCTCCCGCTTGCCGAGCCCCTGGACCGCGATGCGCCGGGATTCGCGGACCTCGTGCGCGCCGCGTTCAGCGCGCGGCGCAAGACCCTGCGCAACGCGCTTGGCATGACGGAAGCTGCGCTCGCGGCGCTCGGCGTCGATCCCGGGCTGCGCCCGGAGAACCTCGCGCCGCAGGACTATGCGCGGATTGCGCGGCGCACAATTTCGCATCGCGGTTGAGCGCAGGGAAGCGCGCCGCGTACAATCCGGAGGCATCCCGACTGGAGGAAACGAAAAGATGAGAACGGCAACGCTACTGGCATTGGCATCCCTCGTGGCCCTGGCGGGCTGCCAGACGATGACGGCGGACAACCCGCCGCGCGCCACCGCGGGACTCAAGCCCACCAAGGGGAACAAGACCACGGGCGAGATCAACTTCGAGCAGGTCGGCGACAAGGTGCGCGTCACCGCCCAGGTGATCCACCTCAAGCCCGATTCGGTGCATGGCTTCCACATCCACGAGGTGGGCGACTGCAGCTCCGGGGACGGGATGAGCGCCAAGGGCCACTTCAATCCCTACGGCAAGCCGCATGGCGAGGGCGCGGAACGCCACGCCGGCGACCTGCCGAGCCTGAAGGCCGACGCCAAGGGCCGCGCGAAGCTGTCGGTCGACCTGGACATCGTCACCATCACGCCGGGGCCGGCGAGCATCGTCGGGCGCGGCGTGATCGTGCACGCCGATCCCGACGACTACAAGACGCAGCCTACGGGCAACGCGGGCGCGCGGCTGGCGTGCGGGGTGATCCAGGCCCAGTAAGGGGGCAGGCCGCCAGTGCAGGAAGGGCGCCTCGCGGCGCCCTTTTTCATTTCTTGCGCTGTATGAACTCGATCTTGTAGCCGTCCGGGTCCTCGACGAAGGCGATCACCGTCGTGCCGCCCTTCACCGGACCCGCCTCGCGCGTCACCCTGCCGCCCTTGGCGCGCACCGCCTCGCAGCTCTTCGCCGCGTCGTCGACCTCGATGGCGATGTGGCCGTAGGCGGAGCCGAGATCGTACCTGTCCACGCCGTAGTTGTAGGTGAGCTCGAGCACCGAAGCGCGGTCCTCGCTGTCGTAGCCGACGAACGCCAGCGAGTACTTCTGCTCCGGCCGGTCGGTGGTGCGCAGCACCTTCATGCCGAGCACGTGGGTATAGAAGTCGACGGATCGCTGCATGTCGCCGACGCGCAGCATGGTGTGCAGGAGTCTCATGGGCGGGGAGTTTACAGCGTCGGCTGCTGGGCCTCGATCCAGGCCTGCGCTTGCGCGATCACGTCCTTGGGGTCGCGGCCGGCGGTGGCGATCGGCGGCCCGATGCGCACGGTGACGGTGCCCGCGCGCTTGAGGAGGGCGTTGCGCGGCCACAGGCGGCCGGCGTTGTGCGCCACCGGCACGACGGGCACGCCGCAGCTCGCCGCGAGCCACGCGCCGCCCTGGTGGTAGGGGCGCTTCTCGCCGACACGCACGCGCGTGCCCTCCGGAAAGATGACCACCCAGAAGCCCTGCGCGAGCCGCTCGCGACCCTGGCGCGCCATCTCGCGCAGCGCCGCAATGCCGCGCGCGCGGTCGATCGCGATCGGGCTCATCAGCGCGAGGCCCCAGCCGAAGAACGGAATCCACAGAAGCTCGCGCTTGAGCACCAGCACCTGCGGCGGAAAGATCTCCTGGAAGGCGAGCGTTTCCCAGGCCGACTGGTGCTGCGACAGGATCACCGCCGGCTCGTCGGGGAGGTGGCGCCGTCCCTCGATCTTCCAGCGGATGCCGCACAGCCACCAGGCGAGCCAGATCACCAGGCGCGACCAGGCGGAGATGAGCCGGTAGCGCGCCATGCGCGGCAGCGGAAAGCTGAGCATCGCGACGACCGCGTACGGCGGGGTGACGAGCACGAGCGCCAGCGCGAACAGCACCGAGCGCAGCGCGCTCATGGCGCAAGGTGCGCGGCGAAAGCGGCGAGGTCCGGGTAGATCTCCGTGCCGGGCGGCAGCCCGCCCGCGTCGCGGGTCTTGCGGCCCTTGCCGGTCAGCACGAGCACGGGGCGGGCGCCGGCGGCTGCGGCGGCCTGCACGTCGCGCAGGGCGTCGCCCACCACCGGCACGCCGGCGAGCGGCGCGTTCATGCGCCGGCCGATCTCGATCAGCATGCCGGGCCTGGGCTTGCGGCACTCGCACTCGGCCTCGCTGGCGTGCGGGCAGAAGAAGATGGCGTCGATGCGTCCGCCCGCCTGGAGCACGGCGCGCTGCATGACGTCGTGGATGGCGTTGAGCGTGGTGGTGTCGAACAGCCCGCGCGCGATGCCCGACTGGTTGGTGGCCACCACGACGCGGTAGCCGGCCTGCGTCAGCCGCGCGATCGCCTCGACGCTGCCCTTGAGGGGCTTCCACTCCGCGGGCGACTTGATGTATTGGTCGCTGTCGTGGTTGATGGTGCCGTCGCGGTCAAGGATCACCAGCTTCATGCGAGGGGTCCTTCGGCCGGCTTCATGCCGCGAGCCTGGACAGGTCGGCGATGCGGTTCATGGTCGCGTGCAGCTTGCCGAGGAAGCCGATGCGGTTGCGCCGCACGCCCTCGTCCTTGTCCATCACCAGCACCTTGTCGAAGAAAGCGTCCACGGGCGCCTTCAGCACGGCGAGCGCCTTGAGCGCGCCGGTGTAGTCGCCGTCCTTGTACGCGGATTCGAACCCGGGCAGCAGCGCGGCGAACGCCTCGGCGAGCGCGCGCTCCTCGGCCTGGGCGAACAGCGCCGCGTCGTACTCCGCCGGAATGCCCTCGGCCTGCTTGAGGATGTTGGCGATGCGCTTGTTGGCGGCAGCGAGGCTCGGCGCCTCGGGCAGCCCGGCGAACGCGCGCACGGCATCGAGCTGCCGGGGCACCTGGTCCAGGCGCACGAAGGCGCGGCTGAGGACAGCATCCACCTCGGTCGTCGCGTAGCCGCGTTCGGCCAGATAGCCGCGCAGCCTTTCCAGGACGAACATCTCCACATCCGTGTGCGCCTGGCCGATGTCCTTGGGCAGCGCCCGGTACGCGGCGTTGACCAGATCGTGGAGCGATACGGGCAGCGCACGCTCCACCAGGATGCGGATCACGCCCAGCGCCGCCCGGCGCAGTCCATGGGGATCCTTGTCGCCGGTGGGCTGCTGGCCGATGCCGAACAAGCCCGCCAGCAGGTAAAGCTTGTCGGCGAGCGCGACCGCGCAGCCGATCAGGTCCGCGGGCAGCGCGTCCCCGGCGAAGCGCGGGCGATAGTGCGCCTCGATGGCGCGCGCGACTTCGGCCGGCTCGCCGTCGTGCTCGGCGTAGTAGCGTCCCATCACGCCCTGCAGCTCCGGGAACTCGCCGACCATGCCGGTGAGCAGGTCGGCCTTGGAGAGTTCCGCCGCGCGCTCGGCGAGCTTGTCGTCCGCGCCGAGCGCGCGCGCGACGATGCCGGCGAGGATTTTCATGCGCTGCACGCGGTCGAGCTGGCTGCCGAGCTTGTGGTGGAACACGACGCGCGCCAGCTGCGGCACGCGTTCCTCCAGGCGGCTCCTGCGGTCCTGGTCGTAGAAGAAGCGCGCGTCCTGCAGCCGCGGGCGCACCACGCGCTCGTTGCCGCCGATGATGTGCCGCGGGTCGGCGACCGCCATGTTGGAGACGATCAGGAACCTGGCCAGCAGCGCGCCGCGCGCGTCATACAGGGGGAAGTACTTCTGGTTCTGGCGCATGGTGAGCGCCAGGCACTCCTGCGGAATGTCGAGAAACGCCTTGTCGAAGGCGCCGACGTACACGCTCGGGTGCTCGACCAGCGCCGTCACCTCGTCGAGCAGCGCCGCGTATTCGCCGAGCGCCGCGCGCTGCGCGCGCGCCGCCGCGACGAGCAGCCGGTCGATCTCCTCGCGGCGCGCCTGGAAGCCGGCGATGACACGGCCCTCGTCGCGCAGCTGCGCCTCGTAGGCCTCGGCGTCGCGCAGCGTGATCCAGCCCTTGGCGAGGAAGCGGTGGCCGCGCGTGCGCCTGCCGGCGGCGAGGCCGAGCACCGTGCCCGGCACCACCTTCGCGCCGTGCAGCAGGGTGAGCGCGTGCGCCGGGCGCACGAACTGCGCCTCGCCGTCGCCCCAGCGCATCATCTTCGGGATCGGCAGGCGCGCGAGCGCGGCCTCGACCAGGCGCGCGAGCACGTCGGCGAGGCGCGCGCCGGGTACGGTGCGCTCCACCACGTACACCGGGCCCCGGGTCGAGTCGGCCTGCGCGAGCTGATCCACCGTCAGGCCGTGCTTGCGCGCGAAGCCGGCGGCGGCCTCCGGCGGCGCCTTGACCGAAGGGCCCTGCAGCTTCTCGCGCACGTCCGGCGCCGCGGCAAGCACCCCCGTGATGGCGACCGCCAGGCGCCGCGGCGTGGCGAAGCAGCGCGCCGTGCTGCCGGCAGCGCGCAGGCCCGCGCTTTCCAGGTCGTTGGTGAGATGGTCGCGGAACGCACGCGCCATCGCGTCCAGCGCGTGCGGCGGCAGCTCCTCGGTGAGCAGCTCGACGAGCAGCGTATCGGCGCGCGGCGCGGCCGCGGGCTTTTTCGCCATCAGCCTTTGCCGATCGGAAAGCCGAGCCGCTCGCGCGATTCGTAGTAGGCCTGCGCGACGGCGCGCGCCAGCGCGCGCACGCGGCCGATGTAGGCGGCGCGCTCGGTGACCGAGATGGCGCCGCGCGCGTCGAGCAGGTTGAAGGCATGCGAGGACTTCAGCACCATCTCGTAGGCGGGCAGCACGCACTGCGCCTCGATCAGTCGCTTCGCCTCTGCCTCGAACTCGCCGAAGTGGCGGAACAGCATCTCGGGGTTGGAGAGCTCGAAGTTGTAGCGCGACTGCTCCACCTCGTTCTGGTGGTAGACGTCGCCATAGCTCACCCCCGGCGTCCACACCAGGTCGAAGACCGATTCCTTGCCCTGCAGGTACAGCGCCAGGCGCTCCAGGCCGTAGGTGATCTCGCCGAGCACCGGCTTGCAGGCGAGCGACCCGACCTCCTGGAAGTAGGTGAACTGCGTGACTTCCATGCCGTCGAGCCACACTTCCCAGCCCAGGCCCCAGGCGCCGAGCGTGGGCGACTCCCAGTCGTCCTCGACGAAGCGGATGTCGTGCTCGGCGGCGTCGATGCCGAGCGCGGCGAGCGAAGCGAGGTAGCGCTCCTGGATGTCCGCGGGCGAGGGTTTCATCGCCACCTGGTATTGGTAGTAGTGCTGCAGGCGGTTCGGGTTCTCGCCGTAGCGCCCGTCCTTCGGGCGGCGCGAGGGCTGCACATAGGCGGCGTTCCACGGCTCGGGGCCGATGGCGCGCAGGAACGTCGCCGTGTGGAAGGTGCCGGCGCCCATTTCCATGTCGTAGGGCTGCAGCAGCACGCAGCCCTGCTCGTCCCAGTAGGACGACAGGCGCGCGACGAGCTGCTGGAAGCTGAGCATGAGGTGCGGAATCTTACCGGCTGCGCCCGCGCCGCGCGACGGCGACGAGCAGCAGCGCGCAGGCGGCGAGCGCCGGCCAGTCGCCGAAGCGCACGTAGGGCGTGGCCCCCGCGTAGCCCCGCACCTCGACATCCAGGCGCCCCTCGACGAATTGCGGCAATCGCGCGTGCACGCGCCCGTCCCGCCCGATGGCCGCGGTGATGCCGGTGTTGGTCGCCGTCAGGTGCATGCGCCCGGTTTCCAGGGCGCGCGCGCGCGCGATCTGCAGGTGTTGCGCGGGCGCGAGCGAGTCGCCGAACCAGGCCACGTTGGACAGGTTGGCGAGCAGCGTCGCCTCCGGCAGCTGGCGCCGCAGCTCGCCGCCGTAGGCGTCCTCGTAGCAGATGTTGACGGCCACCTTCTGGCCGGCGATCGCGAGCGGCTGCGGCGCGGCCGGGCCGCGCGAGAAGTCGGCGAGCGGAATGGCGAGCACGCGCACGACCCAGCCGAAGCCCGGTGGCACGAACTCGCCGAACGGCACGAGGTGCGACTTGTAGTAGAGCTGGCGGGGCGACTCGCCGAGCGACAGCGCGGCGTTGTAGTACACGCCGGGCGCGGTGCGCACCGGAATGCCGAGCAGCAGATCGCCGCCGTTCTTCTGCGCCGCGGCCTCCAGCCGCGCGAGGTAGGCCGGATCGACGCTGTCCAGCATGCGTGGCACCGCGGTTTCCGGCAGCACGATGAGGCGCGCGCGGCTCTCCTCGGCGAGGCGCGCGTAGGTGTCGAGCGTGCGCGCATAGCGCTGCGGGTCGAACTTGAGGTCCTGCGGCACGTTGCCCTGCAGGATGCTGGCGCTCAGCGGCGCGCCGGCCGGCGTGGTCCACTCGATGCCGCCCGCCGCGACGCCGGCGACGCCGAGCACCGCGAAGGCCGTGGCGGCGCGCCAGCGCGCCTGGCCGAGCGCCACGCACCACAGAAGCCCGGCGCCGAGCGCCGCGACGAGCGAGGTGCCGTACACGCCGGCGAGCGGCGCGTAGCCGGCGAGCGGAGTGCCGGGCGCCGCGCTGCCGAGCGCGAGCCACGGAAACCCCGTGAACAGCGTGGCGCGCAGCCATTCGGCGAGCACCCAGCACGCGGGAATCACGAGCGCGGCGCGCGTCGCCGGGCGCGCGCGGATGCGCGCCTGCACGTAGCCGGCGAGGGCCGGATAGGCGGACAGCACGACGCAAAAGCCGAGCGTGGCGATTGCGGCGAGCGGCGCGGGCATGGCGCCGAAGCGGTGCAGGCTGATGTACACCCAGGACACGCCGGCGAGGAACATCCCCATGCCGAACAGGAACCCCGTCCAGGCGGCGGCGCGCGCGTGCGCGGCCGTCACCCACAGGTGCACGAGCACCGCGAGCGCGACGAGCGCCGCCGGCAGGAACTCGAACGGCGCGAAGCCCAGCACCATCGCCGCGCCGGCGAGCAACGCGACGAGTGGCCGGTGCCGCTTCACTTCGGCTTGTCGATGAGCAGCGTGTAGACGCGGCGGCTGTCGGCGCGCAGCACCTGGAAGCGCAGCCCGTCGATGGCCAGCGTCTCGCCGCGCCGCGGCACGCGCCCGAGGTGCGCGATCACCAGGCCGGCGACCGTGTCGTGCTCCTGGTCGGAGAAGTGCGTGCCGAAGGCGGCGTTCAGGTCGGCGATCTGCGTGAGCGCCTTGACGCGGTAGCGCCCGCCTGGCTCGGGCAGGATGTTGTCGCTCGCCTCGTCGAAGTCGTACTCGTCCTCGATCTCGCCGACGATCTGCTCGAGCACGTCCTCGATGGTCACCAGTCCGGCCACGCCGCCATACTCGTCGACCACGATCGCCATGTGGTTGCGGCTGGCGCGGAACTCGCGCAGCAGCACGTTCAGTCGCTTGGACTCGGGCACGAACACCGCGGGGCGCAGCATCTCGCGCACGTTGAACTCCTCCTCGCCGGCGTAGTGGCGCAGCAGGTCCTTGGCGAGCAGGATGCCGATCACGTCGTCGCGGTTCTGGTCGATGACCGGGAAGCGCGAGTGCGCGGTGGAGATCACCTGGCTGATGAACTCCTCCACGCGCTGGTGGATGTCGATCACGTCCATCTGCGCGCGCGGAATCATGATGTCGCGCACCGGCATCTCCGAGACCGTCAGCGCGCCCTCGATCATGGTGAGCGCGTCGGCATCGAGCAGGTTTCGCTGGTAGGCCGAGCGCAGCAGCGCCAGCAGCTGCGCGCGGTCCTCGGGCTCGCGCAGGATGAGCGCCGACAGGCGCTCGAGCAGGCTGGGTCGCGAGGGGTCGGTCATGCCGGGTGCGGTCATTCTACCGTGTAGGGATCGGCGACCCCGAGGCGCGCGAGGATGGCGATCTCGGCGCGCTCCATGCGCCGTCCATGGCGCAGGCCGCGCAGATGGAGCATGCCGTGCACGACGAGGTGCGCGTAGTGGGCGGCGAGCGCCTTGCCTTGCGCACGCGCCTCGCGCGCGATGACCGGGTGGCACAGGACGATATCGCCCTGCGTGGGCGAGTATCCGAACGACAGCACGTTGGTCGGGTGGTCGCGCCTGCGGAAGGCGCGGTTGAGCGTGCGCGCCTCGGCCGCGCCAACGACCCGCAGCGTGATCTGCTGGTCGGGGCGTGCTGCGGCGCGCGCCCAGCCGCGCAGCCGCGCCGCGGACGGCGCACCGCGCACGGCGCGTTGCACGGCGACGCTACTTCGCGGGCGCTTCGCCGGCGTGCTTTTCGTACGCATCGATGATGCGCGCCACCAGCGGGTGGCGCACCACGTCGGCGGCCGTGAAGTCGGTGAACGCGATGCCGCGCACCTCGGCGAGGATGCGCCGCGCCTCGATCAGGCCGCTCTTCTGACCGCGCGCCAGGTCGATCTGCGTGACGTCGCCGTTCACCACCGCCTTGGCGCCGAAGCCGATGCGCGTGAGGAACATCTTCATCTGCTCGGGCGTGGTGTTCTGCGCCTCGTCGAGGATGACGAAGGCGTGGTTGAGCGTGCGCCCGCGCATGTAGGCGAGCGGCGCCAGCTCGATCGTGCCGCGCTCGAGCAGCCGCCCGACCTTGTCGAAGCCCATCAGGTCGTAGAGCGCGTCGTACAGCGGCCGCAGGTAGGGGTCGACCTTCTGCGCCAGGTCGCCGGGCAGGAAGCCCAGGCGCTCGCCCGCCTCGACTGCCGGGCGCACGAGCACGATGCGCTTCACCTTGTCGCGCTCGAGCGCGTCCACCGCGCAGGCCACGGCGAGGTAGGTCTTGCCCGTGCCGGCCGGTCCCACGCCGAAGGTGATGTCGTGCGCGAGGATCTGCTCGAGGTACTGCACCTGGTGCGGCGTGCGGCCGTGCAGGTCGGCGCGGCGCGTGACGAGCGCGGGCCCCTCCGCCGTGCGTGCCGGCGCGTTGCCTTGCGTCAGCTCGGTCAGGCCGAGCTGCACGTCGTCCAGGCTCAGGTCACTCGATGCCTTGTCGTAGAAGTGCGCAAGCGCCTGCGCCGCGCGCTCGGCCTGCTGCGGCTGGCCGCGCACCGTGAAGCGCGCGCCGCGCCGCGCGATGGACACGTCGAGCGCCGACTCGATCTGGCGCAGGTTCTCGTCGAGCGCGCCGCACAGGCGCGCGAGGCGCTGGTTGTCTACGGGATCGAGCCGGACCTCGAGCGGCTTACTGGCCATCGGCGAGCTCACCGCGCAGCGAGTGCGCGAGCGCCGCGGTGACGCGCACCCGGGCGAAGCGGCCGGCGAGCGCCGCCGGCCCGGCGAAGTTCACCACGCGGTTGTTGCCGGTGCGGCCGGCGAGCTCGCGCGCGTCCCTGCGCGACGGCCCCTCGACGAGCACGCGCTCGCTGCGCCCGACCATCGCTTCGCTCACCGCGCGCGCTTGCGCGTCGAGCTGCGCCTGCAGGCGCTGCAGGCGCTCGAGCTTGTGCGCGCGCGGCGTGGCATCGGGCAGCTCCGCCGCCGGCGTGCCAGGGCGCGCGCTGTAGACGAAGGCAAACGAGCCGTCGAACTCGAGCTCGCGCGCCAGCGCGAGCGTGGCCTCGAACTCGGCCTCGGTCTCGCCCGGGAAGCCGACGATGAAATCGGAGGTGAGGCTCAGGCCGGGCCGCGCCTTGCGCAGGCGGCGCACGATCGACCGGTACTCGAGCGCCGTATAGCCGCGCTTCATGGCGGCGAGCACCCGGTCGGCGCCCGATTGCACCGGCAGGTGCACGTGCGGCGCAAGCGCGGGCAGCTCGGCATGCGCGTCGATCAGGCGCCGCGTGAACTCGCGCGGGTGCGAGGTCGTGTAGCGGATGCGCTCGAGGCCGTCGATCTCCGCAACGTAGCGCAGCAGCTCGGCGAAGTCGGCCTCTTCGCCGGCGATCGGGCCGCGCCAGGCGTTCACGTTCTGGCCCAGCAGGGTGACTTCCCTCACCCCTTGCGCGGCGAGCGCGGCGATCTCGCCGACCACGTCCTCGAAGCCGCGCGACACTTCCTCGCCGCGCGTGTAGGGCACGACGCAGAAGCTGCAGTACTTGCTGCAGCCTTCCATGATGGAGACGAACGCGCTCGCGCCCGCCGCGCGCGGCTCGGGCAGGCGGTCGAACTTCTCGATCTCGGGGAAGCTGACGTCGACCTGCGGCGCGCCGGTCGCGCGCCGGCGCGCGAGCAGCTCGGGCAGCCGGTGCAGCGTCTGCGGGCCGAACACCACGTCGACGAACGGCGCGCGCGCGACGATGCCGTCGCCTTCCTGGCTGGCGACGCAGCCGCCGACGGCGATCATCAGGCGCGGATTGGACTGCTTGAGATGGCGCACGCGCCCGAGATCGGCGAACACCTTCTCCTGCGCCTTGTCGCGCACCGAGCAGGTGTTGAACACGATCACGTCGGCCTCTTCCGGCCCGCCCGCCGCGGCGAGGCCCTCGGCCGCGCCGAGCACGCCGGCGATCTTCTCGGAGTCGTACGCGTTCATCTGGCACCCGTAGGTGCGCAGGTAGAGCTTTCCGCTCATTGCGCGGCTTCTTCGACCGTGAGGATCCAGACGCGCGATACCTGGCCTTGCGTGTCCACCAGGTACTTCACGATGCTGCCGGGCGGAATGGCCGCCGGCAGCACGAGCCGGTTGTGGATGTCGCGGATCTGCGCTCCCGGCGCGAGGCGCGCCGTCGACCGGTCGATCTGCACGATCATGTCCTGCAGGTGGACCATGACGCCGCGCCTGGCGTCCGCGGGCACGGCGCGCAGCTGCGCGGCGGCCGCCGCGGCGAGGCACAGCATGGCGAGGACTGCCAGCAAACGCATCATCGGCGCGCCGTGCCCGGGAAAGGGGGATGGTGGCGAATCAGGGACTCGAACCCCGGACACACGGATTATGATTCCGCTGCTCTAACCAGCTGAGCTAATTCGCCACACGTGCCAAATTTTAATCCAGCCAGCGGCCGGGCGCCATCGGCGCCGCCGCTAGAATGCGCGCATGCACGTTGACCTGGCGGTGGTCGGCACCGGGCTGGCAGGGCTGTCGCTGGCGCGCGCGGCAAGCGGGCTGTCGGTGGCGCTGATCGGCGATGCCCCGGCGCCGATGCCGGCGGGCGGCGCATTCGATACGCGCGTGTACGCCGTGACGCCGGGAAACGCGGAGTTCCTCGACCGGCTGGGCGCGTGGCGGCGCCTGCCGCGCGATCGCGTCGCTCCGGTCTACGCCA
>Ga0224510_10000995_pt1 | contig 19523 bp, 15 predicted proteins | sample SF_May12_sed_USG_FD_170161 | JGI IMG/M metagenome (GOLD analysis project Ga0224510, IMG submission 170161) | Sediment microbial communities from San Francisco Bay, California, United States - SF_May12_sed_USGS_4_1 | ecosystem: Environmental > Aquatic > Marine > Sediment | place: USA: California... | reverse complement strand
CACGACGCGGCTGCTGCTGACCGGTGTCGTGGTCGCGGCGGGCTGCGGCGCTGTGGTCAGCCTGCTGCTGTCGCTGTCGGATGACCTGAGACTGCGCGGCATGCTGTTCTGGCTGCTGGGCGATTTCGCCTACGTGCGCACGCCGTGGTCGTTGCTGGCGCTGGCGCTCCTGGCGATCCCGGCCTGCCTGCTCGCTGCGCGGCCGCTGGATGCGCTTGCACGCGGCGAACTGCAGGCGCAATTGCTGGGCGTGCCGGTACGGGGACTGCGCATTGCGATCTACGTCACGGCATCGGTGCTGACGGCAGCGGCAGTTACGACCGCCGGCAGCATTGGATTTGTCGGCCTCGTGACGCCGCACCTCGTGCGGATCGTGATCGGCTCCGCGCACCGCGCCGTGATTCCGGCCGCGGCGCTCGCGGGCGGCACGCTTCTGGTCGTCGCGGATCTGCTGGCACGCACCATCGTGGCGCCGCGCCAATTGCCGGTGGGCGCGCTCACGGCGCTGATCGGCGTGCCGTTGTTCCTGCTATTGATGCGTCGTCAGCGCGGGGCCTGAGGCATCTCAGGTCTGGCGAGCTGAGGCACGGTCCTGGAGATAGCTTTGGCCGCGGCGCATCAAGCGCGCGAATCCGGCAGCGTCCTGATTCACAACCAGGGCTTGCAGTTGGCCGACTGCGTCCGCCAACGCCTCCAGCGACTCACCCCCGTACTCATTGAGCGCCTGGATCTCGAAATAGAGCGCCGGGCTTTCTCGGGCGACCAGCGAAGCGACCGCGAGCTGGGCATCAAAAGTTGCACTCGAGAGCCGTGCCAGCCTCGGCGCAGCCTCCCCGCTATCCGCCAGCGCCGAGAAAAACGCGATATTGACGGCATGTGAAAGACCCAGCACATAGGCGATCAGCCGGTCATGGTCATCGAGGGTCGTGACCACCTGTTCGGCCATCGTCGAAGCGAACAGATTCTGCGCCTCGGCCACGGCATCCGGCCTGCCGACATCGACGTGAATCACATGCCGTCCCGACAGCAGGTCGGTGTCCGGCCCGAACATCGGGTGCAATGAACTCACCCGCACGCCGGCCTGCATCAGCGCGGTCAGCCCGGCGCGCAGCGGCGTCTTCAGCGATCCAATGTCGAACACGAGTCCGGGCGGGCGATGCCGGGCCAGTTGGTCCAGGATTGCCGTGGTAATGCCGAGCGGTGTCGCAACCACAATCACGTCGTGAGTCAGGTCATCGGACTGCCAATCTGCGCGATGCCCATGGGGCTCCACAGTTCCGGCCGGATCCGCGACTTCGACGACAAAGCCCTGGGAATGCAGGAAATCGACGAACCAGCGGCCCATCTTGCCGGCGCCGCCGATCACCAGCGCGCGCTTGCCGCTGCCCTGGCCCCGGGCCGCGACCTGCGCCTGCTCCTGGGTTGCCAGCGAACTGCGGATCAACAGACGCAGCAGGTTGTCTGCCAGCGCGAGCGGCAGGCCCAGCTTTGCCGCCGCCGAGCGGGCATTCAGCAACACATCGCGTTCGCGCTGATAGTCGCGGGTCGGGTGGCCGGTCGCACGCTTCACGCGTGCGACTTCGGTGGAGAGGCGCTGGCGCTCCGCGATCAGCGCGAGCAGCTCTCCATCCAGCCGGGTCAGCCGATCACGCAGTTCCGGTAGGTCCATTCGGGCAGCAGCCTCTGTTGGGTCTGCCCTGTGTACCGGCCCGCCTGCGCAGACGCAAGCGGGCCGGTGGTCTTTGCATCAACTGCCATTGCGGTCAGCCGTCGATTTCGAAGCCGAAATACCAGTAGCTGTCGCGCCGATCGCGGTACCAGCGGCCCGGCTGATGGTCGAAGCGGCAGTTCCGCGATGCTTCGCGCCAACCGGACTCGTAACCCACCCGGTAGCCGCCGTTGCTGCGGTAGTGCGCAGGCGGGATGTGCCGCCAGCGACGATCATAATTCCGGCTAGGGTAGCGCCGGTCGTCGTAGCGCCGGTCGTCGTAGCGGCGATCGTCGCGCCGATCGTCCTGGCGATAGCTATGGGCCTGGCCGCGGTAACGATCATCCCCACGCTTGAAGCTGTCGTCCGCAAGCGCCGAGCCCGCGAGCAGCGTCGTCAGTATCACTGCCACCAATAACGTTGACCTGATCATCATGGTTCCTCCTCAGGGTGCGTGGAACCAGTCTCTGCCCGCCTACCTGAATCGGGGCTTAATCAGTCATTCAGGGTCGCGAGATGGCTCAGGACCACGCGATTGAACCGCCCCGGGGAATCGAGCTCCGTGTGGTGGTGGCTACCGCTGATTTCGATGAATCGGGCGCCCCGGATGCGCGCGCACCAGCGGCGTTTTTCCTCGCTGGTCGTGAAATCGTGCTCGGCGCCGATGATCAGTGCCGGCGCGCGAATCAAATGCAACCGCGATTCGGCATTCCAGCGCGTGAGTGACCTGAGTGTCGCGAGATAGACCCAGCGACTGGTGTGACTTGCGCGCCGGATAAATCGCCTGCGCAGCCTGCCCTGGCTGCGTGCTGGAAATACGCCCTGGGCGAACAGGCGCGCGACGCCCCCGACGCCCAGCACGAGCGCCACCAGCACCCGCAGCCAGGCCATGCGCCGGCGCTGCCAGTTGGTCAGCGTGAACCCCGGCGCCGTGTTGACGAGCACCAGCGATGCGACGGTTTGCGGCGCGCGCAATGCAAGTTCGATCGCAACCGCCCCGCCCATCGACAGTCCCACCACGTGCACCCGTTCCAGCTCGAGCGCAGACAGCAGCGCCATCATGTCGCGGGCATGACGCTGGATCGTGAAGGGCTCACGCCTCTCGCTTGCGCCGAAGCCGCGCAAGTCCGGCACGATCACCCGATACCTGGCCGCAAATTCGGGAATCTGCAATCGCCAGTCATCGTGACTGCCGCCCAGGCCGTGCAGAAGGAGGAGCGGCGCACCCTTTCCGGTGTCGACACAGCTGATCCGGGTGCCATTGACGCTGATGCGATGCATGCAAGCTGCAAATTACACCGGTCCGGTGGCGCCGCGTTAACATCGCGTCATGAAAGCGCGCGCGCAGTCGCTGCCGGAACCGCTGCCAGACGACCCGATGCCGCTGGCTGCGGCATGGCTGGATCATGCCTGGCAACAGAAAACACAGCGCAATCCAAACTCGATGGTGCTGGCAACTGGCGATGCGGGCGGGCGCCCTTCGGCCCGCGTCATGCTCTGCAAGGAAATCGTGGCAGACCCGGGATACCTGGTCTTCTATACGAATTACGAATCGCGCAAGGGGCGGGAGCTCGCGGCGCGGCCCTGGGCGGCTGCCGTGTTCCATTGGGATGCACTCGGCCGGCAGCTGCGCGTGGAAGGGCCGATCGTCAAGTCACCTGCGGGCGAAAGCGACGACTACTTCGCGAGCCGCCCCTGGCAGAGTCGGCTGGCCGCCATCACCAGCCAGCAGAGCGCGCCGATCGCCTCGCGCCAGGCATTGCTCGAGAAACTGCGCGAAACGGCGGCCCGCCATGCGGCGCCGGATCCGTTCCAGGCCACCGATGACGATGAGGCGACCGGCTTGCGACTGCCGCGACCCGCCGGCTGGGGTGGCTATCACTTGTGGGCGGAAGCCGTGGAACTGTGGGTCGAGGGCGAATACCGGCTGCACGACCGCATCCGCTGGACGCGTGAGCTCAGGTCATCGGGCAGCACCTGCAGCCAGACCCGGTCATGGCAACACCAGCGGCAGCAGCCCTGACCGATCACGCCGCGCGGCTCTCGAGCGCCGACCTCGATGTCGAAGTCGGCGGCCGCACGCTCGTTCGCGCACTCGCATTCGAGGCGCGGCAAGGCGAATTCATCGCCGTGCTCGGCCGCAATGGGGTCGGCAAGACGCTCACGCTGCACACCCTGGCCGGGCTACGCGCGCCCGCTGCGGGTTCCGTGGATCTCGATGGACGCGCTATCGGGGCCTGGACCGGTCGCGAGCGCGCGCGCCGGCTGGCACTCCTGCCACAGACGACCGAGCACCCGTTCCCGTCCACGGTTTTCGACACGGCGCTGATCGGGCGCCACCCGCACCTGCCATTCTGGCAATGGGAAGGCGCCCTGGATGTCACGCGCGCGCAAGAGGCGCTCGTGGCGGTCGGGCTGGCCGATCTCGCAGCGCGCGACGTGATGACACTTTCGGGCGGCGAACGCCGGCGCCTCGAAATCGCGACATTACTCGCGCAGGACGCGCCTGTATGCCTGCTCGATGAGCCGACCAATCACCTCGATCCGCAGCATCGCAATGAAGTGCTTGAGCTGTTTCGTGCGCGGGCCGACGCGGGCGGGCTCGTCATCGCGGCGCTGCACGATGCGACGCTCGCTGCGCGTCATGCGGATCGCGCCCTGCTGCTGCACGGTGACGGGCACTGGCAGTACGGAACCGTGGACGCGACGCTGAATGCCGGAAATCTCTCGGCCCTTTATCGGGTACCCATTGAGGAATTGAATTCGCGCGGCAGGCGCGTTTTCGTCAGCGCCTGAGTTCCTCGAGGATCGGCTCGTGCAGCAGTCCATTGCTCGCCAGGATGCTGGTCGAGTCCATCGCGAGCGGCGCGCCCTCGAGATCCGTCACGCGGCCGCCCGCCTCCTCGACGATGACCGTGAGTGCGGCGATGTCGAGGATGTGGATATTCGACTCGATGACGGCCTCGATCTTGCCGGCCGCCAGCAGATGGTAGTGGAGGAAATCACCGAAGCCGCGGATCCGGTCCAGTCGCGTGACGATGCGCCCGAGCGCCGCCCAACGCGGTCCACCCGCAAGCGCCTTCAGGTTGCCGGTCGAAATTGTCGCGTCCTCGAAGCGACCGATCCGGCTGACCGTGAGTCGCGCTCCGTCGAGCCAGGCACCCTGGTCGCGCTCAGCGCAGGCGATTTCACCATAGACCGGCGCCGACGAAACGCCGAGCTCGAGACGCCCGCGCCGCATCAGTGCGATCTGGGTCGAAAACATCGGGTATTCACGCACGAATGACTTGGTGCCGTCGATCGGATCGACCAGCCACAGGCATTCCGCGTCCATGCGCTCGGCCGCACATTCCTCGCCGTAGAAGCCGTCATCCGGAAATCGCGCCTGCAGCACGGCGCGAATCGCCGCTTCGGCGGCGAAATCGGCTGCGGTCACGGGCGAGCGATCGGCCTTGATGCGCACTTCGATATTGCGCCGATATGAATTCCGGATGATTTCCGCAGCCGCTGCGGCGGCGCTGAGGGCCCCATCCAGTCTTGCCGAATTCGCCATGCCGCAACACTGCGTTCTGGATCGAATGCCGTCAACGGCCGCTTGACCGCGGCAATCGCGCTGCCTACATTGGCCTCGATGACAGGTGTCCCGGGTCCGATCCCGGGCTAATCGGGAAGCCGGTGCGCGAGTCGTTCGCAATGCCGGCGCTGCCCCCGCAACGGTAAACGGCGCAAGCCGCATCACGCAGGTTTCCCTGCAGCCACTGCCGGATCCTCCGGTGGGAAGGCGATGCGAAAGGCCCCCAGGGCCCGCCGTGAGTCCGGAAACCGGCCTGTCAGCTGGCGCCAGTCGCGGTGGGCGGCATGGGGTGCGGGCTTTCCGCTCCTCCTCCTCCCATCGCCCGCTCGGGAGGAGCATGCATGGACTCGTTACCCCCAGTCGAACCCGTCGTTGTCACGGCCACGCGCACCGAGAGCCCCATGGACAAGGTGCTCGCAAGCGTCGACATAATCGAAAGCGCGGAACTGCGTCGCCAGCCGGCCGCGGATCTCGGCGACCTGCTGCGCATGCGCGCCGGCGTCGAAGTTGCGCGTCTTGGCGGACCAGGCCAGCAGACTTCAGTGTTCCTGCGCGGCACCGAATCCAACCACGTGCTGGTGCTGGTGGACGGCGTGCGCATCAATCCCGGCACCATCGGCAGCGCCGCGCTCCAGAATATTCCCCCGGAACTGATCGAGCGCGTCGAAATCGTCAAGGGACCACGCTCGACGCTTTACGGCTCGGATGCACTGGGCGGTGTCATCAATGTCATCACTCGCCGCCGCACGACCACCGGCGCCACGGTGCAGGCGGGCGCAGGGCGCCATGACAGTCGCAGCGCCAGCCTCAATGCCGGCCTCGCGGGCGCCCGTGGCGATGCGTCGCTCGGCCTTTCCTGGGTCGACAGCGCCGGTTTTCCGACCCGCAGCGGTGATTCCATCGATCGTGGTTACGAGAATCTGTCGCTGGCGGCGGCAGCGCGCACCGATCTTGGCGGTGTCGAGCTGGAAATGCGTGCCTGGCGCGCCCAGGGCACGTCGGAATATTCAGATTTCTTTGTGACGCCGGTGGACCAGGATTTCAGGAACTCTGCGGTCGCACTGACCGCCGGATTTGCGCCCACCGAGGCCTGGCGCTCCAGGATCACGGTCGCGCACGCGCTGGATGAGCTTGAGCAGAACCAGACGGCGGACTATCTCCGCACCGGGCGCTGGCAATTCGACTGGCAGAATGATATTGCCGTCTCCGAGAAACACGCCCTGACCGCGGGCGTGATCTGGCAGGACGAGGATGCCGATGCGGAATCCTTCGGCCTGCCCTATGCGGCTGACACCGCGACCAGGCAATTCTACCTGCAGGACCAGATGTCATTCGGCGGGGCGCAGGTGCTGCTGGCGGCCGGCTACACCGATCATGAGACCTTTGGCGGTCATCAGACCTGGAACGCTGAATTCGGCTATGCGCTCGGCAACGCAACGAAGCTGACGCTCTCCGCAGGCCAGGCGTTCCGCGCACCGGACGCCACGGATCTCTATGGCTTCGGCGGCCAAGCTGCGCTCGACCCCGAGCGATCACAAAGTTACGAAGCGAGTCTCAGACACGACACGGCTGGTGGACAGCGCCTCATGTTGGCGCTGTTTCGCAACGAGATAGATGACCTGATCGAGTTCGTCGTCACCGATTTCGGGACATTCGAAGGCGAGAACCGCAATGTCGAGCGGGCGCGCATCCACGGCATCGAGGCAAGCTGGCGTTACGAGTCCGAACGCTGGTCAGCGCATGCCGCGGCGACACTGCAGGATCCGCGCAACCGCGCCACCGGCGAACGACTGCTGCGGCGGGCCGGGGAGAACTTCGCGCTGGGCGTCCTGCGCCGGTTCGGCGCCAGCGAGATCGCCGTGGACCTGCTCTATGCGGGTGATCGCAAGGATTTCGGGTTCCCGCCGGTCACGATGCCCTCCTACTGGCTGGCCAATCTCTCGGCGAGCTTCGCGGTCAATGAGAACTGGACATTGCTCGCGCGAATGGAGAACCTGCTGGATGAGGACTACGAACTTGCGCGCGGCTTCAACACCATGGGTCGCAGCCTGTTCGTCGCCGTCCGGCACGAGTTCCGGTGAGGAGGCCCGATGGGCAACCGGCTGTCAAAGATCTACACACGCACCGGTGATGACGGGACCACGGGCCTCGGCGACGGCAGCCGTGTGCCCAAGGACGACCCGCGGGTCGAAGCCTACGGCAGCGTGGACGAATGCAATAGCGCGATCGGCATCGTGCTTGCCGTGGCCAGCCTGCCGGCCAACGTCCGTGAGATCCTGACCAGCGTCCAGCACGAACTCTTCGACCTGGGCGGCGAACTCTGCATCCCGGAACATCGCGCGATCCAGGCGAGCCAGGTTTCAGGTCTCGAACGGGCGCTGGATACCCTCAACGAACAATTGCCGCCGCTCAAGGAATTCATACTGCCCGGCGGCGGCACCGCGGCGGCTGCCTGCCATCTCGCGCGCACGATCTGCCGGCGCGCCGAGCGGCGCTGCTGGACGCTTGCGCGGACGCAGACCGTCGCCATGGAGCCGCTCCAATACCTGAACCGGTTGTCGGATCTCCTGTTCGTGATCGCGCGCGTGCTGGCGCGCCAGGAATCTGGCAGCGAGGTGCTCTGGAAGCACGAGCGGCGTTGATCACCTCGCCAGCGGCTAGGCGCCCGGTGCGAGACCGGCGCGTCTGCGCGCATCGTCAAGCTCCGCGCAGACCTCGGTTGCACCGCGGCTGATGCGCGGGCTCGGCCGGGCGAGCAGGTCTGCCGGCGCGCGATAGATACTGCCGGACGCGACCGCTGCGAGCCCGTCGAAGCGTGCCCAGTACTCGAGTGGATCGCCGTCGTCGGTGGACAGGATGACCTGCGGTGCGCGCACCAGCACCGACTCGAGATCCACCGGCAGGGCAAGCGCCGTCGCATCGGCGAATACATTGATGCCGCCGCACAATTCGACGATTTCAGTAATCAGGTGACTGCCGCCGACGGTGAATAGTGGCGCATCGTCGATCTGAACGAACACCTTGAGCCTTGGCCGATCGCGGTATTCGGCCCGCAGCGAGGCGATTTCGGATCGAAATCCGGCCGCCGCCGCCGCTGCGACTTCCTCCGTGCCCGCCATGGCACCCAGGGTCTCCAGTCCCACGGCGATGTCATCGAGCTTCAGCGTCGGAATGCCGACCACACGGACACCGAGTCCTTCAAGTCGCGCACGCACTTCAGGCGGCGTGCCGGAATCCCAGATCACGGCGATCGTCGGCGCGAGCGCCACGATGCGTTCATAGTCGAGTCGAAAGGCATCCCCGATCCGCGGCAGGGACCTCGCTGCTTCCGGATAGTCGCTGTATTCACTGACTGCGACGAGCTGCCGCGCGGCGCCCGCGGCATACAGCAGTTCCGTGAGATTCGGCGCGACACTGATGATGCGCTCACCCTCGTGGGGGGGCACTTCCGCCGAGCAGGCCGCGAGGCAGGCGGCGAGAAGGAGCCCAGTCGGCGTCAGGCGACCCATGCAACCAGCGACAGCAGCGCGATGACCGTCAGCCAGATCAGCAATGACCGGCGAATCAAGCGGAGCGCGCCCTGTGCCGGCGCGGCGACGCCCACTGCGGCCGTATCGATCTTGGCGAGTGCGCCTCGGCCGGCAAGCACCAGCAACAGGTCGTTGCGCTCCAGCATCCTGCCGACCGCACCCGCGCCGCGGCCCATTTCCCGGCGTGCTTCCTCGAAACTGCCCGCGATGGCGTAGCTCAGGGCGACGAGGCGTGCGGGCAGCCAGGCCAGCAGGAAATGCATGCGCTCGAAAGCGCCCGCAATAGCCGGCAGCGGGCTGGTATCCGCAATCGCCGCGCGGCGCAGCAGGTCGCTGGCACGGAATAACCACGCGGCGACGGGCCCGAGCCCCGTGGGCCCCAGCAATACGAACCAGAACAGCACACCGAACAGGCGATTGTTGGCCTGCACGAACGCAGCCTCCTCGACGCTTTCCGCGCGGGCCTCGAGACGCTGTGCGGCGTCGTGCTCGATGATCACCGCCGCGGCCGATCGTGCGCGTTCGGTGTCACCGGTGGTTTCGGCCGCGATGTAGTCCTCGAGTTCCTTGTCGAGATCGCGCGGGCCGAGCGAAAAGACCAGCACCAGCGCCGCGAATATCACCCAGGTCAGGGACGGCAGCCATCGGTCCAGTGCGAATGCGGCAAGTGCCACCGGCAGTACCAGGAGCAAGAGGCCTGCGATGCAGCCGATCACCTGGAGCGCGGCGCCTGACGCTTCGACGCGGCTGCTGAGCCACTGGTAGTAACCAGCCACCCAGCCCGACTCGCGCAGGTGCAGCGCATGCCAGAGCGCGCGCTCGAGCAGGAGTGCGAGTACGACGGCGATCACGGTCATGAGTGGACCTCGCGCGCCAGTCGCCCGCCGGCTACGCTGACCCAGCGCTCCAGGCGGCGCCAGTCGAAGCCGGGGCCGGGATCCGTCTTGCGTCCCGGCGCGATGTCGCTATGCCCCGCGACCGCACCCATGGCCAGAGCCGGGTATGCCAGTTGCAGTGAAGCAATCAACGCCGCCAGCACGGGGTACTGCCGGTCGTCGTAGGGCTCCTCATCCGCGCCTTCCAGCTCGATGCCGATCGAATAATCATTGCAGGCCTCGCGACCGCACCAGTTCGAAGCGCCCGCATGCCAGGCTCGCATGCTGAATGGCACGTACTGCGTCATGGCACCGTCGCGGGCAATCAGCACGTGGGACGAAACCCGAAGGTCCTGGATGGTCACGAAATAGGGATCGGCATCCGCGGGCAGCGTGTTGCTGAACAGGCGGTCGATCCAGGGGCCGCCATAGCGGCCCGGCGGCAAGCTGATGCCGTGGATGACGATCAGTTCGGGTTCGCAACCCGCCGGTCTGGGATCGCAATTGGGCGACGGCAGCCGCCGGGTTTCCGACAGCCAGCCGACCGGGAGATCAATACTCATTGAATCGGCAATTGCCGATTCCGGGGTGCGCATGCCGACAGCTTACAGCCATCCGATATTCCCGCGCATGGCGCTGATACCATTTATGGATGCGCCCGATGAGCATCCCCTCCCGCAATGCCGAGATCGCCGCCCGCGACCTCGCGGTGGTCTGGCATCCCTGTACGCAGATGAAGGATCACGAGCGCCTGCCGATGATCCCGATCGGCCGTGGCTCGGGAGTGTGGTTGTACGACTTCGACGGGAATCGCTATCTCGACGGCATCAGCTCCTGGTGGGTCAACCTGTTCGGCCATGCGAATCCGCGTATCAACGCCGCCGTGCGCGCGCAGCTCGACCGGCTGGAGCACGTGATGCTGGCCGGATTCACTCACGAACCGGTACTGGAGCTCTCCGAAGCCCTGGTGAAGCGGTTGCCGGCCGGGCTCACGCGCTGCTTCTATGCGGACAATGGATCGGCGGCGGTCGAAGTCGCCGTCAAGATGAGTTTCCACTACTGGCAGAACTGCGGAAAACCGCAGAAGCGCCGATTCATCACACTTTCCAACAGTTACCACGGCGAGACGCTCGGCGCGCTCGCGGTCGGCGACGTTGAACTGTACAAGAAAGTCTACCAGCCGCTATTGATGGACGTGATCACAGTACCCTCTCCCGATTGCCACCTGCGCGAGCCGGGATCGGACTGGGAATCGCACAGCCGACGGATGTTCGCCGCGATGGAGCAGGCGCTTGGCGAACACGCGGATGAGGTCGCGGCGGTCATCGTCGAGCCGCTGGTGCAATGTGCGGGCTCGATGCGCATGTATCACCCCGTGTATCTGTCGCTCCTGCGCGAAGCCTGCGACCGTCACGGCGTGCTGTTGATTGCGGATGAGATTGCCGTCGGATTCGGGCGCAGCGGCACGATGTTTGCCTGCGAGCAGGCGCGCATCCGGCCCGACTTCATCTGTCTGTCCAAGGGCCTGACCGGCGGCTACCTGCCGCTCTCGGTGGTCGTGACCACCGAGGACGTCTACCAGGCTTTTTACGACGACTACCAGCGCCTGAATGCCTTCCTGCATTCGCACAGCTACACCGGAAATCCCCTGGCCTGCGCAGCGGCGCTCGCGACGCTTTCGATTTTCGCCGAGGACAACGTCATCGAGCGCAATCGCGGGCTCGCGGCCCGCATGACGGCCGCGACGGCGGCGCTAGCCGGGCATCCGCATGTCGCCGAGGTTCGCCAGACCGGCATGATCCTCGCGATCGAGACGGTAAAGGACAAGGCGAGTGGCGAGCGCTTTGACTGGCGCGAGCGGCGCGGCCTGAAGGCCTACGAATACGCGCTGTCACAAGGCGCGTTGCTGCGCCCGATCGGCAATGTGATTTACCTGATGCCACCCTACGTCATCGAGCCGGAGCAGATCGACTGGCTCGCAGGCATCGCTCAGGGCGCCCTGGACGCGGCATGCGCCTGATCCGGGTGTTCGTCGAATCCGCCCTCGCCCAGGGCGCGCATGTCGCGACTGGCGGTGCGGCGGCCGCCCACATGGCGCGCGTATTGCGCCTCGCGGCCGGTGATCCAGTCACCCTCTTCAATGGCGATGGCAGCGATTATTCCGCGAGAATCGTGACGATTCGCAGTTCGCGCGTCGAGATCGAAGTGCTGGAGCGCACGCTGGCCCGGCCGGAGTCCCCGCTCGCGCTGACGCTGGTGCAGGGCATCGCGCGCGCCGAGCGCATGGACCTGATCGTTCAGAAGGCGACCGAACTCGGCGCAGCTGCAATCCAGCCGGTCGTGACTTCACGCAGCGTGGTCCGGCTCGACGCAAAGACCACGGAACGCAAGCTCGCGCACTGGCGTGGCATCGTGATCGCCGCCTGTGAACAATGCGGCCGGGCCCGGCTTCCGGGCGTCGCCACGCCGCTGCCGCTGCCGGAGTGGCTCGCGCGCCCGGCACCGCCAGGCGCACGCAGGCTGCAGCTCGCGGTCGATGCGATGGAATCGCTCGGATCCGCGGCCGCGGGCGCCAGTGTGATCGAGTTGCTGATCGGCCCTGAGGGCGGCCTCGATGATGACGAGCGAAAATCGGCCGCGACTGCCGGTTATCGCGGCTGTTCCATCGGTCCACGCGTGCTGCGCACCGAAACTGCGGCGCTCGCGGCACTCGCTGTGCTGCAGGCCAGTGCCGGTGACCTAGGGTGAGTGCAGAATCAGACTGGCGCTTCGCTGCATAGACTGATTAACATGCGGCAGCCGGTACGGAATCCGATTTGATTGAACTGAACATGCAGTCGCGCGGGCGCGCTGCGCCCGCCGATCGCGGACTGCGCCTGTTGCTGGACCCTTATCTGTGCCTCGGCCCGGGCACGGAATCCGTTGCGCCCACGCTGGCGGCGATCGCAGCGCGCGCAGCTGCGCTCGGGCTTGCGCTCTGCGTCGAGGAGCGCAGCTGGACCGAGGCGGGTAGCGATCCGGATGTCGTCAGGCGCGGCGTGGACCTTGCGCGCTTCGAGCCGCTCACACGGATTGCCGACCTGCCATTGCCGAGCGCGCGTGACCTCAGGGCGCGTTTCATGCCGGCACGCAGCGAGCTCGACAGGACCGACCTGCGGCTGCTGGGTGCCCTGCACGCGCGGCGTGCCGAGCTTCTCGTTGCCGATGACGGGCGCCTGCATCGGCTAGCCCAGCGCGCCGGCCTCGGAGCAAGGGTCGTCACGGCCTGGGACACCCTCGCCTGGCTCGACTCGCTCGCGGGCCGGCCACGCGAAATCGTCGTCACCGAAGCCGGACTGCCCGCGTCGTTCGCCGAGCCGGCGCTCGCTGACATGATCGCGGCGGATTGCGAGCCATTCGATCCGTATCTCGCGGCGCGCCTCGAGACTGCGGGCAGCCGCATGCTGATCGCGAGCGAAGCCGGCACGCCCGTCGCGCTCGGCCTGCTGGTCCCGGAGACCGGCGGCCTTTCGCTGGTGGGAGTCGCAAGCGCCGACACGGCGCGCGGCCAACGCGCACTCGAGCCGGTGATTGCCGCGGCACTCTCGAGTGCCAGGAGGCTGAGCGTCGGGCTGACGGCGTTCCTGGCGCCGCACCTGGATCACGCCTTGTCACTGCTGGATCAGCTGGGTTTCGAGCGTCGTGGCCCAGACCGGCACGGACGCGAGACATTCAGCCACGCGCTCGACGAGGCCGCGGCTCGCCCGGCCGCAGACGAGCAGGTATGGCTGCTGCCGCTCGATGCAGCAAGTCACGACGAACTGGCGCCGGAACTCGCGGGCGCCACGCAGACCGAGTTGTTCCGGGCAGGCCTGGCTGCGCGGACGCTCGGCAGCCCGATCCGCAAGCAGTTGCTGCAAACCACTTCGTCACGCGAGCCCTCTGACGGCGATCTGCTGCTCCTCATGCACCAGCGCGCAACGGACCGGATCCGCTCGGTCTCGGTGACGGCAGCGACGCGCGTCGTGCGCGTGCGGCAGGCGCGGGATCTTCCGGAACTGCTGGCCCTGACCGCCGGGCGCGAGGGCGCTTCGATGACCCGCCAGCGGGAGATGCTGGATGCGGGAACCGTGTCGGTGATGGACCTGCACTGGCTCGGCCGGCTGGTACGGCCGATCGCGCTATCGGCGCTGATTGAACGGGCAATCATTGTCGCAGCGCCGGCGGGCGCGCTGCGGCTTACGCCCGAAGCAATACGTCGGGTCGTGCCCGAACTCGTGCTTGCCTGATCAGGCGGCGGTGACGGTCGTCTCGTCCGCGATCATTTCCTCGAGTCGCTCCAGGTCGGGGATCAGCGGCAGTTCGTTGACCATCCGGACCTGGCACAGCACGGGCGCGCGCTCCGGGAAGACACGCGACGAATCCGGCGTGACGACAGCCGGGCTGACGCGCACCAGCTGCGGGAAGCCCTGGGTCGCGATGCCAAAATGCCCCGCGGGCAGCTTCTGGCCGAGACAGGTGAAGATCACGATGCGCGTGCGACCGCCAATCACCGGGATGCGCTTGCCGCAGGCGCCTTCAAACGACACGACCGGAATCCCGCGGCCGTTCCAGGCCGCGATCCCGAGATACCACGGCGGAGCGCCTGGCATTTCCTGCAATGGCTGAAAACCCGTGACTTCGGCGACGCAGGCGCGCGGCACCAGCAGGCGCTCGTCGAGGAGCGGCACCAGCAGCCCGTAAAGTTCCTGTTCGGCGCTCATTGCGTGGTCCGCCGGACCAGCGGCTCGATCGCCTGCAGCAGCTGGCCTTCCTGGTAGGGCTTGCCGAGGTATTCATTCACGCCGAGCTCGATTGCGCGCGCGCGGTGCTTCTCTCCGACCCGCGACGTGATCATGACGATCGGTATGTCCTTCAGGCGCGGGTCATTGCGCACGTGCGAGGCAACTTCGTAGCCGTCCATGCGCGGCATCTCGATGTCGAGCAGGATCACGTCCGGAATCTCGTCCTGCAGCACCGACACGGCTTCGAGACCGTCCTTGGCCGTGACCACCCGCATGCCGTTGCGCTCCAGCAATCGCTGCGTCACGCGGCGCACGGTGATCGAATCATCCACGACCAGCGCGAACACGCGCCGGTCGGTCTGGCTCGCGAGCCGCGGGTCGGGGCTAGAGCGCTGGCGCCATTCGGAGCGCACCAGCGCGCCGACATCGAGGATCACGCAGATGCGGCCGTCGCCCAGGATGGTTGCGCCGGAAATGCCGCGGATGCCCGAGATCTGCGGTCCCACGGACTTCACGACGATCTCGCGGCTGCCGATCAGCTCGTCGGTGACGATCGCGGTCGAATGCTCTGCGGCACGCACCAGGATCACCGGCACGGCGATGTCCTGGTCTGGCATCGCCGAAGGCGTGCCGCCGACGAACACGGCAAGGTGCTGGAAGCGGTACTTCTGGCCGCCGTAATCGAAACCCGCGGTGTCCTCCGCCAGGTGGCGCATCACTTCCGAGCGCGGAACGCGCACCACGCCCTCGACGGTCGGCAGCGGCAGCGCAAAGAATTCCTCGCCGACTCGCACGACCAGCGCCTGGCTGATCGCCAGCGTGAATGGCAGGCGCACCGTGAAGCGCGTGCCCTTGCCGGCCTCGGTCTCCGTGTAAAGCGAGCCGCCCAGTTTCTTGATCTCGGTCGCGACGACATCCATGCCGACACCACGACCCGCGGACTGCGTGACCTTGCCGGCCGTGGAAAACCCGGATTCGAGGATCAGTTGCAGCGCCTGTTCGTCGGACAGCTCCTGCTTCGGCGTCATCAGGCCGAGCGAAACCGCGCGGTCGCGGACCGCCTTAAGATTCACGCCGCCGCCGTCATCGGCGACCGTGATCACGACCTCGGAGCCTTCGCGCCTCAGCGTCATCTCGATGAGGCCGGTCTCGGACTTGGCGGCGGCCACGCGTTCCGCCGGCAATTCAATGCCGTGAACTATGGCGTTTCGCAGCATGTGCTCGAACGGCGGCAGCATGTGCTCGAGAACCTGGCGGTCGAGTTCGCCGGCCGCGCCGTTGACTTGCAACTCGGCCTTCTTGCCCATTTCGGCCGCAGCCTGGCGCACGATGCGCGTAAGACGCTGCACGTGGCGCTGGAATGGCACCATGCGCGTGCGCATCAGGCCACCTTGCAGCTCCGAGACGATGCGGCCCTGCTGGGTCAGCAGATTCTGCGCCTCGCGTATCTGGGTTGCGAGCAGGCTCTGCACGCTGGCGACGTCGGAACTGGTTTCCGACAGCGCACGCGAATACTGCTGGATCGACGAATACTGGTCGAGTTCCAGCGGATCGAAATCGGCGCGCCGCGATCCCTGGTCGATGTGCCGGTGAAGGATCTGAGCCTCGGTTTCGATTTCGAGCTTTCGCAGCTGGTCCTTCAGGCGCTGGACGACGCGGCCGAGCTCCGCCAGGTTGAATTCCACCGAAGAAATCTGCTGCTCGAGCCGGGCGCGGAAGATGCTGACTTCACCCGCCGCGTTCAGCATGTTGTCGAGGAGCTCGGCGTCGACGCGCGCCACTTCGCCGCGATCCGCAATCGCATCCCGGGCCGGCTTTCCGGCGGGGGCCGGAACGGCGACCGGACCTGCGTCGGTGACCATCATTTCCTCGGGCTCGGGCTCGGTCTCGGCTTCGATTTCCGGCTCCGGCTCGGCTTCGATCGGCGGCACGACGGGCGCTGCTGTAATGCCAGGGGGCGCGGCGACGACGGGCGCAGCTGGGGCCTTGGGGGCTTCGGCTGGCTTCCTGGGCTCCGCCGGCCGCGCGCGCCCGATCAGGCGTATGCGCGTGACGAGGTCACGGGCCGGCTCGACGGGGCGACCGGCGCCGACGTAATCGCGCATGCGATTCAGCTCGTCGAGACTCGACTGCAGCACTTCGAGGCTGCGCTCGTCGAGGTGCGCCGTGTCATCGCCGATGTGCATCAGCAGCCACTCGACCTCGTGGCTCAGATCGCCCATGGCGGTGATTCCGGCCATGCGCGCGCCGCCTTTCAGCGTGTGCAGTGCACGCTGCAGTTCGACCATGCGCTCGCGGCTACCGCGCTCGGCTCGCAGCGCTCCGAGCGCACCGTCGGCGGCTTCGAGGAGTTCGGTCGCCTCCTCGCTGAAGATCGCGGCGATGTCAGGATCGTAGTCCTCGCTGCGCGCGGGCGCCGGCGTCTCCGGCGCAGGCTCGCCTGATTGCAGGTAGGGCGGCGCACCGATGACACCGGCTTCACCTGCCCGTTTCGGCAACAGCCTGTTGACATCGCGCTCCGGCACGAGTGCATCGGCGATTACCCCAGGCACCAGCGCTTCCAGCGACAGCGGGGCCGGCGGCGCGGGTGCCTGCTCGACAACCGGCGGTAGCGGCTCCTCCGGCGTCTCGGCCTCGGCCTCGGGTGCAGCCGATGGCGGCGGCGCGTCGGCGAGAGTGCGCTCGAGTTCCGCATCCTGCTCCTCGACGCGTCTCACCAGGCGGTCCAGGTTGGTGAAGCGGCCGGTCGATTCTTGCACCGCCGTCAGGATGTCATCGAAGCCCACGACGCAATCGGCCAGGACCGCAAGGCCGGTCTCGTCGAAACAGCTGTCGTGATCGAACATGCGCCGCAACCAGCGATGGAGCGGTTCCGCAAGCCGGACGCTGTGGCGGATGTCCGCGGTGCGTGATGCGCCGCGCAGCGTATGACAGGCGCGGTAGAGATCCTCGGTCACGACGTGCGTGCCAGGCGCGAGCCAGGCGTGCCGCAGGTAGGCGCGTATCACCTCAAGGTGACTCTGCACTTCCTTCTGGTAGATCTCCTGCAATGAGGAGTCGCCGCCTTCCGCATAGGCGGCGGGTCGTCCCAGCCACGCCTCGTCGCCTGCCGCATCCGGCGCAGGCGGCGGCGCATCGACCGGTGGCATGACGGCAATACGCTGCGTCATCGCCTCCTGTTCAACCTTGTCGATGACGAGCGTCGCCTGATGGGATGGCTGCGGCGCCGCTTCACGCGCCGCGCGACCGCGGGTGGGCGGGCCGCCGGCATGGGCATCCGCGCGCGCGATGATTGCTTCGACATCAGCGACGGGCGCGGATTTTCCCTCGAACTCGGCGACCAGCGCCGGCATCATGGCGATGGCGTCGCGAAGTGTTGTGAGCATCAGCGCCGTGCGCTCGCGCGTGCCGTCAATGATGCGGTTCATCAGGTTCTCGACGGACCAGGCGAAATCGCTGATACGTGCGGCGCCAACCATGCGGCCGCTGCCTTTCAGCGTATGAAATGCGCGACGCACGCGGGTCAGCGATTCTCGATCCGACGGATTCTCCTCCCACAGGGGGAACAAGCGGCCGATGGTCGCAATTTCTTCATGCGCCTCCTCGATGAAGAGCCCGACCAGCTCGGGATCGACATCCGGGTGCGGCACGGCAATTGTTATCGGTGCGGTCTTTTGTGCAGGCGCCGCGGCCGGCTCGGGCAGCAGCGTGGGTGCGCCGCCCTCGAGGAGTTGGTCAAGCGCAGTCACGCAGCGTTCCGCGTTGTCGAGCATGTACCAGGGATCGCCGCGTCCGGCCTGCAGCGTCTCCATGTAGTATTCGACGCCGACGATTGCATCCGCCAGCCGGTCGATGAATTCCTCGCTGCGCGGCCTTGCGCCGGGACCCAGGATCGCCGCAACGTGCGCGCCGACGCGCCGCATCACTTCCATCGCGCGATTGCGGCCCAGCAGCAACAGGCCAGCCGTGATGCCGCGCGCAAGCGCAGGCGCGGCATCGGCACTGACCGGGTCTGCGATGGGATCGAGCGACTGGTTCACCAGCTCCTTGATGCGTGCGAGATTCACGATGCACTCGCGCAGCACGGCCTCTGTGACCTGCCGGAACTCGGGGTCCGTCTCGGCGCCGGGGGCCGGCGCGCCGGGCGGCATGATCAGGCGCACCAGCGCATCGTCGAGGCCATCCTCGATTCCGATCAACGTAGCGGCGATGTCGATCAGCTTGTCCTGTTCGGCGGGCGTGCGGCGACTGATGATGTCGGCCAGGCGCCCAAGTTCGCCCTGCACGAGCTCGCGCATCGAGCCCAGGCCGAGCACCGCGAGCGTGTCGCCGATCTTCTTCAGCATCTCGACCTGCGGCGCGAGTTCCTCGGGCGGCCCGCCCTTTCTCGTATAGAGATCGAGCGCGTCCTTGACGCGACCGAGGTCTTCCTTGATTGCGGCAGCGACCGTCCGCATCAGGCGCACCGACGGCGCCGACAGCGACTCCCGCTCCTGCTCGACCGACTCGTCGACCGGCAGCAGTTCATCCAGGCGGAATGATGCGCGCACCGCGTTTATGCGCTCGCCGCGGGTTTTCGCACGGGCGACGTAGAAAAGCAGATTGTTGAGCAGTTCGATCGGCGGATGTTCGGCGTAGGCAGGTTCGCCGAGCTCGTAGAGGCGACGCAACTCGCGGTCCGCCTGGCCCAGCAGGCGCTTGACCGTCACGCTGGCCGGCAGACCACCGGCACGCAAGGCATCGATCAGTGCGCCGGTCACCCACCAGAGCTGCAATACGGCGACCGTGGTCGCTGCCGTCTCGAGGCGCGTGGCGGCTTCGGACAATGATCTGAGTGCGGCTTCCACGCCCTCGCCGCGAATCAAGGCAAGCAGGCCAGCCTGGAATCTCGGCCGCAGGCGGCGCGCCCACTGCGGCACGGTCAGCTTTGGCTCGCCCGATTTCGGCTGGCGCCCCGCGGGCGCCTTCTCCGAGCTCAGATTCAAAGACAGCAGCGTCCCTTCCGAAAGCAGCGGCGCCCCACGCACGGCCCGCAGGTCATTGAGCAGCGGCAGCAGCACGAGCGCCAGGTCG